>OLOV01002583.1_pt1 | contig 12080 bp, 10 predicted proteins | sample 1672931 | NCBI WGS metagenome assembly OLOV01 (sample SAMEA3136738, study PRJEB25190) | human gut metagenome | biome: human gut; feature: human-associated habitat; material: faeces | place: Austria | collected 2013
CGATCACAGGCAAGACATACGCAAGTTTCGAGCCGATGCTTGACTACTGTGTAGTCAAGATCCCGAGACTTCCATTTGATAAATTCATCACAGCCAAGAGAACACTGACTACTCAGATGAAAGCTACCGGTGAGGTTATGAGTATCTGCCATAACTTTGAGGGTGCACTCATGAAAGCTATCCGTTCTCTGGAGCAGCACGTGGACAGCCTGATGTCCTACGATTTCACAGGACTTGATGAAGACGAGCTGATCGACGAGCTGGCAGTTGTAGATGACCGCCGTATCTGGAAGATCGCAGAAGCGATCCGCAGAGATATTTCCAAGGAATACATCCACAGGATCACCAAGATCGACAGATGGTTCATCGACAAGATCGCGATCCTGGTAGAGATGGAACAGGCACTCAGGACCCAGCCGCTGACAGAAGAACTTCTTCTTGAGGCGAAACGCATGGAATTCCCGGACTACGTGATCGCAGACCTCTGCGGAAGAACAGAGGCAGACATCAAGGCTCTCCGTCAGGGCTACAAGATCACAGCCGCATACAAGATGGTAGATACCTGTGCTGCTGAGTTTGCAGCCGCAACACCATATTACTACTCTGTATATGGCGGACCGGACACAGAAAACGAAGCCGTAGCTACCCATGATAAGAAAAAAGTCCTCGTCCTTGGTTCCGGACCGATCCGTATCGGACAAGGTATCGAGTTCGATTTCTGCTCCGTACATTGTACCTGGGCATTCAAAAAAGAGGGCTACGAGACGATCATCGTAAACAACAACCCGGAAACAGTCAGCACCGACTTCGATATCGCAGACAAACTGTACTTCGAGCCGCTGACACCGGAAGATGTGGAAAACATCGTAAATATCGAGAAACCGGACGGAGCAGTTGTTCAGTTCGGTGGACAGACCGCGATCAAACTTACCGAAGCACTGATGAAAATGGGAGTCAAGATCCTCGGAACATCAGCAGAGGATGTTGACGCGGCAGAGGACCGTGAGCTCTTCGATGAGATCCTGGAGAAATGCCAGATCCCGAGACCGAAGGGACACACCGTATTTACCGCCGAAGAAGCCAAAAAAGCAGCCAACGAACTTGGCTATCCGGTACTTGTTCGTCCTTCCTATGTACTTGGTGGACAGGGCATGCGTATCGCAGTCAGTGATGAGGATGTAGAGGAATACATCGGAATCATCAACCAGATCGCACAGGAACACCCGATCCTGGTAGATAAGTACCTGATGGGTAAGGAGATTGAAGTTGATGCGGTATGCGATGGCGAGGATATCCTGATCCCTGGAATCATGGAGCACATCGAACGTGCAGGTATCCATTCCGGTGACAGTATCTCCGTATATCCGGCACAGACTATCAGCCAGAATGCAAAGAATACGATCGCAGAGTACACACGCCGTCTGGCACAGGCACTCCATGTAATCGGAATGATCAACATCCAGTTCATTGTCTGCGGCGAAGAAGTATATGTTATCGAAGTAAACCCACGTTCCAGCCGTACCGTACCTTACATCAGCAAGGTGACAGGAATCCCGATCGTGCCGCTGGCAACCAAGGTCATCCTCGGATACAAACTCAAAGATATGGGCTACGAACCGGGACTTCAGCCGGAGGCAAAACATATCGCGATTAAGATGCCGGTATTCTCCTTCGAGAAGATCCGCGGCGCAGATATCAGCCTTGGACCGGAAATGAAATCCACAGGTGAGTGCCTTGGTATTGCAGAGAACTTCAATGAAGCCCTCTACAAAGCCTTTATCGGAGCAGGAATCAAACTTCCGAAATACAAGAACATGATCATCACCGTCAAGGACGAAGACCATGAAGAAGTTGTTCCGATCGCAAGACGTTTCGAGGCTCTTGGATACCGCATTTACGCAACAAGAGGAACCGCCAAAGTCCTCAAAGAAAACGGAATCAAAGCGATCCGTACCAACAAACTGGAACAGCCTGCACCGAACCTTATGGACCTTATCCTCGGACATAAGATCGACGTTGTCATCGACACACCGCCGCAGGGTGTAGAACACCAGAAGGATGGTTTCGTGATCCGTCGAAACGCGATCGAGACAGGTGTCAATGTCCTTACCAGTCTGGATACAGCAGAAGCACTTGTAACCAGCCTTGAGAACACAGACCTTCATAACCTGACACTGATCGACATTGCAACGATCGCAAGCAGATAAATCAGATAAGACATAATAATTTACTGACCGGAGAGACAGACGATGTTTCTCCGGTCTTGTGTATTACAGGAAATCTAAACAAAAGTTAAACTTTGAACGAAAATGCATCGAAAGGTTTACGAACCACGGAAACTGTAATATACTGTATAAGTTCAGAGAAAAGTTCTGGATCAAAAATAAAAACAGAGAGGAAAAGAAACATGAGTGTTTTGGAGTTTATAAAAGTTGTGATCCTCGGCATCGTAGAGGGAATCACAGAATGGCTTCCGATCAGCAGTACCGGTCATATGATCCTGGTAGATGAATTTATCAAGATGGATATGGCCACAGAGTTCAAGGATTTTTTTCTGGTTGTCATTCAGTTGGGTGCGATCCTTGCGGTCGTAGTCCTGTACTGGGGGAAATTGTGGCCGTTCTACATAAGGCAGATCCCGAAGAAAAAGAAAGCGCAGCTTGCCCGCAAGAATCCGGTTGCCCGTATCGCGCTGACTTTTGTTGAGAAATTCTGTGATAAGGACAAATGGATCCTCTGGTTTAAGATCCTGGTAGCCTGCATCCCGACGATCGTGATCGCCCTTCCGTTCAATGATTTTATCGAAGAGAAATTCAACAACTATGTAGTCGTTGCGATCGCCCTGATCGTTTATGGTGTGATCTTTATCCTTGTTGAAAACTACAATAAGAGAAGAAAACCGACCTGTACTTCCCTTGAAGACTTAAGTTTTGCTACAGCGTTCAAGATTGGTATCTTTCAGGTACTGTCTGTAGTGCCGGGAACATCCCGTTCCGGTTCTACAATCATCGGTGGAATCTTTGTAGGAACCTCAAGAACAGTAGCAGCAGAATTTACCTTCTTCCTGGCGATCCCGGTTATGTTTGGAGCCAGCCTTCTGAAACTGGTAAAATTCGGCTTTGCCTTTACACCGGCTGAGATCCTGACACTGGTAACAGGCGTTGTGGTAGCTTTCTTTGTTTCTGTTATCGCGATCAAGTTCCTGATGGGTTACATCAAAAAGCACGATTTCAAGGCTTTTGGATGGTATCGAATCGTTCTCGGTATCCTTGTACTCGGATATTTTATCGGCAGAAATTTCCTTGGATAATTGCTTAATTTGACATTTAAGTAAATCCGTGGGATAATGAACGCGAAAAACAAGAGAGTTTTGACTGTAATTCGTTGCAGTTCAGAAAGGATGGTTGAAAACATGCATAAATCTAAATATATCGCTATGGTCGCAGCGGCGGCTATGGCATTGACACTGGCCGGATGCGGAGGCAAGGGTGGAGAACTCATTGAAGTAACACCGACTCCGATGGCGACACCGACACCTACCGTTGTTCCGGCAACCGTAACACCACTTCCGACTTCCACACCGGCACCGAAGATGATCGGTACCAAGACAGCGCAGGCGAAGTTTATTTATCTGTCAAACAGTCTTCAGAGTGATATCCGTGAACTCTATCTGAGAACTTCCGGAAATGAAGACGGAGACTGGGGCAAGAACCTGATCTCTATGGAGTCTTCCATCAAGGCTGCTGAACAGGTGCAGATGTATTATGGCGGAGAGACTTCTTCCAGCACAACAGAGTCCGGAGACTCATCAGAGAGCACTTCGGACAGTACTTCTGCAAATTATGACATGAAGCTTGTCACAGCAGATGGAAACAGCTATGAGATTTATTCTGTAAACTTTGGAGATATGGAAAAAGCTTCTCTGATGCTTGACGACAGTACATCTTCTGTATACCTGCGTTATATGAGCCTTTCCACAAAGAAAGAAACAGATACAAGAGGAAATTCAGTGGAGACGAGTGACAGCGGTGATGAGAGTTCAGAGGACAGCAGTTCCAGCGACAGTTCTTCCAGTGACAGCAGTGACTCTTATGACAGCAGTTCCGACAGCAGTAGTGATTCCTATGATAACTCTTATGACAGCAACGACGACAGCAGTTATGACAGCTCCTATGATGATTCCAGCGACAGCAGTGATGATTATAATGACGGAAGCTATGATGACAGTTACGATGGCAGCTACGACGACAGCTATGATGATAGTTCCTATGACGACGGTGGTTATGCTGACGAAGGCTATGACACAGACGAGTCCGGCAGTTCAGACTGGGATTATTAACAAAAAAGAATCTGCCCGCATCCTTAAATGGAGGGGCAGATTTTTTATGTACAAAAATATATATTCTTTATAAATAAGACAGTTCTCCGGTATGAGCCGTGTAATAACAGTTCTGACCGCGGAGTGCAGTCTTGAATTCGTCGGAACGGGTGATCTCGATGAGTGCCTGAAATCCGGGAGAATCCAGAGAAGAGGCCTCCATGACAAGATACATCGGAACTTTGAGAAGTGGAATAAAGTCCAGCTTTCCGGCGTTGAGAACGACAGCTTTTTCTCCGATCGCAGTATCACAGTGTCTGTCGATCACTGCAGCAACGGCAGAAAAGTCAGAAACGAATTCTTTCTGATATCCGGATATGGAAGAAGCAGGGATCTGCATTTTCTTAAGCTGTTTATCCAGATAGATCCGGCTGGTACTGCCTTTTTCACGGTTGGCAAGAATGATGTCCTTGCGGGTAAGATCCTGGATACCGGAAATGTCCTTGGGATTTCCTTCTTTAATATATAACCCAAGTGTAAATTCATAGAGTGTAAGCAGTGCAAGTGGGATTCCCGGAAGCAGAGGAGTGATATCTTCTGCAAAAACTCCGGCAGCAGCGGCATGTACTTTCCCGAAATAAAGAGAGTAAAGACCGTTGTAGCTGTTCATATGAGAATGAAGGATCGGCAGTCCCAGAGGATGTGCAGCCATCTGCCCCATCAGAAGCTCCATCACAGAAGGAGCCTGTCCACTGATGATAAGTCCGCTGGAATTAAGGAGATAATCCCTTTTGAGAAGAGAACTCTCCGGGCGGAAATCAGGAGAAGCAGGACGCTGTTCGGAATCAGAAACAGTTCCCTTGAGATATTCTGCAAGCTGTTCTTCGCTGATACGAAGCTGCTTGCCGATCTTTGAGGAGGAAAGTTCCCCTCGTTTGATCAGCTCATATACCGTCGTCTTTTTGACCCTTAGTCTGTCTGCAACTTCCTGGGCGGTATAGAGTTTATTCATCAATACCAACCATAACGTTAGTAGCCTTGATCACTGCATAAGCGTCAGATCCTACTTCCAGTCCAAGTTCTTCTACTGCAGAGCAGGAAATTGTGGAAACGATGATGTTGCCGCCTCCGATGTCAAGAGTTACGATAGAGTTGACAGCTCCTGTTTTGATGTCGATTACTTTTCCTTTTAACTGATTGCGTGCACTTAATTTCATAAAATTTTTTCTCCTATAAAAATATTTTTGGGTTTTATTAACATTTTCTATCATAGCACAGGGCAAATTGTTTGACAAGAATAGCCACCTGAGATAAAATAAATAAAACATGGCAAAACCGAACAAAACAGAACAACAATAAACAAAAGGAAAAAAATATGAAGAAAAAATTAGTTACAGTAATGCTTGCAGGTGTGCTGGCAGCAGGCATGAGCGCAGGAAGTGTACAGGCAGCAACAGCAGATGACGCAAGCGGAGATCTGTATGTATTTATCGCAGCAAGCCTTAACAACGCTATGGAAGTTATCCAGAAGGATTTCAACGAGGAATATTCGGATGTAAATATCCTTTTCAACGCAGACAGCTCAGGAACACTTCAGACACAGATCGAAGAAGGTTCCAGATGTGATATCTTCTTCTCAGCAGCAACCAAACAGATGGACGCTCTGGTAGACGAAGATCTCGCTAAGAAAGATTCCGTAGTAGATCTCCTTGAGAACAAAGTTGTTCTGATCAAACCAAAGGACGGAGAAACCAAGGTTACAGGATTTGAGAACATCACAGACGCAGCTAACATCGCTCTGGCAGGAGAGGATGTACCGGTTGGACAGTACTCCCGTGAGATCTTCAAGAACCTCGGAATCGAAGATGATGTAAACAAGATGGAGATCAACGAAGGTAAAAACGTAACAGACGTTCTCGCATCCGTCAGCGAAGGAAGTAACGAGATTGGTATCGTATACGCAACAGATGCAGCTTCCGTAGCAGATAAAGTTGACATCATCGCAGAAGCACCGGCTGGATCCCTTGAGACACCGGTTCTTTACCCGGTAGGACTGACAGAGGATGCAGAGGCATCTGAGTCCGAAGCAGCGGCAGCAGATGCATTCCTTGCATACCTTCAGACAGATGATGCTCTCAAAGTATTCGAAGAGTACGGATTCGCTCCATACACAGCAGAAGAAACAGAGGAAGCTGCCAACTAATATAAAAAATAAAAAGTCAGCAAAAGGGGCGGATCATAGTCTGCCCCTTTTGCTGATAAAGGGGAAATAATACAATGATGGAATTTTTACAGGATATAAACTGGAGTCCCCTGTGGATATCCCTCAAGACAGGCGTAGTGGCAACTACGATCGCATTTTTTCTGGGAATTTTCTGTGCAAGAAAGATCATGAAACTCAAACCAGGTTCCAGAGCGGTCCTAGATGGGATCCTCACGATGCCGCTGGTTCTTCCACCGACAGTTGCAGGCTTCTTTCTCCTTTTGATCTTCAGCCTCAGACGCTCATTCGGTAAGTTCCTTCTCGAAAATTTTGACTTCAAAGTTGTACAGACCTGGAAAGGCTGCGTCATTGCAGCAGCAGTGATCGCATTTCCGCTGATGTACCGCAACGCCAGAGCTGCGTTTGAGCAGGTGGACGTAAACCTGATCTATGCAGGACAGACCCTGGGAATGAGCGACCGCAAGATCTTCTGGAAAGTCATCGTACCGGCAGCAGGTCCGGGAATCGCCTCCGGAACTGTACTTGCCTTTGCGAGAGCGATCGGAGAGTATGGTGCAACTTCCATGCTTGCAGGAAACATCCTCGGCAAGACAAGAACCGTTTCCGTAGCGATCGCAGCAGAAACCTCGGCAGGAAACTATGATGTTGCCGGTTTCTGGGTTGTGGTGATCGTGGTGATCTCATTCGCGATCGTGGCACTCATCAATATCGTCTCCGGCAGGGGAATGAAGAGCAGGAGGTGGATTTAATGGCCATCCATGTAGAAATAGAAAAAAGCTTTAAGGGATTTTCGCTGAAAACAGCATTCGACAGCAAAAGCTCCGCAACAGGGATCCTCGGAGCATCTGGAAGCGGCAAGAGCATGACCCTGCGCTGCATCGCCGGAATCGAGAAACCGGACAAGGGAAAGATCATCATCAACGGAAGAACTGTGTTTGACTCTGAAAAAAAGATCAATCTCAAACCACAGGAGAGAAGGATCGGCTACCTTTTTCAGAACTATGCCCTTTTCCCGACCATGACAGTAAAGGACAACATCAAATGCGGTTTCCGCGGAGAAAAAGGAATTCAGGATGCCAAAGTAGCAGACTTTGTTAAGAGATACCACCTCGACGGACTCGAAAACCGCTACCCATCCCAGCTCTCCGGCGGTCAGCAGCAGCGAGTAGCCCTCGCAAGAATGATGATCGGAGAACCAGAGGCGATCCTCCTCGACGAACCATTCTCCGCCCTCGACGGCTACCTCAAGGACACCCTCCAGAAAGACATGGAAGACTTCCTCAAACAATACCAGGGCGACATGATCATGGTAACACATAGCCGTGACGAAGCTTTCCGCTTCTGCAAAGAACTCATGCTCCTCAAAGACGGCAGAACCCTGACCTTCGGAGACACCAGGCACCTCTTCGAGCAGCCAGGCCTCCTCGAAGTAGCCCGCCTCACCGGCTGCAAAAACAATTCCAGGGCTCGTAAGCTGGGGGCTTACGAGATCGAGGCTCTGGATTGGGGTCTCAAACTCCACACCACCCAGGAAGTCCCGGATGACATTACGCATGTAGCTATCCGAGGGCACTGGATGCAGCCTGCCGAGACCTCTGGCCAGAATACTGTTCCCTTCGAAGTTCAGGATTACATAGAAACTACCTTCGAACATCAGTATTTGGTTAAGTGTCCAAATGCGGACACAGACGCTGTTCTCTGGTGGATGCGACCTAAACCGAATTTTCAGTTGGACCCAAGAGCCAACTTACCTAAGTACCTGTACCTCCCACCCGAGCATCTGATGCTCCTGAAACCCTGAGGGGGAGCATCTCAAAGTTGCGAAGGCCGAAGCTCCCCCTCAGGGTTTGGTCTGGTATCGCAGATACCCAGAAACAAGCATCGCAATTTTAAATGTCAAAGCATCCTCAAACGACCTCAAATCCAATCCAAACCGTTTCTGTATCTTTTCAAAACGATATACAAGTGTATTCCTATGCACATACAACTGCCTGGACGTCTCTGACAAATTCAAGTTATTTTCAAAGAACGTCCGTATTATATTCAAAGTTTCCCCATCAATCGCATCCAAAGCTTCCCCATCGAAAATCTCTTCGATAAACATCTCACAAACTTCCTCCGGAAGCTGATAGATCAACCGTCCAATCCCAAGCTTCCGATACCCGAACACATTCCGTTCGGAATAAAAAATCTTCCCGATCTCCAGCGCCATCCGCGCTTCCTTATATGCGTTCGCGAGATCACGAAGCCCATTTGCTACATTACTATATGCAACCCACGCCTGCGTCATAGCCTCAGCACCAAGCATATCCACCAGCATATGCGCCGTAGCCTCCAGATTTTCATATGTCTCCGTAGAGACAAGCTCCCTCACGATAATGATCCCCTTATCATCCACCGACGTAATAAAATCATGTGTCCGCGCAGAAAAAATATTCCGGATCATAGTCAGCGCATGTTCATCCCCGGCCTGCCGCGTCTCGACGAGAAAGACAGCGCGTTGACAGGAAGAAGAAATATGTAGTTTCTTCGCCCTGTTAAAAGCCTCGACCTCACTGTAAGATCCAAGCAGCAGCTTCTGCATAAAAGCATTCTTGTCATTTTTTTCAGAATAAGCTTCGATCAGGCTTCGGATCTGGCAGACTGCCAGTTCTCCGATCGTAGAAGTGCTTTCTCCGCTTCCCCACACGATCAGAATATAAAGAAGCTCATCACGGTCCATAACCTTATAAAGACAGCAGGAGGCATTGGCAGTGCACAGCGCATCTCCATTTCGGAAATTCTCCAGCTTGCCGGCAGAAGGAATCCTTCTTTCACCGGTAGCGACAAAAACTGAATTATCCTCTGAAAGAAGACAGAAATCAAGACCACTGATCTGTTTCCAGTCCTCCATACATTTCTGCAGATTTCTCTGTATAGATATAGACATAATAAATTCCTTTCTTAATAAAAAAATAACCCGGGGAGAAAAGTCCCCCGGGTTTTAAATTTTTAATCTTAGTTTGTGATAACAAGCTCGGAATCTTTGTCGAAGAAGTGAGTTTTCTCCATATCGAAGTCAAATTTAACCGGATCGCCTGTTTTTGCTTTTGTGCCAGGATCAACACGAGCTGTGATCTGAGTTCCGTTTACATCGAAGTACAGGAATACTTCTGCACCAAGAAGCTCATAAACCTTAACTGTAGAAGACATGGAACCATTCGGTGTATCTGCAACGTCTTCCGGACGGATACCCATAACAACTGTTTTTCCTACATAGCCGCCATCTTTGAGAGCTTTTGCTTTAGCAGCCGGGATAACCAGTTCGTCTTTGCCTAATACTGCAACAACGTCAGAACCTTTTTCTTTGATCTCAACATCAAGGAAGTTCATCTGCGGGGATCCCATGAATCCAGCTACGAACAGGTTGCCTGGTTTCTGGTACAGGTTCTGTGGTGTATCTACCTGCTGAACAACACCGTCTTTCATAACAACGATTCTGGTACCAAGTGTCATAGCCTCTGTCTGGTCATGTGTTACATAGATGATAGTAGCACCCAGTCTCTGATGGATCTTAGAGATCTCGATACGCATCTGTACACGAAGTTTTGCATCCAGGTTGGAGAGCGGCTCATCCATAAGGAATACCTTAGGATTACGAACGATAGCACGTCCCATAGCAACACGCTGTCTCTGTCCACCGGAAAGAGCCTTCGGTTTACGATCAAGGAGTTTGTCAAGGTCAAGGATTCTTGCTGCTTCACGAACTGCTTTGTCGATCTCATCCTTCGGAACTTTACGAAGTTTCAGTCCGAATGCCATGTTATCATATACTGTCATATGAGGATACAGAGCGTAGTTCTGGAATACCATTGCGATATCACGGTCCTTCGGCTCTACATCGTTCATAACTTTGTCACCGATCTTTAAGGTACCGCTGGAGATCTCTTCCAGTCCGGCTACCATACGAAGTGTAGTAGATTTACCACATCCAGATGGTCCTACAAAGATGATAAATTCTTTATCTTCGATTTCAAGGTTGAAATCTTTAACGGCTTCGAAACCGTTCGGATATGTCTTGTTGATATGCTGTAAAGATAAACTTGCCATTTCTTATTCCTCCAAAATAATTGTAGTAGTTTTTGCTTTCGTTTTGAACTGTTATCAGTATAGCGAAAACAAAAGACGCTTACCAGTGAAGATTTTTACAAAGATTTTGGTGGTTTCTTGACAGATTGACGAAAAGGGGGAAAAGCTTCGTCAATCCGTCAGATCCGGCGTTCATTTATGAACATACCTTCCAGTGGATGTGCATGGAACTGACGCTGGAACCATTCACATTTACACAGAAAAAGATAATAAATATTGAGACCGCATTCATGCAGTGTTTCATAGTTGCCCTGGCCCTTGGCGATGATGAGATCTGCTGTTTCAAGCAGTTTCCGTGCTTCCTCGCTGATATGCGGAAGCCAGGTGCCGCCGACATCATTGCCATTGCCGATGACTCTGGTAATCTCTGTAAGCCCGATCTCCTCAGCATCTTCCATTGTCGCATCGTTGATAGCAGGGAAACCGCGGACGATCACAGTGATGGCAAGCTCAGGATAGAATTCTTTCAGCAGTTTGACGACAAGCTTATCAAGTACAACTTCACCACAGTTATCTGTCAGGTAAACAAGCCTGGAGGCAGAGGCGAGTTCTTCGCGGAAGCGGCGGTATTCATTTTCGTCAAGTGGATCCTTATTTTCTTCATTAAGAAGAGAGAGGACAGTGGCAGAATCCACATTTGCAAGTGCGGCAAAATCAATATAGTTGCCGATACGTGCATAGAGAAGTGCCGTTTTCAGCGGATCGTCAGAGTTCCGGATCGTTTCCTCAAGAGATGGTTCCAGATCTAGCATGAGCTGATTGAATTCTTTCTTGATGGAAGAGTAATCTTCCATGGGCTGCTCCCAGAAATCGCTGAACATTTTTTTCAGATCAATGGAAATACTCGGGGCACAGTCGTCCTCGCCGGCATTTGCCATAAGCTCCATGACTTTTTTCATATATTCGGTTTTTCGGTCTGCGTCATCAAAATCACGGATCTTTTTTTCCTGCTTGTTGATGGCACAGCACATACAGAATGGATTCAGTTTCATGAGTTTCCTCCTTGGAACATAAAGTTTTGATACAGATATTTCCTATTATAAGGCTTCGGACAGAATAAGACAAGAAATATGGCAGAAGGCGTGTTTTTTGTTGAATATATTTAGCCTGAATTATTCATGAGCATATAAAAATGCTCAATACTGCAAAGCCTTGAAACAGTTTCCTTGAATTCAATCGAATCATCCCAAAAAATGTACAGACTACCCCCTGTGAAGCTTGATTAAGTTACTTTGGAACTGTCAAGGTACGTTAATAGTTTCTATTCTAACTGTACAAACAGCTGATGGATATTTGCCAATGTCCTGTAGAACTCCTTTTTATAAGGACAGCTGCTACACAGTTTAAATGTGATAGATCTTGCGGAATGGATTGCCCTTGCAGCAATCTTTATCAGCTTTAAGCGAATGG
>OLOV01002585.1_pt1 | contig 12074 bp, 17 predicted proteins | sample 1672931 | NCBI WGS metagenome assembly OLOV01 (sample SAMEA3136738, study PRJEB25190) | human gut metagenome | biome: human gut; feature: human-associated habitat; material: faeces | place: Austria | collected 2013
GCCCGCTATGAGGATAGCGAATTCTATGAGACATTTTATCCGTTACGAGAATTTCCGTAAATCCGCAGACTTTCCACGACAAAACGCTGAAACTTATCGGACGGGCGCACACCGTCGAAGACACGTTAAGGGCGTACGACCTTGCGAAAAATTACGATTTTATCGTAAATATGGATTTAATCGCGACGCTCCCCGGGGAAAACTTTGACGATTTCAAATATTCCGTCGATAAGGCGATATGCCTTAATCCCGAAAACATCACGGTGCACAATTTAAGTCTGAAACGCGGCAGCGTCCTGACCGAATCGCATTACGAACCGCTTAATCTCAAAGACGCCGAAAAAATGATCGATTATTCGGTAAGCGCGCTGACGGACGCGGGTTACGAACCGTATTATATGTATCGTCAGAAGTACAACACCGGAAACCTTGAAAACAGCGGCTACGCAAAGCCCGGTACCGAGTGCGTTTACAACGTCGATATTATGGAAGAAAACTGCAATATCCTTGCGGCGGGCGCGGGCGCGATTTCAAAACGGCTTTTCAGGGAAGAAAACCGCATCGAGCGTCTTGCCGACGTCAAAGACGTGAAAGGATATATCGAACGCGCCGAAACTTTAAGGGAAAGACACGAAAAATTTTGGAAAAAGTAGGCGTTTTCGGTTTACATAAAATTATTTTTATGATAATATTCTTCTCGTACCTTTTGCAACGTTTATCTAAATCTCCGCAGATATACTTTGCCTAAGGCGAATTATTTATCCACCGAAGGAGGCAAAACAATGGATAAGGAAACCAAACAAAAAATTATTTTGGACAACGCAAGGTCGGAAGGCGACACCGGTTCACCCGAAGTACAAATCGCGCTTCTCACCGCTCGTATCAACGAACTCACCGCGCATCTCGCGACGCACAAGAAAGACCACCACAGCCGCAAAGGTTTGTTGATGATGGTCGGTCAACGCCGCAATATGCTCAACTATCTTAAAAGCAAAGACATCGAAAGATACCGCGCTATCGTTAAGAAGTTGGAACTCAGAAAGTAATTTTTTCGGGGCGTGCTTTTGCGCCCCGTTTTTTTTGAAAAAAAACATTAAAAACGTAAATTTGGACTTCTTGCGTTGCCTCAAAGGTCACCGGAGTTATGAACTGAGTCGCATTACAGGTCATTATAACCTCGACGTTTACTCCCAGTTTCCTGAGGCTGCTGGCTACAGAAGCCATTTTGTATGCGGCAATACTACCTGTAATACCTAGTACCACTGTTTTATCTTTAAGCATCATATCCTCCTGATATCTACAATATTATCTATATATTATACTACCATTTGCATATTTCATCTACAAAAACTATGTAATATATTTGCCCGCAAAAAAGCCACTACCTGTTGCGGTAATGGCAATTCTTTTAATCATACACCTTAATTGTGATATATCTTACTCCCCATTTAATGCACTGTGAATTTGTGTTCATATATACGTCAATGATATTCCCCTTAATCATTCCACCGGTATCTGCCGCTGTCGCATATCCGTAGCCCGGTACATATACTTTGGTGCCAAGCCTGATAACTCTAGGATCTACGGCAATTACGCCTTTGGCAGCCTTTTTGCCGCTGGCGGTTGTGCCGCCGCCTGAATATGCATAAGCCTTAACCCTGATTGTTCTCGGATGTGTAGTCGCCTTTGCTTTTTTTGAAAGGTCACTTTCTACAAAGCCGTCATTGTCACTCAATGCATATGCTGATACCTTGTAGGTCTTTTTGGTGTTGGTATCAAGACCTGTATTGGTATATGAACATTTGTCCTCATCTGTTATAGTTTTGATACAGGTATATCTGCCTTTTGATTTGTTGTACCTGTATACTTTGTATCCGTCCGCATTGTCTACGGAGTCCCAACTTACTTTAATCTTTGATTTGCTGATGCCTTTAGCCTTGACATTATCGGGCGTGTCAACATCATCGGCAGTCAGTAAATCTTCATCTGCAATAGTTTCTAAACTTGGGGAAGCTGTCTGCTGGGATAAGGTGTTTTCGTCGTCTGCAAATCCAGTTACAGTTGAAAACCCCATCGTGATCATCATTACTGCAACAAACAGACTGATCCATCTAAATCTCATAGATATTCCTTTCTTTCTAGTTTGGACTAGTTTTATCTCATTTCAGCACTAATTCTACCACAATTTTGCCACACTTGTCAAGCTTTTATACCCAAAACTAGAAACTGGAAAGATTATCTATACAATCAGATCCGCAAACTGTGCGCCTATAAGGTGCACAAGTTCATGGGGGTTAACCCCTACCGATATTCCGGGTTTACCTGCGCTTACATATATTTTATCAAGCTCGCAGGCTGAATTATGAACAGCGGTTTTAAACTGTTTTTTCATACCTACGGGAGAACAGCCGCCCTTGATATATCCTGTAACTTTAGTTATATCCCTGGCGTGAAGCATTTCTATTTTTTTCTCGCTGAAAACCTTTGCGGCCTTTTTTAAATCAAGTTCCTCTGCAACAGGTATCACGCAGACGTAATGCTCTCTGCTGGTACCTGTCGTTACAAGGGTTTTAAAAACCACAGCCTCATCTCTGCCGGTTTTGTGCGCAGCATCAACTCCGCTGACAAAGCCTTTTGAAACATCGTATTCCATTGTATCGTAGCTGATACCCGCTGTTTCCAGCGTTCTCATTACGTTTGTCTTAGTATGTTTGCTCATTTTCCCGACTCCCTGACCATATATGTATTCTCAAATCCGTATTTGTCTGATTTGGCAACGCCGATTACCTTAAATCCCTCTTTCTGATAAAATGCCACATCGTCCGATGTATTGGTAAACAGCATAAGAGGTCTGTTTCTGCCGTCTGCATATTCCGTAATTTTGTGTATAAGCTTTCTGCCTCTGCCCTGTCCCTGACAGCTTCTTCTTACACCAAGGAAATCAATATAAATATGCGGATACGGTATATCCATTGTTTTTTCGAGCTCATCAAGCTCATCAAATACAGCGATGCGTCTGTTTTTTTCTTCCTCGGTAAGCCTGTTCATTGCGGCATTGTAGCCGTCGGAATAACAGCCTGCTTCAATGTATCTTGAAGTAGTGTACTGCATATCCTCCGAGTCCACAATCACTATACCGTCATCAATATTCTCATCGGTAGCAAAGGCTTGGCCGTATTTTAAATCATACATTCCGTAAAATCTGATGGTCGCCTCCATTGCGGCAAGTTTTTTGTCCATCTGCGGAAAAGCCTCCGCAAGCTTGGGATAATCGTGAAATGCATCAAGCCACATTGTAAACAGTTTTTCGCTTTCGTTTTTTCTGATTTCGTATAACCCCTGTATCATATTCCTATCCTATAACCATCTGTGCAATTCTTACAGTGTCCATAGCGTCTGCGGCATAATAGTCCGCTCCTATCTGCTCGGCATAATCCGCTGTAATAACTGCGCCTGCAACTAAGATTTTTGTCTCGGGGCTGTGCTCTCTCATCAGTCTGATAGTTTCTTCCATTGACGGCACAGTGGTTGTCATAAGCGCCGATAAGCCTATCAGACTGCAGCCCTTTGCGTTTTCAAGCACTGTTTCAGGCGGAACATCCCTGCCCAGATCCACAACATAAAAGCCGTAGCTTTCAAGAAGCGCCTTTGCGATATTTTTGCCTATGTCGTGAATGTCACCCTTAACAGTTGCTATAACTATTTTTTTGCTCTCATCGGTATTTGAAGGCATTCTGCTCTTGAGTATGTCAAAAGCTCTGCCTGCCGCTTCAGCCGACATTATAAGCTGGGGCAGAAATATTTTTTTTGCCTCAAATTCCTCTCCCGCAGCATTAAGCGCAGGTATAAGCTCTGTATTTATTATATCAATAGGCGCTGTATTTTCAAGAAGCGCCGCAGTTATTTTCTCGGCAGCCTCCGAAAGGCCCTTCTGAATTGCATATGAAAGCGTTATTTCTTCTGTTTTTACTTCCTGTTTTTTCTCTTCTCTGCCCTCTGTATACGCTATATATTCCATACAGCCCTTGTCCTTGCCGGAAAGCGCCTTGTAGGAATAGTAGGCTTTCATCATATCAGGCGAATAAGGGTCCATTATAGCCGCATCAAGTCCCGCATAAAGCGCCATTGTGAAGAACGCGGAGTTGATTATGCTTCTGTTTGGAAGTCCGAAAGAAACATTGGATACACCAAGGCTTGTGGATACTCCAAGCTTTTGTTTTATCATAGTTACCGCTGCAAGGGTTGTAGCCGCGCTGGTATCGTCTGAAGATACCGTCATTGTAAGCGGATCGACTATTATGTCTTTTTTGTCTATGCCGTATTCCGCAGCTTTGTTTACAATTCTCTGCGCAATATTAAATCTGCCCTCTGCGGTCTCCGGAATACCGTCCTCGTCCATAGTAAGAGCCACTACTACTCCTCCGTATTTTTTAACAAGAGGAAATACGGCGTTCATGCTTTTGGCGCTGCCGTTTACGGAGTTTACCATAGGCTTGCCGTTATATATACGCATTGCTTTTTCGAGGGCAGCGGTATCAGAGGTATCAATCTGAAGCGGCAGGTCTGTAACTGTCTGAAGCTCTCTTACAAGCTCTGACAGTACCTCAGGCTCATCAATATCGGGAATTCCCGCATTGACATCAAGTATGTGGGAACCTGCCTCCTCCTGCTTTATCGCTTCTGTAAGTATATAGTTGTAATCTCTGTTTCTAAGCGCCTCTTTTACTTTTTTCTTGCCTGTAGGGTTGATTCTCTCACCGATTATAACGGGGAGCCTGCCAAGCTCAGCCGTATGCGAATAAGAGGAAACAAGACTGTGCGGTTTAGGTACTGCAGGCCTGAACGGAACTTCTTTAACTCTATCCGCCATTTTTCTGATATATTCAGGCGTGGTGCCGCAGCAGCCGCCAAGTATCGTTGCGCCCTGTTCTGCAATCTCTGCCATAATACCAGCGAACGCATCCGGAGAAATGTCATAGACTGTCTGTCCGTCCTTTATCTGAGGAAGTCCCGCATTCGGGTTTACTATAATCGGAACAGAAGCATATTCTGCGTAGGTTTTAACTATAGGCAGCATTTTGTCGGGACCAAAGGAGCAGTTCATACCTATGGCATCGGCGCCAAGGCCCTCAAGCATTGCAATCATAGTCTTTGCATCAGCCCCTGTCATCAGCTTGTGTCTTTCATCATAGGCGTTTGTAACAAACACCGGCAGATTGCTGTTTTCTTTTGCTGCAAGCAGAGCCGCCTTTGTTTCATAGGAGTCGTTCATGGTTTCTATAATTATGAGGTCTGCTCCGAAGTTTACAGCATATTCGGTACACTCTTTAAAAATGCTGACGGCTTCTTCAAACTCCATATTACCCATAGGTTTTATGAGTCTGCCTGTAGGCCCTATATCATAGGCTATATATTTGTTCTCATATCCTTTGACAGCTTCCTTTGCGCATTTAACAGCAGCCTCCGCATATTCTGCGGCATTGTTGAATTTAAGGCTGTTTACACCAAAGGTATTGGTTGTTACTATATCCGAGCCTGCTTCAAGGTAGGCCTTATGAATTGCCGTTATCCTGTCAGGATGGTCTATATTCCACTGCGCCGGCTGCTCTCCGGATTCAAGTCCCATCTCCTGAAGCACAGTCCCGAAGCCTCCATCAAAATATATTTTTCTTTTTTTAATTGCTTCTAAAATATTCATGACTTTATCCCCATTATTGCTGTGATGGTTTTCATCGGCGTCATCATAAATGAATCATTTACGCTTATGCCTATTTTGTATGCGTCTACAAATTCCAGGAGTCTGCCCTGCATTTCGAGGGTGAAGTCTCCGTATCCCGGAGCAAATCTGGCCTTGGTCTGCTCCGGCAGGCTGTCTTGTATATAGTCGCAGAGCGCCTCTACTGCAGAGGATGCCACCGCATCAAGCACAAAGTGCTTTGCAGTCGAAACAAGAGATGCATTTCTCAGCACTCTGTCCACGTCATGCCCTATAGTTGCCGCAAGCACATACGCGCTGCCGCAGCCTGTAAGATTTCTCCTGAGATTGGCGCTTGAAATTTCTCCGAAGCCCAGATTGCAGCCGTTGTCGGTAAAGCTGATATCTGTCTTTTTTAAGATGTATGAACAGTTCATTACAGATAAAATCTCATCTGCCACGCTGTCTGTAAATGCTCTTGAGACGCTGTCATCCGCACCGCCAAGCCTTGCTTTGAGTTCTTTTGGATTTATGACGATTTTGTCATTTGAAACCCTTGTCATCCTATAATCTCCGATACGTTATTCTGAAGCGCCTCTACTACCGACGGATTGTTCATAGAATAAATATGTACGGCTTTTACTCCGTTGGCATAAAGGGCTACAATCTGCTCTGTGGCGTATGCTATTCCTGCCTGCTTCATAGCCTTAGGATTATCTCTGAACCTGTCTACTATACGCAAAAATCTCTGCGGCAGTGCGTTCTGGGATATTGATACTACTCTCTCTATCTGCTTTGCGCTTGTAATAGGCATAATACCTGCAATTACAGGTACATCAACACCTGCTTCACGCAGTCTGTAAAGGAAGTTGTAATATATATCATTATCAAAAAACATCTGTGTAGTCAGAAATTCAACACCTGCATCCACTTTCTTTCTGATGTTGGCTATATCCTCCATACTTGAACTGCTTTCAGGGTGCGTTTCCGGGTAGCATGCTCCGCCTATGCAAAAGCCGCCGTACTCTTTGATTTCGGTTACAAGTTCACTGGCATATCTGTATTCCATCCTGCTGCGGTCAAGCCCCTCAGGTATATCGCCTCTGAGTGCAAGTATGTTTTCGATGCCGTTTTCTCTAAGCTTGTCCAGCATGCCCCTTACCTGCTGCCTGCTCGAGGACACGCAGGTAAGATGCGCTATTGAAGTAACACCTTTTTCTCTGATATCTCTTGCAATATCAACCGTATATTTTGATGTGCCTCCGCCTGCGCCGTATGTAACACTCATAAAAGACGGCTTGCGGTCTGCGATTTCTTCTATGGCGAATTTCACTTTTTCAAATTTGTCGTCTGTTTTTGGAGGGAAAACCTCAAACGACAGGCTCAGTCTGTCCTGTTTAATAATATCTGTTATCTTCATATCCTGTGTACCTCCTAATATAATAACAGGCAGGGTAAATATCATATACCCCGCCAGAAATTCTGTTTAGTAAATCATACAAGTCTTCTGCCCATCAGTACGCCCATGGCTGATGCCATCATCAGACCTCTGGTCCAGCCGCTTGAGTCACCAAGACAGTAAAGACCCGGCATACTTGTGTTGAAGTCTTTATCCATTTTTACTCTATTGCTGTAGAATTTAATCTCCGGAGAATAAAGAAGTGTTTCTGCAGCAGCAAATCCCGGCACCACATGATCGAGTGCCTGTATGAAATTGATTATATCTGTCATTGTTCTGTATGGGAGTCCCGCCGTTATATCTCCTGCAACCGCATCTGTAAGGGTCGGTTTCACATTGGATCTTGCAAGTTCTCTCTCCCAGGTTCTCTTGCCGTCAAGTATATCTCCGTATCTTTGAACCATTATTCTGCCTGCGCCGAGCATGTTGGTAAGCTCTCCTACCTTTCTGGCGTATACCATAGGCTTGTCAAAAGGCTCTCTGAAATGGTGTGATACAAGTATTGCAAGGTTTGTATTGCCGGATTTTAAATCCTTGTAGGAATGTCCGTTTACTACAGCCAGATTGTCATCGTAGTTTTCCTGGCTTACAAAACCCCCCGGATTCTGGCAGAAAGTACGAACCTTGTCTTTGTAAGGGTTAGGATAACCTATAAGCTTTGACTCATAGAGTACGCTGTTGACATGCTCCATAATCTCATTTCTGACCTCTACTCTGACGCCTACATCTACAATACCCGGCTCGTGCGCCACATTGTGTCTGTCGCACAGTCTGTCAAGCCAGTCTGCACCGCGTCTGCCTGCTGCAATAACGACGCTGCCTGCTTCAATGCTGAATTCTTTTTTGCCGTCAGATGCAATAACTCCCGCGCATCTGCCGTCCTCAACTATTATATCTACACATTCACAGCTGAACATAATCTCAACGCCGTTTGCCTGCAGGTGTTTTTCGATTGCTTCATATATGTCCTGAGCTTTCTCTGTGCCGAGATGTCTGATAGGACAGTCTACAAGCTTGAGTCCCGCTTTGATTGCACGTTTTCTGATTGCCTTTACCTCTTCTTCGCTGCCGATGCCCTCTATCTTGCTGTCAGCGCCAAAGTCGAGATATATTTTATCTGCATAGTTAATAGTTTCCTGCGCATTGTCTTCGCCGATAAGCTGCGGCAGATCTCCTCCGACCTCATAGCTTAATGAGAGCTTGCCGTCGGAAAAAGCGCCTGCTCCGGAAAATCCTGTTGTAATATGGCAGGGCTGACAGTTGACACACTGTCCGGTCACTTCCTTGGGGCATCTTCTGTTTTCGATAGCTCTGCCTTTTTCAAGGATCATAATGCTTTTTTTACTGCCCTTGTTTAACATTTCAAGCGCTGTAAATATTCCGGCAGGTCCGGCACCAACTATAACTACATTTTTTTTCATTACATTTCCCTCACTTTTCAAAAAAATGATTTAATAATCCAAAACACAAGGGCTATTATAGCAAACAATGTGTTAAAAATAAAGTGCTTTTTGATAAAATCCACAAATAATTTTATTTTTTTTATTGTTTTGTCACAATAAAGCTGCTTTTTCTTACAACGGCGCAGGTATATACGGGTAATACAGCACCATAAAAACAATCTGAAGTACTAAAATCACAGGAATTCCTACTGTAAATTTTCTGTGTCTTGTCTTGTGATGAAAAACCCTCATTCCTGCCAGCGCTCCTATTGAGCCTCCCAGCAGCGCCGCAAGTATAAGCGACGCCTCTGATATTCTCCATCTGCCTTTTACTGCTCTTGCTTTGTCTGCACCAAACATTATAAATGTAATAATATTTACCGCCGCAAGATATATAACAATCGCTTCTAAAACCATCAGAGCAGCTTCAGAGTCTTTGCGGGATTGTCGGCGGCCCTAACATTGCCTGCCACTTTCTGTATTATTCCGTTTTCATCAATTAGATATGTGGTGCGGACAACTCCCATTGTTTTTTTACCGTAGTTTGTTTTTTCTTTCCACACATCATAAGCTGTGATGCAGGAAAGCTCTGTGTCTGACAGAAGTGTAAAAGGAAGATTGAATTTCTCTTCAAACTTCTTGTGTGATGCAACGCTGTCCTTGCTTACTCCGATTATCACCGCGCCCTTCTCTGTAAACTGCGGATAAAGCTCTGCAAAGCCGCAGGCCTGTTTGGTGCAGCCTGCAGTATTGTCTTTCGGATAGAAATACAGGATAACCTTGCATCCTCTGTATTCATCCAGCGTATGTATTTTGCCGTTCTGGTCGGGAAGCTCAAATCCCGGCGCTTTAATTCCTGTTTCAAGCATATCAGTACCTCCGTTTCTGTTTGTATCACATTATAAATCATATCTTAACTGTTTTAATCTGCTGATTTCCTTCTGCAGATTTGCAAGAAATCTTCCTGCATGGGCTCCGTATCAGTTATAGCTGATTTGCCGATGACCATTTGCTTTTAATTCTTATTTTTCGGCTTGCTCATCTGCAAGTTCCTGCACCAGGTAATCATCACTCATACAGTGCATATCAGATACACCCTCGCTCATTAATTCATACAGCTTCGAATGATAAAAAATATCCAAAGCTTCTTTTAATGTAATATTTGTTTTCTCAGCGAACTTCTCGACTATCCGAGCATACTTTTTCTGTAACAATACAGGATTTGCATTCATACCTGTTTACTCCCTTCAAAATGCAGATATTTATCAATGGATTCCTGTGAACGCAGGCATATCTGCAGGTTTGGTTTTTCATATCTCAGCCAGCTTATTGCTTCTGTTTTATCTATCAGTCCGTCAAAGAACAGTTCAACCGTATTAAATACCTTATCGTTTGCAACACCACTGACAACAATATCATAGTCTGTTTTATCATTACCGCTTCGACAATTCAAAATGAAGTCCAGCCATTCTTCTGAATATGAATCAAATTTCAGCAGTTTAAGCCTGCTGAAGGCGATTTCATCAAACTCAAAGCATGATATAATTCCGTTTTTTCCGCGTCGTTTAAATTTACTGCACCAGTTTACAGCATGCTCATAAATAGGTGTAGTGTAGAAGCCTGTTCCAAAGTCCAGATTCGGTCTGGAGTATATTAGAGCCGGTCTTGATATTTCAAGCCAGGAACCATGATACAAAATCATACTTCAACACCTCTTTCTTTCATAACATCAATAATGTCATCAATAATATAGTCCTTGCTTTGTGTATGCAGGATTTCAAACTCCGGAACAATGTATCCGTAAAGAATATCGCTTTTTTCCACTAAAGCAGCATAAACTGCCCTTGCATCTTTATTCAGTCTTACTGCAATATTTTCGATACAGAATATTGCAAACTCAAGCCTTCCAATATTGTATTTTTCCTCTGTACTGTTCATAAATTGTACTCCAAAACTAATAATATTACCTCTGCTATATTGTGCAGACACCGTCTCTAATCTGTTGGGAACATTTATTACAATAATTGTACTGTAATGCTTATTAATAATCAACATCAATTGGGGAACATTTCTTTACTGTAATCATCAAAAATGCTCCCCAAGCGATATATGTCTTAGTGTCATACTCTCAGCAAAATCCAGATATGCAGTAACCATACGATTAAGCTGTTTCAGTTCGTGCTGACTCAGATAATTCTTTGCAATTGTAACATCGCTCTTTTTAATTTTGCCGTCCGGTGCATCCGCCCATGTTGTAAGTCCCATATGGTCTTTCTTGTGATCAGCTCTTTCTACAATCAGTTCAGCTGCTGTATGACCATGAACTGCAAAATGCATCTTGTTCTGGACCGATGCATAAAAGCGCTTTGTTGCCAGCGCATCTTTGTCATAATCTATTGCTGTAGCATAAAGGTCTGTGATTTTCTGATAGAATTTCCTTTCACTTGCCCTTATCTCCCGGATACGTTCAAGCTGTTCATCAAAATATTTCTCTGTAAGATATGTACCGCGTTTAAGTCTTTCATCATCCATAACCCAGCCTTTAATGGTGTAGTCCTTAACAATACCATTGGCCCACTTGCGAAACTGTACTGCCCGCTCATTATTTACCTTAAAGCCAACTGCAATGATCATCTGAAGATTGTAGTGAGTTACTCCGCGATTGACCTGCCTACCACCCTCATTTTGAACTATAAAGAATTTCTTTATAGTTGCTTCCTGAATCAGTTCCCTATCTTCATATATTTTCTTAATATGCTGACCAATATTCTGCACTGACACATCATAAAGCTGGGCCATCATCTTTTGTGTCAACCATATATTCTCATCCTCATAGCGCATCTCAATACTGTCCTGCTGATCACCAACAGAGGCAACATAGGTTAAATATTCTGCTGCGCTGGAGCGAATGGTTATTTCTTCTTTTTTCTTCAATTAGAGTCCCTCCTCGATTATGGTATTCTGGTTTATATCATTAAGTCCTGTTAATTATTCAAAATCACTTTACGTACAACTGTCAGTTATAATAAACATCCTTATTAAGGTAATTTAATCTGCTTGTTCACTTTCGCTATACCACATTTCCCTGTATTCTTCGATGTAAAATTTAATGCACTCTGGATATACGTCCAGATATCTCATGCATATCCTTTTGAACAGTTCAAAGATTTGTTCATCATAGGCAAAATCCATCAAATAGTCAAGAAGATGCACCACTTCGTCTTCGGACGCTTCCTTAATACAGATATTCTCAACCAAGGGCAAATACACTTCATATGCCTGTTTACATAATTTTTTAAATCGCTCTGCAATATGGTATATATCTGTTACTCTTTCATCTGATATCATAATATTTCCTCCGGACAGTCTGTTGATTTAATATACTTTTTAGAAGTAATATATATAATTAGTTTGTAACAGAATTATACCTTTATGTTGTGCAAAAGTCGATAGCTGCCGGGTTTGCTGCAATTCTTCC
>OLOV01002595.1_pt1 | contig 12048 bp, 9 predicted proteins | sample 1672931 | NCBI WGS metagenome assembly OLOV01 (sample SAMEA3136738, study PRJEB25190) | human gut metagenome | biome: human gut; feature: human-associated habitat; material: faeces | place: Austria | collected 2013
AATATGCGCGCTTCTGTGTGCGGCGATGCTTGTGCCGCTGGCGGGCTGCGGCGAGACGCGGGAGACCCAGCGCGAGGTCTACGCCATGGACACCGTGATGACGCTGACGGCATACGGCAAGAAGGCCGACGCCGGACTGCGCGCCGCGGAGAGCATAATATCCTCCATGGATGCCGCGCTTGACCCGGAGCTGAGCACCAGCACGACCTATGCCATAAACCACGCGCAGGGCGGAAGCACGGTCATCTCCGGGCAGATTGCAAAAATGCTGAGCACGGCGCACACGGTATACGAGCGCAGCGAGGGCGCGCTGGACCTGACGATATACCCGCTGGTCAAGCGCTGGGGCTTCGTTGATGGGAAGTACTACGTGCCGACGGGCGAGGAGATCGCCTCCGACCTTTCACGGCTGTGCTTTGACCAGCTCGTGCTGACGAGCTTTCCAAGCTCCGGCTCCTACGCGGTGAGTCTCCCCTCCTACGGCGAGCTGAGCTTCGCCTCGGTGGCGAAGGGCTGCGCGGCGGACAACGCCGTTGAGGCCATGCGTCAGGCCGGTGTGACGAGCGCAATAATCTCCCTCGGCGGCAACGTGCAGACGCTCGGTGTGAAGCCGGACGGAACGAACTGGAACGTGGCCGTTCAGGACCCGAACAACACGGCAAGCTACCTCGGCGTCGTGAGCGTGGGCGAGACCGCCGTCGTCACGAGCGGCAACTACCAGCGCTTCTTCACCGACGCGCGCGGCACGACGTACCACCACATAATAAATCCCTCATCCGGCTACCCCGTGACGAACACCTTGCAGTCCGCCACGATAATCTGCTCCGACGGAACGCTTGCAGACTGCCTTTCCACAGCCATGTTCGTGCTGGGCGAGAGCAGGGCGATAAACTACTGGCGCACCTACGGCGGGTTTGAAATGATACTCGTGACGAAGGAGAATCAGGTCATCTGCACAAAGGGGCTTATTGAGGAATTCACGCTTACGAATGAAAACTACGGGCTGAAGTTCGTTGAGTAACGGCCGCGGAAGCGGCATGCACAGGAGCACACAATGGCTGATTTGACCACAGACGTCAGATACATCAAGGGAATAGGCGAGAAAAAGGCGCAGGCTCTCAACAAGCTGGGCGTCTTTTCTCTCTATGACCTTATATCATATTTTCCGCGCAGGTACGAGGACAGAAGCGAATACCGCCCCATCGCGCAGACGACGGCGGACGAGCCCGTGTGCATCCGCGCCATCGTGGCGGACACGCCACGCCTCGTGCGCATACGGCGCGGGATGGAGCTTGTGAAGCTGCGCGCAGTGGATGAGAGCGCGTCGGTGGATATAACCTACTTCAACCAGAACTACGTCAAGGATCAGCTCGTGCGCGGGGAGACGTACATCTTCTACGGGCGCGTGGAGATACGCGGCGGGCGCAGGAGCATGGTGAACCCCGTGCACGAAAAAGAGGGCGCAGAAAACGGCGTGACGGGGCGGATAATCCCGGTGTACAGGCTGTGCGCGGGGCTGAGCCAGCGCGTGATGATACAGAGCATGCAGCAGGGTCTGGCCGCGTGCGCGGGCATGGCGCCGGACGTGCTGCCCGAGAGCGTGCGGCGGCGCTGTGAGCTTGTGCAGGCGAACTACGCCTATGAAAACATACACTTCCCGCCAGACTTCACCGCGCTGGAGCTTGCGCGGCGGCGGCTGATATTTGAGGAGCTTTTCGTGCTGGCGGCGGCGCTTGGCATGATGCGCACCGAGCGCAGCCGCGAAGGCGGGATAAGGCTGGATGAATGCAATTTTGAGGAGTTCTACTCCGCCCTCCCCTTCTCCCCCACCGGCGCACAGCGGCGCGCCGTGAGCGAGGCCGCGGCGGACATGCGCTCCGGCGGCGTGATGAACAGGCTTCTGCAGGGCGACGTCGGCAGCGGTAAGACCCTTGTCGCTGCGGCGCTCATCTGGCAGACGTGGAAAAGCGGGCGCATGAGTGCCTTCATGGCCCCGACGGAAATATTGGCGGAGCAGCATTATGTAAACCTTTCTGCAATGCTGGAGCCGTTCGGCCTGCGCGTGGGCAAGCTGACGGGCGCGATGAGCGCGAAGGAGAAGCGCGCCGCGAAGGCCGCGCTGGCCGACGGGGAATACGACCTTATCGTCGGCACGCACGCGCTTTTCAGCGCGGATGTGGAATACAGCAGCCGCCTTGCACTGGTCGTGACGGACGAGCAGCACCGCTTCGGCGTGAATCAGCGCTCGGCACTGATATCCAAGGGGGCGCGACCGCACGTGCTGGTCATGTCGGCAACGCCAATACCGCGCACGCTTGCGCTGATAATATACGGGGATCTGGACGTGTCCGTGCTGGACGAGCTGCCGCCCGGGCGGCAGAAGGTGGACACCTTCGCGGTGGACGAGAGCTATCGCGCGCGGCTGAACGGCTTCATACGCAGGCTGACGGGCGAGGGGCGGCAGGTATTCGTGGTGTGCCCGATGGTGGAGGAGAACGACGAGCTGCCCACGGCGCTGAGATCAGCGGAGGAGCACGCGAAGGAGCTTGCCGCGGAGTTTCCGGATCTGAAGGTCGCGTGCGTGCACGGGCGGATGAAGGCAAAGGAAAAGGACGCCGTGATGGCCGCCTTTGCCGCCGGGGAGGCGGATATACTCGTCGCAACGACGGTGATAGAGGTCGGCGTGGACGTGCCGAACGCGGCGCTGATGATAATCGAGAACGCGGAACGCTTCGGCCTGAGTCAGCTTCACCAGCTTCGCGGCCGCGTCGGCCGCGGACGGCACAAGAGCTACTGCGTGATGGTGTCCGACGCCGATGGCGACGAAGTGCGCGCGCGGCTGAAAATAATGACGCAGACGAACGACGGCTTCAAGATATCCGAGGAAGATCTGCGGTTGCGCGGGCCGGGCGACTTCTTCGGCGCGCGCCAGCACGGCCTGCCGGAGATGCACGTGGCGGATCTGGGTGCAGATGTGAACGTGATGCAGCGGGCGCAGGATGAGGCCGCGCGCGTTCTGGCCGCGGATCCGGAGCTGAAAGCGCCCGAAAATGCGGCGCTGAGGGCGCGGATAGACCGGCTGTTCTCCCTCAACTCCGACAGCTTCAACTGAGTAATATGATATCAAAAATCGCTGTTTTCATCAGCGCCTTTTCCGATTTGTCAAAAGCATTATTTTTAATCCCACCGGCGAAAATTTCTAAATTTTCGCCACCTCCCTTTTCAAGGGAGGCATGGGTGCGGCGTAGATTTGTCGTGCGCGTCATTGAACCATGGCAAACGTGCTTCTCCGCTATGCAGCATCAAATCAGCCGTTCGCAGGTCATCCACCTTTGTATCATGGCCCCCTTGCAAAGGGGGCTGTCACGGGCATACTTTACATATGACCGTGACTGCGACGGCCGCTTGCGGCCTAGTCCCTTTAGGGAGGGGATTGGCTACTTGCGGCCTAGACGCTTTGCTCACTGCATAGACTTCATAACAGACCAAGGCCGCAGCGGTTTTCCGCTGCGGCCCTGTGCGTTATTGGTCGTTGTTATTTACGGCTGGCGGCCAATGTAGGCGAGGATGCCGCCGTCAACGTACAGCACCTGTCCGTTGACGAAGTTCGACGCGTCGGAGGCGAGGAACACGGCCGGACCCATGAGGTCGTCCGCATTGCCCCAGCGCTCAGCCGGGGTCTTGGAAATGATGAAGCTGTCGAAGGGATGGCGGCTGCCGTCCGGCTGGGGCTGGCGCAGGGGCGCCGTCTGCGGCGTGGCGATATACCCCGGCCCGATGCCGTTGCACTGGATATTGTACTTGCCGTACTCGGCGCAGATATTCCGCGTGAGCATTTTCAGCCCGCCCTTTGCCGCGGCATAAGCGGAGACGGTCTCGCGGCCAAGCTCGCTCATCATGGAGCAGATGTTGATTATCTTTCCGTGGCCCTTGCGTATCATGCCGGGGATGACGTGCTTTGCCGCGATGAACGGCGCGACGAGGTCTATATCTATCACCTCGCGGAAATCGGCGGCCTCCATCTCCAGCATCGGGACGCGGCGGATTATACCGGCGTTGTTGACAAGGATATCTATCGTGCCGAGGTCGCGCTCAATATCCGCGACGAGCTTTATAACGTCGGCCTCATTTGTGACGTCGGCGAAATAGCCCTTGGCGTCTATGCCCTTGGCGGCGTAGGCGTCCAGCGCGGCGGCCATGTGCGCCTCACCGCGGCAGTTGAAGGCTATCTTCGCACCGGCATTGGCGAAGGCCTCCGCAATGGCAAAGCCGATGCCGTATGCCGCGCCCGTGACGAGGGCGACCTTGCCCTCAAGCGAAAACTGTTCCAGCATGGCGTACCTCACTTTTGCAGAAGGTGCACGGCGAAGCCGCCGATTTCATTTTCGAGATAGACCGCAGTGAGGCGGCCGCCCTTATACTTGGCGCTGTCCGGGTTGAGCTTGAAGCCCTTTGCTTCAAGGTCGGCCGCGGCGCGCACGGCGTTATTCGTGCGGATGGCGATGTGCCCGTTCGCACCGAGATACGGGCTTTTCATGACCTCGACCCCGGCACCGGCGAAGTTGGAGCTTGCGCCGTACTTCACGGGCAGGCCGAAGGCCGCGGCGAACTCCGCGCAGACGGCCTCGCTTGCGCCGCTGTCGGGCGCGTTGATGCCGATATGCGCAAGCTCATACCCCAGCGCGGCCTGACGGGCCTCGCGGCAGAGAGTGGTTATCTTATCGAAGCTGCCGGAGGCGATGTCGCCCTTGGCGCACAGCCAGCTTCCGCCGACTGCCGCGACATACGGCGCGGCGAGGAACTCGCCGAGATTTGCGGCGTTGACGCCGCCCGTCGGAACGAACTTCATTTCGGGGAAGGGGCCGGAGAGCGCCTTCATCGCGGCGAGGCCGCCGTACACCCCGGCGGGGAAGAACTTGACCGTGTCAAGCCCAAGCTCCATGGCCTGCATGAGCTCCGTCGGCGTGACGCAGCCCGGAAGCACGGCAACAGAGTTTTCAAGGCAGTGCTCCACAACCTTGACATTCAGGCCGGGCGAGACGATGAAGCGCGCACCGGCCGCAATAGCGTCCTTGCAGTTTTGCAGCGTGATGACGCTGCCTGCGCCGACGGTGACGCCGGGCTTGTCCGCGATGGCGGCGATGGAGTCGAGTCCGGCCGCGGTGCGCAGGGTTATCTCCGCGCAGGGGATGCCGCCGGCCATGAGCGCGTCGGCAAGCGGGGCGGCGTTCTTCGCGTCGTCAAGGACGACGACGGGCACTATCCCGGTGAGGCTGAGGCTTTTCAGAACGTCGTTCATGCGCCCTTCGCCTCCTTTGCCGCGGCGCGCTTTCTGCGCAGGGAAGCCATGAACTCCTTGGCGTGGCCGCCGCAGAGGCTTATGAGGATGAGGACGATGAACACCCAGCAGATGGCCGTGCTGAAGAACACGGACGGGTCGCCGCTGGACTTGAGAAGCGCCGTGCGGAAGTTCTTTTCCGCCATTGGGCCGAGTATCAGACCGAGGATGGCGGGGCTTGTGGGCACCTTGACCTTCGTGAGGAAGTAGCCGATGATGCCGGAAATGAGCATGACCCATACGTCGAAGATATTGTTGCGCATTGCAAAGGAGCCGACGACGCACAGCACGAAGATGCAGGGCGTGAGGATGACCTTGGGCACGCTGAGCACCTTGGTGAACAGGCGGATGCCGGCAAAGCCGCAGATGCACATGAGGGTGTTGGCGATGAACATGCCGAGGAAGATAGTGTAGACCAGCACCTTGTTCGTCTGGAAGAGCATGGGGCCGGGCGTGAGACCCTGAATGGTGAGCGCGCCGATCATGATCGCCGTGACCGCGTCGCCCGGAACGCCGAGCGTCAGCATGGGGATCATGGCGCCGCCCGTGACGCCGTTATTGCCGCCTTCAGGCCCGATGACGCCGTCGATGCAGCCCGTGCCGAGCTTTTCAGGCTCTTTAGACAGGGCACGCGCGGCGTTGTAGCCGACGAAGGAGCCGATGTCCGCGCCGGCGCCGGGGATGATGCCGATAAACGTGCCGATGAGGCCGGTTATGGGCGCGATGCGGAAGATGCGCTTGAGGTCTTCCTTCTTGGGAAGGATATTCGTGACCTTCATCTGCACCTTATCCTCGCTGAAAATATCCTCGACCCCCTCAAAGGCCTGCGACATGGCGAAAAGGCCGATCATGATGGGGATATAGTTAAGGCCGCCGAGGAAGTTGTAGTTATCCTTCGGGGAGAAGCGGATATAGCTTGTGACGGAGTCGATGCCGACCGTCGCGGCGAGCACGCCGAGGCAGCCGCAGATGATGCCCTTTTCCATGTCCTTGCCGGAGATATTGCCGATGATGCACAGGCCGAACACTGCCAGCAGGAAGAACTCGGCAGAGCTGAACTTGAGCGCCATTTTGGCAAGCTGCGGGCTTATGAGCCACAGGCACAGCACAGACACAAGGCCTCCGACGTAGCTGGAGAGCGTGGACGCGCCGAGCGCGCGCCCGGCGTCGCCATTCTGGGCGAGCTTATAGCCGTCTATCGCGGTGGCAGCAGAGGCGGGCGTGCCGGGGGTATGCAGGAGTATGGCGGAGATGGAGCCGCCGTAGATAGCGCCGCAGTAGATGCCCAGGAGCATGAGTATGCCCTGCGCGGCGTCCATGCCGAAGGTCATGGGCAGAAGCAGCGCCACGCCCATCGTCGCCGTCAGGCCGGGCAGCGCGCCGATGCAGATGCCCGCAACGACACCAAGCAGCATGTAAAGAAACACTATCGGCTCAAAGGCCGTGGACAAAACCTGTTGTAAAAGTCCCATACAGTCCTCCTCTTATATTGAAAAGAGTCCGAATGCCATCGGCACATTAAGCAGATACTTGAACGCGAAGTACACCACGAGGGTGGCCGCCGCGGAGATAGCAAAGGTGATGTAGATTTTTTTCTTGCCGAACCACTGGATGAACGTGAAGAGCATGGCAGTGGTGGTGAGGATGAAGCCGACGGGGTGCAGAAGGATGGTGTAGATCACGAGAATGAGCATGGAGATATACACGCGGCGGGTGCCGGGCGTCCACAGCTCTATCTTCTCGTCATCCTCCGGCTTCATTTTGAGCGTGCGCGCCGCAAGAATTGCCGCGCACAGCAGCATGACGACCGAGATGCAGATCGGCCAGAGGCCGGGGCCGGGCACGCCAGTGCCGTAGTCGGCCGCGGTGGGGTAACCGGAGGCTATGGCGATGACAGTGATGCCAAGTATCGCGCACAGCACCGAGACAATAATATTACCCTTTTTCATTGAGTGCCTCCCAACATGATTGAAGTGGTTTGAGGTTCGCGGAAAAGCCGGAGGGGGCGGAGCGAAGGCTCCGCCCCCTGAGAGGTTTTATGTATTGCGCGGATATCAGCCGACCTTGAGGCCAAGCTCATTGACGAGATCGATGTACAGCTGGCGCTGCGTGCCCATCATCTCATAGAAGGAGGGGCCGTCCATGATGTCAATGACGTTGTTGGTGTTGTTCATGAACTCAACAAACTGGTCGGAGGCAGCAGCCTCGGAGAAGATGCGGTAGAGCTCCGCCACGACGTCATCGGGCGTGGAGGCCGGAACGGCAATGCCGCGCCAGGTGCCGAGGACTGCGTCATAGCCGCACTCTTTGCAGGTGGGCACATCGGGGATAGCGGCGAGGCGGTCATTCGCCATGACGGCGAGGACCTTCAGGTCGCCGGACTGAACGAAGGAGTTGACCTCGGAGTAGGAGACGGCGACAGCGTCGATGTGGCCGCCGAGCAGGTCGGTGATAGCACCGGCAGCGCCGTCATAGCCGACGTGCTTGAACTCGGTGCCGGCGGTCTTTGCAAGACCGGCCGCGGCAAGGTGCCAGATGGCGCCGATGCCGGAGTTGCCGACGGTTACTTCGTTGTTCTTGGAGTACTCGATGAAGTCCTCAAGGCTGTTGAAGCGGTCGTCGTCCGCCTTGACGGTTATCGCGGAGCAAGCGGAGTTGACGAGCATGATGGGCTTGAACATGTCATAGGTAAGGCCGGCGTTGTTGCCCATCGCCTCGAGAGTGACGAGCTCGACCGTGACCATGGTGACGACGGAGCCGTCATTGGCCGCATTCGCGCCGTAGAGCATACCGGTCGCGCCGCCCGCGCCGGAACGGTTCTCGACGTTGATGTTCTTGAAGCTGCCCTTCGCCGCGTCGGCAAGGCCGCGCATAACGGCGTCGGTGCCGCCGCCGGCGTCATAGGGGACGACGCAGGTGACGTTGAGATTGCTCAGGTCTACCGCGGGGGCCTCGGTGCTGGCCTCGATCTGGGTCTCAGTTTCAGCAGCCGCGGGGGCCTCAGCGGCGGGAGCCGCCTGCTGGCCGCAGGCGCACAGCGCGAACGCCATAACGAGCGCCAGTGCAAGTGCTATAAGCTTTTTCATGGTTGTTTCCTCTTTCTTTTTAAATTTATTTATTTGACGGCCGCTTGGAATTGCACACCGTTCAAATTCCTGTTTCAGACGCCTCAACGCTGCACACGCCCGGAAGCGTTGCCCGCGGCAAGCGCCTCGACCTCGGCGGCGCTCATCTGGTTGAAGTCATGCTCAACACTGTGCTTGAGGCAGGAGGCCGCGACGGCGAAGTCAATGGCCTTCTGGTCGTCCTTGCCGGAGAGCAGGCTGTATATAAGCCCGCCGCCGAAGCTGTCGCCGCCGCCGACGCGGTCAACGATATGGACGCGGTAGGTCGTGGAAAAGACGGCGGAGTCGGTCTTTGCGTCGTACAGCATCCCGGCCCAGTCGTTGTCGCTGGCTGAGATGGAGCCGCGCAGAGTGATGGCGACCTTCCTGCAGCCGAAGCGCTGCGCGATCTGGCGCGCGACGCTGATATAGCCCGCATGGTCGAGCTTGCCGCTGTCGATGTCCGTATTCTCGGCCTCGATGCCGAAAACGTCCTTGGCGTCCTCCTCATTGGCGATGCAGACGTCCACATAGGGCAGGAGCTTTGCCATGCATTCACCGGCCTCGGCCCTTGTCCACAGCTTCTTGCGGTAGTTTAAGTCGCAGGAGACCGTGACGCCCTTTGCCTTTGCCGCCTTGCAGGCCGCAAGGCAGGCCTCCGGCATTTCACCGCCGAGGGCCGGGGTTATCCCTGTCCAGTGGAACCAATCGGCCCCGTCGAATATCTTATCCCAGTCGAACTCCGCCGCCTTGGCCGTGGCGATGGCGGAACCGGCGCGGTCATATATGACCTTGGAGGCGCGCTGTGACGCGCCCTTTTCGCAGTAGTACACGCCCAGACGCGCGCCGCCGCGCAGCATGAAGGAGGTGTCAACGCCGTAACGGCGAAGCTCATTCACGGCGCACTGGCCGATCTCATGCGCGGGGACCTTTGAGACAAAGGCCGCGTCAAGCCCGTAGTTTGCCAGAGAGACGGCCACGTTGGCCTCGCCCCCGGCATAGGTGGCCTCAAACTTGTCCGCCTGCACAAAGCGGAGGTACCCCTCCGGATTGAGGCGCATCATTATCTCGCCGAAAGTAATAACTCTTGCCATTGTCCTCTTCCTCTCAATTATTCCGCCGCCGAAGCCACAGCCGCGGTCATCGCCCTTGCCGCTTCGGCGAGCTTATCGAACTCGCCCGCTTCTATCCACGCGCGCTTTGCAAGATTCCCACCGACGCCGAGGCCGACGGCACCGGCCTTGAGAAACGCCGCGGCGTTGCCCTCATTTATCCCGCCGACGGCCATGAGCTTCACATGGCTTATCGGCGCACGCACGGCCTTTATGTATCCGGGGCCGAGCTCCCCCGCGGGGAAGAGCTTGACAAAGTCCGCCCCGGCATTGTGCGCCGTCATTATCTCCGTCGGCGTGAGCGCGCCGGGCATGGAGACCATGCCGAGCTCACGCGTGCGGCGTATAACGTCCGTATTCACATCGGGCGAGATGATGAAGCCGCCGCCGTGCGTGTGCGTGAGCTCCACAAGCTCCGTGCACGTGACGGTGCCCGCACCGACGAACATCCGCCCCGCGTACTCCTGCGCCAGCGCGCCGATGGCCCCGGCCGTCGCCGCCCATGTTTCCGGCGCACGCTGGTCATAGGTGATCTCCATCAGCCTGACGCCGCCCTCATACAGCGCCTGCGCGACCTTCCTGCACTGATCCGCGCCGACGCCGCGGACTATCGCAATAAGCTTTTCCTTCTCGACTCTTTCGATTATCTGCTGCCGCATTTCCGGCGCCTCCCTATTTTCATATTATGAAAGTGATTATCACTATTTGATATCCAAGTTCATAATACAAAATTGATTTCCATTTGTCAACAATTTTCCGCCTGACATATTAAACGAATTTTCGGCGTGTTTTAGTGCAAAATGACGGTTGACTAAAAATATTACTCATGTTAAATTATGATAAAAGATTTTTTCAAATTGTGAAAATGGAGTTCATATTATGGCTAACGGCTCACCGGTGCAGTCCATCGACCGGGTTTTTGACATTGTTGAAGCGCTCTCCAACCACTCTCACGGCATGACGCTGACGGACCTGTCGGCGGAGGTGGGGCTGCATGTGAGCACCACGCACAGGCTTCTTGCGGCGCTGACCGCGCGCGGCTATGTGCAGAAGGATATAGAGACGGGCAAATACAGGCTGACAATGCGTCTTTTTGAAGTCGGCAGCCGCGTCGTGGGCGGGATGAACCTTGTGTCGGTGTCGCGCCCGTTTCTGGAGCATCTGGCCTCCGCCACGGGCGAGACTATCCATCTTGTCGCCCGCCACGGGGATGAGGTGGTGTATCTATATAAAGAGGACACCAGCAACAGCATCGTGCGCATGGCCTCCTTCGTGGGGCTGCGCAATCCGATGTACTGCACGAGCGTGGGCAAGTGCATTCTGGCCTATCTGCCGGAGGACGAGGTGCGCGCGATATGGTCGCGCACGGTCGTGACGGCCTTCACGCCGAACACGATAACCGATTACGACGCGCTGACGCGGGAGCTTGCCGCCGTGCGGCGCGACGGCTACGCCATGGATAATGAGGAGCACGAGCTGGGCGTGGTGTGCATCGGCGCGCCGATATTCGACTACAGCGGCTCCCCCGTCGCCGCGCTGAGCGTATCTTTCCCGGCCTCGCGCATCGGAGAGGAGCGCCGCGTGGCCTTCGCGCGCGACATAAAGACGAATGCCCGCGCCATAACGAACCTCCTTGGCGGCCCGGCGGACATGAGCATGTGAGACGGCACGCGGCAAAACGCACATCATATCATATACAGCCACAACCGGCACTCAGGTCATTTGCCCTGAGTGCCGGTTCGTACATTTATATATTTTTTTACACATATTTTGCGGACAGCTTATGCCGCCCCCGCGCATATGCTTTACGGGGAGGGCTGCATATGATTCATAAAAAGAGACTTGTATACAACACTTTTCTGCTGACGGGCGTTTCGCTGCTGATGAGCTGCATAGGCATCGCCTTTCAGGTGTGGCTCGTCGGGCGGATAGGCTCCGCCGGGATAGGGCTGTATCAGCTCGTGCTCTCCGTCACGGGGCTTATGGCGACCTTCGCCGTGTCCGGCATACGCTTCGCCTCGACGCGGCTTATATCGGAGGAGCTGGGCGGATATAGCTGCGGAAGCATACGCCCGGCAATGACGCGCTGCCTCGCCTACGGCCTTCTGTTCGGCGCGGCGGCGGGCGCGGTGCTGTGGCTGCTGGCAGAGCCGATAGGCTTTCTGTGGATAGGCGACGCGCGCACGGTGCGTTCGCTTCGGCTGAGCGCGGTCAGTATGCCGTGCATATCGCTGTGCGCGTCGCTGTCAGGCTACTTCACGGCCTGCGGGCGCGTGTGGAAGCCAAGCCTTGTGCACCTTATTGAGCAGCTTGCGGGCATCGCGCTGGTCGCGGCCTGTCTTGCACGCGTGCCGCGCGCGGATATAGAGCTGAGCTGTGCGGCGGTGACGGCGGGGCGCGTGACAGCGGACATATTGTCGCTGGGGCTGATGTTCGCCGTCTATCTGCACGACAGGCGCGCGCACTACGGCGAGGCGTGCCGCGGAACGCGCCT
>OLOV01002597.1_pt1 | contig 12046 bp, 11 predicted proteins | sample 1672931 | NCBI WGS metagenome assembly OLOV01 (sample SAMEA3136738, study PRJEB25190) | human gut metagenome | biome: human gut; feature: human-associated habitat; material: faeces | place: Austria | collected 2013
GCGTGTCGGAGCGCAACCGCCGTAGGCGGCTCTTAGCGCGTAGACTGAAGGTGGCCCCGCAGGGCCGAATGAGGGGCGCGTGTTCCTGACAACCCTCTGTTGGGCAATAATGGCAAGACCGCCCCTCATCAATCCGCTTCGCGGACAGCTTCCCCCAAGGGAGGGGAAGCCTTTGCGTTCCTATTATATAACCCCTAAACAATTTTCGCAAGAGGGCTTGACTTTAGCGCTTTAAAGTGTTAGAATAGCGGCATTGACAAAAACACCTGCGTGTAAGACAATAGAAGCAGAAAAGACAGGAGTATACCACCATGATTATCGTACTGAAACAGCACGCCCCCGCCGACAAGGTCGAAGCCTTCTGCAAAGAGCTCAACGGCATGGGGTATCAGATCAATGATTCCGTCGGCAGCGACACCCACATTCTGGGCCTGATCGGCGATACCAAGGCCCTTGCCGAAAGCTGGGTGCTGGCCAACCCGGTCGTCGAGACCTGCCGCCGCGTGTCCGAGCCGTACAAAAAGGCCAACCGCAAATTCCACCCGGATGACACCGTGGTCGATGTCGGCGGCCACAAGATCGGCGGCGGCTACTTTGCCGTCATGAGCGGCCCCTGCAGCGTTGAGAGCAAGGAGCAGATCACCTTTGTGGCACAGCGGGTGCAGGCCGCCGGGGCCAGCATCCTGCGCGGCGGCGCGTTCAAGCCGCGCACCAGCCCCTACAGCTTTCAGGGCCTGCGCGCCGAAGGCTTGGAGCTGCTGCAGGAGGCCCGCGCAGTCACCGGCCAGCCCATCGTGACCGAGCTGATGAACAACGAGCATATCCCGCTGTTTCTGGACGCCAAGGTCGATATGATCCAAATCGGCGCGCGCAACATGCAGAACTTTGAGCTGCTCAAGGCGGTCGGCAAGCTGGATATACCGGTGCTGCTCAAGCGCGGCCTTTCCTCCACCTTGGAGGAGCTGGTCATGAGTGCTGAGTACATCATGGCCGAGGGCAACCCCAATGTCGTGCTGTGTGAGCGCGGCATATGGACTATGCGCAGGAGCTGGAGCTCAAGCGTGCGCATGTCTATAGCTGTCTGACGCGCATCGGCGGTCAGACGCTCCCTTCCCTGTCCATCACCGGTGCGGAGCATACCGACGGTTATCGGAACAAGGTGCAGTTCCCTGTGCAGGAGCAGAACGGATCACCCGCAGCGGGCTTCTTCGCGGGAAAGACGCACTCGGTCATTCCAGTCGCACACTGCCGCATCCAGCCGGACTGCGCCGACCGCATCCGCGCAGCCGTCCTGGACTGGATGCGCAAATACAGCATCCGCGCCTATGACGAGGCCGCGCATACCGGCTATATCCGGCACATCTATATCCGCTTCGGCGCGGAAAGCGGGCAGATCCTCGTCTGCATCACGGCAAATACGCAGCAGCTGCCGAAGAAAAAGCAGCTTGTCCAGACACTCCTCGCTGCCGAGCCGGGCATCACGACGATTGTCTTCTCTCCCAACACGAAAAAAGGCAATACCGTGCTTGGCACGGAGTTCCTTCCGCTCTACGGCAGCGGAACGATCACCGATACGCTCTGCGGGCTGCAGTTCCGGCTCTCTGCACCCGCGTTTTATCAGGTCAACCACGCACAGGCTGAGCGCCTGTATGAAAAGGCCGCTGCACTGGCCGGATTGACCGGGACTGAGACGGTACTCGACCTTTACTGCGGCACGGGCACGATCACGCTCTGTCTTGCGCGGCACGCGAAAAAGGCCGTCGGCGTCGAGATCATCCCGCAGGCGATCGAGGACGCGAACTATAACGCCGCACAGAACGGCATGGACAACGCGGAATTTTACTGCATGGATGCAGGCGCGGCCGCGAAGCTGCTGGCTGAGCGCGGAGAAAAACCTGACGTAATCGTCGTCGATCCACCGCGCAAGGGCGTGAGCGCCGATGTGATCGAAGCCATTGCCGCCATGCAGCCGGAACGTGTCGTCTATGTCTCCTGCGATCCGGCTACCCTCGCCCGCGATGTCAAGCTGCTTACCCAGACCGGTTACACCCTCCGCTCTGCCGAAGCGGTCGATCTTTTCCCCAGATGCGCACATGTGGAGACGGTGTGTTTATTGTCCAAACTAAATGCAAAGCAACATATCGAGGTTGAGATTAAGACGGACGAGCTGGATTTGACTGCTGCGGAGAGTAAGGCCACTTATGATGAAATCAAGGGGTATGTACTGGAAAAGCATGAATTGAAGGTGTCCAGCCTGTATATCTCCCAGGTTAAGCGGAAATGTGGTCTGGATGTGGGACAGAATTATAATCTGTCAAAGAAGGAAGATGCGAAGGTGCCGCAGTGTCCGCCGGAAAAAGAGGCGGCGATTATGGAGGCACTGAAGTATTTTCAGATGATTCACTAAAATGATATTGCTGTAAAAGGGGCTGTCTCAAAATAACATTTTCTAAAAAATAGCCAAACAAAAAAGCCGTGAAAATCCGATAAAGCTGGATTTTCACGGCTTTTTCCAACGTTTGACGAGGGCTGTTCTCTTGCGATCCGCATTTTGAGACAGCCCCCTTTAATATATGTTCTTTGGGGATGTACTAATGTTGCAAATATAATGTCTATTAAAATTCCTTATTGTCCAATTAAGTATAATTAAATCTCGAAAATTCCAATATGTATATTGCGTTTTATAAACATTAATGATATACTTGACAAAATGGAGTGGATATGCTATGAAAGATGAATTATTTACAGTTGCTCAAGCAGCTGAATATTTGAAAGTATGCGATAAAACGGTACGGCGAATGATTGCCTCTAAGGAACTTGTTGCTTCCAAAGTAGGAAGTCGAAGCTGGCGCATCCGTAAAGATGACATAGATGCCTATCTAAACGCCACCAGTACGGGGCAGGAAGGAGCAGATACCATTGAGTGAAGAACTGATTCAGCGTAATTTGATAGAAGCTCCTGAAAAAATGGGCGATTGGAATTTCTACAATATTGGCGCTACTACATTAAAAGCTCTTAAAGGAGCGAAGATTATTCCCGATAAAGACTATGAGGCATATGAGGGAAAAAAGCCGGATGCCTTGATTGTTAAAAAGCCAATTATTATCGGAGCTATCGAGTATAAGACTCCTCAGGAGTTGCGAACCGAAAAGCAGATTGCTAAAGCTATTGCACAAGAAATTGGGACAGCCCAGATATTGCAGGCAAAAGTTTACATTGTTACTGACGGCAAGAAAACTTTTTGGATTAACCCCGCTACCGGTCAAGAAATTCTACAGGAAGATGGTAGCCGCATTACATTAAATTTTGACAAGAGTAGCACAGAGTGTATTACCCTCATCAATAAGATTCGAGCCTCTATTAATGCTACCAATAATCAAATCAAGGCTGCTGCGTCTGTTGATCCTCTGCCTCTGGCCGAAAAAGTATGGCAAGATTTATGGGCTGTTTCAGGAGCTACACCTGAAAATTGTTTGTACACCTTTGTTGAGATTTTCATCTTCAAATACCTTAGCGATTTAGGTGTTTTGAAGGGAATGTATTCATTCTATGATTTGCTGGGAAAATACTCTGGCAATAATGAGAATGAGGTGCTTGAATATTATGCTTCCACGGTACGAGTAAAGATTAAAGCTCTTTTCCCTGGCAACCCGAAGGACAAAACTACCATTATCAATGGAACAATTTTTGTATCCAAAGATGACAAGGCTGTTTCTGGATATGCGACTGTTTTCCACAAAATTCTTAAGCGTTTTAATGATTTTGGGACTTTAGAGAACATAGACTACGACTTCAAAAGCAAGCTGTTTGAAACATTCTTGAAAGAATCAATCAGTAAGAAAAATTGGGGTCAATACTTTACACCCTTGAAGGTAGTTCGAGCTATTGTCAATATGATAGACATCACTCCGGGTATGAAGATTTGCGATCCGGCGTGTGGCGTCGGAAAATTCTTGCTTGAACCGATTCTTCACGATTTGCACCGATTCTATAAAGTGGAGGATGGAGAGTTAAAGCCCCAAATTATGCTGAGTGGTTTTGACAAAGGATTTGATAAGGACGAACAAAAAACAATCATTCTTGCTAAAGCAAATATGCTGATTTATATGTCTGGTTTGCTCCGAGAGCATCCAGAAATGACAGATAAATTTGCTAAACTTTTTAACGACACGTTTTTGCTTCAAACCAACTCGATTCTTGGAACCTTGGCAAAGCCTGTCCATGATCAGTATGATCTGATTTTAACGAATCCGCCGTATGTTATGAGCGGAAGTAGTAATTTGAAGGAAGAGATTTCCAAGGATGATGCACTCAAGAAATACTTTTCTGTAAGCGCAATGGGCATCGAAGGTTTGTTCATGGAATGGATTATTCGTGCCCTCAAACCAAATGGAAAAGCGTTTATTGTCGTGCCTGATGGTATTATGAACCGCAGTAACGACAAAAAGCTCCGTGACTTTATATTGGAGCAGTGTGAAATTGATGCTGTCATCTCTCTTCCGTTAAACACTTTCTTCACAACTAACAAAAAAACTTACATTCTTGCTCTGACAAAAAAAGCACCTGTTATGGTGGATGGTGTGCCTACGCTTCAGCGCCAAATCTCCCCAGTATTTACCTATTTGTGTTCGGAAATCGGAGAAACTCGTGATGTGTACCGTTTTGACATCAATCAAAATGATTTGCAGGTTGCATCTGATCTTTTTAATATGTTCAAGGGTGCGAAAACGAGCTTTGCAAACACATTGAACATGATTGGTGATCGGAGATGCAAAATTTCGAGCATTGATGACTTTTACAACGGAACTCATTGGTGCGTGGAACGATGGTGGAATCACGAAGAACGGCAGGCTCTTGGTATCGAGGAAGAATCCAAGACAATCGGAGTAAATGACTTTAGAGTTTTACTTGCTGATACGATTAACACATTGTCTGAACTTGATGAACCATTGGCTGAAGTTGAAAAAAAAAACGATGAGGGCCTTCAGTTTTTAGAAATCCCCATTACTCAGGTGTTTGATATTGTTCGTGGCGACGGAAAATATACTCGAAGCTATGTACATGAACACACTGGTGAGCATCCATTATATTCTGGCAACACATTTGGACCATTTGCTCAGATCGATTCCTATGATTATAATGTTCCGGCATTGACATGGGCAATAGATGGTTTAGCGGGCTACATGATGATTCATAGATCACCTTTTTCCGCAACCAACCACCGTGGAATACTCCTACTGAAAGACACAAATATAGACCTGGAGTACGCAAAATATACCTTGGAACCTATTTTTAGAGAGCTTAAAAAAGGGCGGCAAGGCGATAATGGAGAGAATGAGTACACATCATTACCACCATTTATGATTCAATCTGTAAAATTTGCTATTCCGGTAGACCATGACGGAGAGCCTTGGCTTGAAAAGCAAAAAGAAATCGCCGCAGGTTATGTAACTTTGGAACAAACCAAAGAAACTGTTGTTGAACAAATTGCAAATCTCTCACAGGTTTCTGTTGTGCCGAATTGTGATGAATATGCGATCGAATATTTGCCTTTGAGTGAGCTATTTGACACAATTAAAGGAAAGTCAAAGTACACCAAAAAGTACGGGAATTTACACTCAGGCCCTTACCCAGTCTACTCGGCATCAAGTCAAGGGACACTGACCCATTTAGATACCTACGATTATGACGGTCGTTATATGACATGGTCAACAAACGGATTTGCAGGTACGATTCTTATTCTGAATGGCAAATTTTCCATTAACGGAGATCGTGGAATCTTGGTTCCTAAAAACGGGCGTCAAGATTTGGACTTCGATTATATGAAATTTACATTAGAACCCATATTCCGAGAGCTGGCTAAAGGTCGAAAAGGCGATAACGGAGAAGATGAATTTACTAAACTATATCCTTCGATGTTAAGCGACATTATGGTACCAATTCCTGTCGATGGTAAAGGAAATATTAGCCTTTTACTTCAAAAGGAGATTGCCCAAAAGTTTATATCAGTACAAAATAGTCAGAAAGAAATTATTGAAAAATTGGATGCACTGATATCCAAGAAAATTTCCATGTAATCAAAAGGAAGCGCTCATTTTATTTTGAGCGCTTCCTTTTTACTTTCGCTTTTTCTTTTTTGCTCCATGGTAAGGCTGTGACCGAGCTTTCCCCCTCATATTGTTGGGATTCTTCAGTAGCTTGGACAGGCTCAGTATTCGCAGAAAAGCAGAAAAATCCTCGGATGAAATTTTTTCAAAAGGAATCTGCATTTTATCACAGAACTCATGGATCATAGCTTCTGTGTCGGTTCCCATCTGTATGGCCTGTTCAAAATTCTCTTTGACCTCATCCAGTGTTGGCCGTGGGTCGGCTGTGGTCTTGTCTTTCAAATGGGCTTCCCGTATATCCCGGACAATGCTGTCCAGATCATCATGAAGGATATGGCTGTAAAAATCGTTCTCCTGTACCTGACCCAATTCCAGCGTCCGCATATACAGATCATTTTCTCCAGGTGCGTGTTCTTTAAGAATGGTCTGCCGGGTAGCTTCCAGAATCAGATTCATCTGGTTCACCCGCATATCAGCGAGCTGGTCAATAAAGATTTCCATATCAACCATCAGCCGCAAAAAATTTGGATGAGTCGCCAGTTCACAAAGCAGGCGGTTGTTGATCTTTCCGCTGCTCAAAAGTTCCACCATAGCGTCACTCAGATGCAGAGCTTGAAGCTCCGTGTTTGGGTGATTTTTATTTTCTGACACGCCCATCAGATAATCAGTGGACACTCCGTAAAACTTTGCCAGTGTCGCAATCGCAAATGGGCTGATGTCTTTGTAGTCATCGCTCTCATATTTCCCCAGTGCCGACTTAGACAGGCCGGTCTGTTCTGCCAGCTGTTCCAGCGTCAGGTGCTTATCCACCACTCGCAGGTCTTTGAGCCGTTCCGGGATTGACAGTTTTGTGTACATCAAAGCACCTCCTTGCCATCGGTTTTTGTTTTTCATTATAGCACATTTCCGAGAGCGTGGAAATATGCGGTTTTCATGTGTTTTTCCTGCGTCTTGGACATACGGGAGCAGCCCTCTTTTTTCGGTAAACTGGTTCTTGTCAGGAGACATAGAACCTTGAAAAATGAATGACCGACTGCAAGGGGGACGACCTCCGGGGAAGTGACGCCACGATAAGAGCGCACCAAAGAGGACAATACGCTGGGAGAGAATCCGGGCAGGAATATTTTGCAGACAGACCGGCAGACAGAAAAATAAACGATGCGGAACATACCGCATCAAATGAATGGAGGTAGATCATTATGAAACTGAATATGAAGGAAAAGAAAATTCTTTACGCTTACGCCTGCCCCAGCCATCACAACACAGTGACAAGGCTGAAATGGCTGACAGCATTGACTGTTGACCCGGAGGCGAAAAGCCAGATGCTTCATCTTGCTCGTAAAATTGAGACAGAGACAGAGGAAAGGTGGTACGAAGCCTTTTACCATCATCTGCGTATGGAGATGGACGAATACCGCCGGATTAGACGCAGTCTGCGTGCGCTGAAAGCAAACACCGATTATGAGGAGGAACTGTATGAGGAAGCTGTCTAAGTATGAGAAAGAAACCATCATCAACTGGAATGAGGCGGAGAACCTTGCCAGCGTCTACACCTTCAACGCCAGCTTGAAGCGCAGGCTGGCTGATTTCAGCCGGAAGTATCCGCTGCTGTGCCGGTTGGAGCGCAGCACGCCGGAGGGCAGCGTGACCTATGTGCTGGATAAGTCCCGGCTGTCGATCCGGCTGGTGCCGCCGTACAGCGAGGAACGGAAAGCCGCCGCCAGCGCCTACGCAAAAGAGCATGGCTTTCAGGTCATACAGACAGAAGAAAAAATCGCTTAAAATGAGGGCGATTTACGAAAAAATATCGGGTCTGCACCCGCTGTTTTGATCGGCAATTTCCGCAGGCGTATTCTGTATCCACTTCTCGCCTATGGGCGTAAATGTACGGATACGGAGCCGGTGAAACTGGCAAAAACCGCTTCTGCGGTGAAGGCCAGCTTCGCCGGTGCGGGAGTACAGAGGGCAGCCAGCCCTTTGTGCCGGGGTGCAGGGGCGGCAGCGCACTGCTGGGGTCAAGGGGCAATGCCCATTGGCGGGTTGAGGGCAGCCAGCCTCATCGGGTCAAGGGTGAAACGCCTTGCCCAGGGAAAGTTGATGCCTGCGTCAACTTGTACTGGGTATTACCTGACGCAAAACTTCGCAGGTCTGGCGGCTTTGCCGCCCTCCCCAGCCCAGAACATCTTTGCAGGAAGGAGGAAAAATGTTTGAAATTAACAAGACACAATGGACGATCTGGGAAGCATGGCACTTACAATCCCCGGCACAATGACCGTCGGTTCGATGTAGAAAATAGCGAACACATTGACGCTGAGCGTGCCAGACAAAATGTGTACTGGGACTGTTACCGGGGCTTTACCACCCACGACTTTCGGGAAAACTCAGAGCAGCCGGATTTCAGCTTTGAGGAAATTGAACGGATGTATTACTACGAGCATTATGCCGACCATGTCAATGCTCAGAACGCCCGGAACGAGAAAACCCGGCACATTGAGCGCAATCGCACTGTGGATGATCTTTTGAAAAATAACAAGACCTGTCCAGAAGAAAGCATCTACCAGATCGGCACTATGGAAGAATCCGTTCCGCCAGAGACTTTAGCGCTCATTGTCAGTGAATTTTATGAGGAATTTGAAAACCGTTTCGGTTCTCATATCCACATTTTAGACTGGGCGCTCCATCTGGATGAAGGAACTCCGCACATCCATGAGCGCCATGTATTTGACTGTGAAAATCGGTATGGAGAGCTGTGCCCCCAGCAGGAAAAGGCGTTGGAGGAACTGGGGATCCCTCTCCCTAAACCGGAACAGCCAAAAGGAAAGCACAATAACCGGAAACAGACTTTTGATGCAGTCTGTCGGATAATCTTATTTGACGTTGCCAAACGGCATGGGCTGCATCTGGAACAGGAGCCGTCTTATGGTGGGCGTGACTATTTGGAAAAGCAGGATTATATCCTGATGAAGCAGAAGGAGCAGCTGGCGACACAGGAACAAAAGCTGGAGGAACTGACGCTAAAAATTGAGGATGTAGAAACCTTGCTGGAAGATGTTTCCGGTGCAGCCTATGACAAGGCGGTGGAGGTTGTGACCGACAAGGTTCGGGAACAAACCCAGCTTGAAGATATGGAAGTAATTGAGAAATATCGAAAGAGCGTGGTATCGCCCAATGCCAAAAATTCGCCAGAAGTTGTGAAGATAGCGAACACTCTGCTGAGTAGGGTGCGAGAAAAATTACAGCAGTCTGCTGAAAAAGTTCTCAAAAAGGTACAGGCGGTGCTGTTAAAACCGGAGGTCAAACAGGCTGGCAAAGAGCAGATCAAAAATAAAGCCAGAAAATCCATTAAGGAGAAGCTGGCACAAGGCAAACTGGACGCTGATCGGGAGAACCGGGAGCGCTGGGAGCGTGAAGGACGGATTGCTCCAACAAGAAAACAGGATATGGAATTGTGAGGCATCTGATTTTCTATGGAAACCGGATGCCTTTTGCATTGTTTGGAGGTGGAAGAAACGAATGTATTTGAAGCAGTAAAACAGTCTGTTACCACAAGGCAGGCTGCTTTGGTTTATGGAATTTCAGTAGGACGCAACGGGATGGCTTGTTGCCCGTTTCACGATGACAGGCATCCCAGCATGAAGGTGGACAGACGGTTCCATTGTTTTGCCTGTCAGGCAGATGGAGATGTGATTGATTTCACTTCCCGTCTTTTTGGACTAAGCAGTAAAGAAGCTGCCTTAAAGCTGGCAGAGGACTTCTCAATCAGCTTTGACCGCAAAGGCCACGATCCGCCACAAAAGAGAGTAATCAAAAGAAAAATCAGCGAGGAAATGCGATACCGGCAGGCAGAGCAGAAATGCTTTCGGGTGCTGTGCGACTACCTGCGTTTGCTGGAACGATGGAAAGAAGAATATGCGCCCAAACAACCGGAGGATGACTGGAATCCTTTGTTTGTGGAGGCTCTGCACAGGCAGCCATATATCGAATATCTGTTGGATCTTCTTCTGTCTGACAGCATAGAAGAACGAGCTTTTGTAGTTGCTGAGTATGGAAAAGAGGTGAGGAAAATTGAACAGCGAATATCAGAGTTTATCGCCAGCCACCCAGCAGGCTGTGATGAGCGCAGCCGAAGCCATAGCGCCGGAACAGAGCGTTGATAAGGTGCGGCAGAGCCTTTCTGTTACCGACAAGGGAAAAACAGCCAACACCATCGACAACTGCCGGATTGTGTTCTGCTGCGATCCACTCCTGCGGGATGCCATCCGGCTTAATCTCCTGACAGACCGGGTAGACATTGTACAGGACTTGGGCTGGCGCAGGAATACCAGCGCTCTGACGGATACTGATGTGAAATATCTTCTCCTCTATTTTGAGAGAAACTATGAGCTGACCAGTGAGAAAAAGATCACGGCTGCCCTTTCTATCGTAGCAAACGAAAATTGTTACCATCCAATTCAGGATGTGCTGAACAGCCTTGTCTGGGACGGTACACCACGCATCCGATCCTGTCTGCACCATTTTCTTGGTGCTGATGAAAGTGACTATGTGGAAGAAATGCTGAAACATTTCCTGCTGGGTGCTATACGCCGGGTATTCCGTCCCGGTTCCAAATATGAGGAAATGCTTTGTTTGGTGGGCGGTCAGGGTGCCGGGAAGTCCACCTTCTTCCGACTGCTGGCGATCCGGGACGAATGGTTCTCTGATGACCTGAAGAAGTTGGATGACGACCGGGTATTCCAAAAGCTACAAGGTCACTGGATCATTGAGATGTCAGAGATGCTTGCCACCAGCAGCGCAAAGAGCATTGAAGAAATCCGTTCCTTTATTAGCCGACAGAAGGAAACCTACCGGACACCTTATGAATCTCAGCCTAAAGACCGGCTTCGGCAGTGTGTGTTCGGTGGTTCCTCGAATACGCTGGACTTTCTGCCGCTGGATCGAGCCGGGAACCGGCGCTTTCTCCCAATCATGATTTACCCGGAGAATGCAGAGGTTCACATTTTGGAGGACGAGGACGCTTCCAGAGCGTATCTGTTGCAGGTATGGGCAGAAGCTATGAGCATTTACCACAGCGGCAAATATTCCATGAAATTCAGCAAGTCCATCCAGCGTCAACTGGTGGAGGTGCAGAAAGACTTCATGCCGGAGGACACCGAAGCCGGACAGATACAGGGATTTCTGGAACACTACACCGGAAACATGGTCTGCTCAAAACAGCTGTTCAAGGAGGCGCTGGGACATACCTTTGATGAGCCGAAGCGGTGGCAGCTCCACAATATCAATGAGATCATGAACACGGTCGTGACCGGTTGGAAGCCTTTTTCCAATCCCCGGATGTTCGCCGGTTATGGCAGACAAAAGGGCTGGGAACGGGACACTTCCGGCAACGAACTACCCAGCAACGAAGGTGGATTTGTAGAACTGAGTGAAGAAGAATGTCGTCAGCTGGAACTTCCGCAGGAGTGGATCGCCTGACAAGGACGGTCTGTTGCCGGGATGGCTGCCGGTTGGTTGCCGGGTTCGTTGCTGATAAATTTATGGTTTTGATATAGAAAAAGCCCGCAAGTAAAGGCTTTTTATGATCTATCTATGTTTTCGGCAACGAAAGCAACGAGATTTTATAAGAAAATTTGAAAAGTTAAGAAATCAGGGTCAGACGATAGTTTACAGGTTTTTTGATGTCCGTTGCCGGACTTCGTTGCCGCAACCACCGTCTAATCCCCCTATTCTATGGAGGTAGCCTATGGAGAAAAACAAGAAGCAGAATAAAAAAGTCCAGTTTGTAGTGGTTCGTGAGTTTTCTGGGGACAAAACCATGCGAGAAGCCTTTGAGCAGCTGATCGAGCGTCAGACCTGCGAACACTTCGAGGAATGGCTGGAGCATCGGGAAATGGCACAGAAAGCGGCGTAAAGCAGTTGCATCATGGACAGGGACATGGTA
>OLOV01002599.1_pt1 | contig 12034 bp, 8 predicted proteins | sample 1672931 | NCBI WGS metagenome assembly OLOV01 (sample SAMEA3136738, study PRJEB25190) | human gut metagenome | biome: human gut; feature: human-associated habitat; material: faeces | place: Austria | collected 2013
ACCGTAGCACGGACTTCCGCGGGTGCGATCAATTACACACCGGTTGCGAAAGTGACCAATTTAAAACAAACCATGGAACAGCTGAAGAAAGAAGGTATGTGGTTTGTATGTGCCGATATGGGCGGCGAGACTATGTATAACTTAAATCTTACGGGACCGATAGGACTTGTAATCGGTAACGAAGGAGAAGGCGTCAGCAGACTTGTAAAAGAAAAATGCGATTATGTTGCGTCAATCCCTATGAAGGGTAACATTGATTCGCTTAATGCATCGGTTGCAGCAGGCGTTCTTGCTTATGAAATAGTCAGACAGAGGATGTAATATATGGCAATTACTGATACTTACAAATTACTTTCTGATGAAGAACTTGTGGCAAAATATCATTCAGGTGATGAAAAAGCTGCAGATTATCTTATTGAAAAATATAAAAATCTTGTAAGAAAAAATGTGCGTTCATATTATCTTGCAGGTGCCGATAATGAAGATTTGCTTCAGGAGGGCATGCTTGGCCTTTTTAAGGCAATAAGGGACTATAATCCGGATAGAGACGCATTGTTCATGACATTTGCTTCGTTATGCGTATCAAGGCATATAAGGTCCACAATTACAAGATATAACAGAAAGAAAAATGGACCACTCAATTGTTATGTTTCTTTTGAAGAGACAATTAATGATAATGGATCCGATGAGGATATTAAGCTTGTAGATACATTAGTAGATGGCAGCATGAAAAATCCTGAAGAGATGATTATAGCGAAAGAACAGGTAATTAAGATTCAGACCTGTATGGATAATGACCTCAGTAAATTTGAAAAAAATGTAGTTGAACTTTACATAGAAGGCCTTAGTTATGCTGAAATCGGGGAAAGATTGCAAAAACCTGTTAAGTCAATAGATAATGCCATACAGAGAATAAGAAATAAAATTTTAAAAAATTGTTGAATATATTCTGCAAATATGGTACATTTGTTCATGAACTTGCTACTATGGCTCAGGAGGTAGAGCGTCGCCTTGGTAAGGCGGAGGTCACGGGTTCGAATCCCGTTAGTAGCTTATATTGATTTCACGGAAAGGGTGTCCTTTGGACGCCCGTTTTTTCTAATATACTGACAGATAAGGAGGAATACTTTGAAAAAACGACTGGCTATTATAGCTGCCACTTTTTTAACGGCCACCGCAACGGGTTGTGGTAACCGCAATGGTAATATTAACCTGTACAGGGAAGAATTTGAGGTTAATGTGGGCAGCGGGATAAGTACGGAACTTAAAGATTATGTTAGGGCACCTAAAAAGGTACTTCAGGAGATGACCTTGGATCTTTCTGAGGTTAATAAGGATGTTATCGGAGTTTATACGGCAACGATAAATTACAAAGATGAATCAAAGACTTTTCGTATTAAGGTAACTGATACAGAGGAGCCGGAAATCACGCTTGAAAGAAGTAAATTTTATTTTGAAGTATCGGCGGATTTGGCTCTGTCGGATGTAGTTAAATCTGTAAATGATTATTCAGAAGTTGCATACGGATTCTCCGATAATATTACGGCAGCCGATAGCAAAAAGAATATGATTAATATCCTGTCTTTTGACAAAGTGGGAAAATATAACTGTGAAGTAATCGCAAGGGATGAATATGGAAATTGTGCGGTGAAGGGATTTGAGGTAAACATTGTTGAAGCGGGTAAGATGCCGTCTAACATTATGGGGGATGGTAAGTATTCGCCATATATGAACAATAATACGGGAATTAATGTTAAAGATATTAATTCATTAAGCACGGATGGAGTATATTACGGAATAGGCAATACTTTTGATGAGACAACCAACAGACCTAATCTGGCTTTTTATGAATTAAAATACGGCGATTATAAAGTGGACTTTATACAGCCTGAAAGCAATTATGTCTGGCTTACATTTAATGAGATTCTTGAATATGGCAATACGGATAAAATTCTTGATACACTTAAAGAAAAAAATGTTTCCGCTGTTTTCTTTATAACAAAAAACTATGCGGAAAAGAATCCGGAATTAATAAAAAGAATGATTGACGAAGGACATGTTCTCGGAAATTACACTGATACCGGAGAAGAAATTCCCGGATTATCTGTAAATAGTTTGACAACGAGGATGGATGTGTTATACAATTACGTTTATGAAACTTACGGGTATGAGATGTATCTGTTCCGTGCTCCGTCAGGATACTTCAGTGAACAGGCACTTGCACTTGCGGGACAGCTTGGATACAGGACTGTATTCTGGAGTTATGCATACTCTGACTGGGATGTCAATAATCAGCCGGAGGTATCACAGGCTTTGTCTAATGCACTTAATAAGGCTCATGGCGGTGCAATATACCAGTTAAGTGGTTCATCATCAACTAACAGGGATATGTTAGGTGATTTTATAGACGGAATCCGTAGTAAAGGATTGGAATTTGCAGTCTATGACAAGAATTAGCAGATAGGAGAAATGAAATGGAAAAGAAACTTAGAGTAGGTATCCTTGGTGGAACCGGAATGGTAGGACAGAGATTTATTTCTTTGCTTGAGAATCATCCTTGGTTTGAGGTTGTGGCAATTGCAGCAAGCCCACGTTCAGCAGGAAAGACTTATGAAGATGCAGTAGGCGACAGATGGAAAATGACAACACCTATGCCTGAAGCAGTTAAGAAGATGATAGTCTATAATGTAATGGATGTTGAAGAAGTTGCTTCAAAGGTTGACTTTGTATTTTCAGCAGTCGATATGACTAAGGAAGAAATTAAGAAAATAGAAGAAGATTACGCAAAGACAGAGACACCTGTTGTATCTAATAACAGTGCACATCGTTGGACAGAGGATGTTCCTATGGTTGTTCCTGAAATTAATCCTGAACATTTTAAACTTATTGAATACCAGAAGAAGAGACTTGGTACTAAGAGAGGATTTATCGCAGTTAAGCCTAACTGCTCAATCCAGAGTTATACTCCTGCAATTTTTGCACTTAAAGAATTCGGACCTAAGCTTGTTGTTGCAACAACATATCAGGCAATTTCAGGTGCAGGCAAGACATTTAAAGACTGGCCTGAAATGGAAGGCAATGTAATTCCATACATCGCAGGTGAAGAAGAGAAGAGTGAACAGGAACCATTAAGACTTATGGGTAAATTAGTTGACGGACATATTGAGAAAGCAGCTTTACCTGTTATTACAACACAGTGTTTAAGAGTACCTGTTTTAAACGGACATACAGCAGCAGTATTTGTTAATTTTGAAAAGAAACCAACTAAGGAAGAAATTCTTGACCGTTGGACTAACTTCAAGGGACTTCCACAGGAACTTAATCTTCCAAGTGCTCCTAAGCATTTTATCCAGTACCTTGAGGAAGACAACAGACCTCAGGTAGCTCTTGATGTTGATTATGAAAACGGATTTGGTGTTTCATTCGGACGTTTAAGAGAAGATGCTGTATTTGACTGGAAGTTTGTAGGACTTTCACACAATACAATCAGAGGTGCTGCCGGAGGAGCGGTATTAAGCGCAGAATTACTTGTAGCACAGAAGTATATCACAGCTAAATAAATTATAAAATAAAGAGCCTACTTGCTATAGTAGGCTCTTGTTTCTTCTATTTCTTTAGGAATAGGAATATTCTTTGTCTGAATTACCTTAATAAGGTTATCATATTTTCGTCTGTCATTTGACATATGACGCTCATAATAATCAATGCAGTCTGTAAATATCGGGTTGCTTCTCAGCACTTTGCGTATGTCCTTGTTAAATGGACAATATTTTGCAAGTATATTACGGGATATTTTGTTGAGTTTACTTGCTCCCTTTGATTCGTAGTTAATCCATGTCTCGTAATCCTTCGCAAAGACTTCTGAATAATTGTTACGGCAGTTGATAAGGAGGGACTTTAATTTCTCTTTCTGCTGTTCTGATAAGTCTTTGTTTTTCTTATAGAAAAGCAGGTAATCGTAATATTCGGAGGTGAGGGACTTTTCAGTTGCCACATTCCAGTAGGAACCCTGTATTCTCCTGCATATTTCCCAACGGTATTTTCCCATGACATTAAGAAATATATTTTTGGGAATTGTGTTACAGAATATAGGAAATAACATTCTGGCGGAAGAATTTCTTTTTCTGCCATTGATTTCCTGCCACAGAACACCTCTGGAGCCAATACATGGTGTAAGGATAATCTCAGGGAGATATTCCTCATATACATATAACTGGTTTATGCCGAGTTCTTCATTGGTATATACGATAGAACGGTAAAACAAAGAAAAATCGATTTTCTTAATTTTGGTTATGATATCTGTGACACTATTTGCAGAAAGCATGGCATCAGGAATATTTTTCGCAATATTTTCTTTAATTATAACCGGTACGAATGTACTTACCCTGCCGTAGGTCATATAATTGGCTGATTTGAAAAGGTTGTCAATTTCAAAACGCAGTTTCATTTCGCAATTATTTAATGCAGATTCCTCGGGCATATCTATGCTGTTATTCTTGATTTCCTGACGGATGAATTCTTCGTATGACTGGTCAAAGTTGTTGCGGCTTGGGTTCTTCTCCCCCGACATTACGAGCTTTAACCAACGGTACATTGTGAATATATTATCATTGTTAAACAGCGAATCGCCGGCTTTATATATTTTATAAAGAAGGACGGATACCTCCTCACCGGCAAGTTCCTCATCCATATATCCAAAATTTAAAAACATATATATATACGAAGGTATGGCATCATCATTAATGGATTTAATAAATACTTTATAGTATATGTCATAGAAAAATCCGGTTATCTGTTTTCTCAAGAGACGTATATTTTCATCACTTGATAATCTGTCGCTGCATATTTTGAAACGTCTGAAAGTGTCGGTTACAGAAGCTCTGGTATCATCGTCAATTTCAGAATAATCCAATATTTTATCCAATGAACCCTTGAGCTCATCAAGAATAAAAAGGTCGTCCTTCGTAAATGTCAGTGCGGGAACGGGACTTCTGGCTGCTGCATTCTGTTGTTTAGGAATGTAGTCGTTATTAATGCCTAGAAGTTCTGACATATCAAGACATATTTCATGGAGGAGATTTATAAATTCAGTATTTTCAATAATGATACCTGCTGAATTACTTATGTTCGCTCCGAAATATGCTTTCTTAATATCTTCCGGAATGGATGCTATTCCGTTATGCTTATCAAGAACCCATTTGTTAAGCCTGCTGTCGGGCGTGAATGATGGATCTTTTCTTTTACATTTTATCATCATGGACAGATATAATTTGATAAGTTCCATTATAAAATGTTCATTAAGGATTACGATATCCGGTACCATATCAGGATATTCACGTAGTATTTTTTCAAGATCAGAGATTCCTGATACCGTGAACTTCCTTAAAGTACAGTCACTTTTTGCAACATAATTATACAAACTTAAACCATATAAACTGCCTGATAACCCAAGAATACTTCCGGCAGATGTGCTTATTCTGCCGTAGCGGGAATAAATATCGGTCTCCCCACTAAGAATAAGATAAAGACATTTTATCTCATCATTGGTGTGGAGCAATACCTCTCCCTGTTTTAATTCAATTATATTATCTTCCATAAGAAACCTCTAAATATATTATAATAAAATACTACATTGAGTTGGCAATATAGTCAAGAAATTCTACAATAAACCTATACGTAAAAAATAAAAATATGTTATAATGTCACATATTAAGTCGAAAAATACGGAGGTAACAATATTTTATGATAATCAGAGACAAAGACAATTTTTTACCATTAATAGCTAAGATGCTTACAGCTCTTAATTATGACAAAGTTGAGATGCATACAGGAAAACCTTATGATATAACGGCGGTAAAAGATGATAAAAAATACTGCTTTAAATGTCAGTATGATATAGACGCAGTCGGAACGGCAGCTATGAAGGAATTTGTGGATGGAACAAAAGACATGTCTCATGATGCCCGTGCATTTATAACCAATAGTTCTTTTATATCAGGGGCAAAGAAACTTGGTGATGAAGCCGGAGTGCTTTTGTGGGACCGGAATACTCTTGACAGAATGAGTATCGGAATTAAAGAAAACATTGTGGAAGATGTTCAGGAAGAAACTAAATCAGGAAAGGGTTTATTGACAGGAATTATCATAGCAGTAGTGGCAATTGCGGCTATTGCGGCATATTTTCTCATAATAAAATAAATGTATGAATATTTTAACTATAGAGAATCTGACACATTCTTATTCGGAAAGAAAATTGTTTGATGATACCTCGTTTTCCCTTGAGGAAGGTGAAAAAGTAGGAATTATAGGTATTAACGGAACGGGAAAATCAACGCTTCTTAATATAATAGCAGGAAATATTGTACCTGATGAGGGCAAAGTTACCATAGCCAATAAAGTTATTATTGAAATGCTTTCACAACATCCGTCATTTGATGATAATGAGACAGTTATACATTATGTAATGACAGATGTACCAAAGGATGAGGATATGTTTGCGGTGGAGGCAGAGGCAAAGGCCATGCTTCAGACTTTTGGACTAACGGATTATGATGAGCTGACCTGCCATATGTCAGGAGGACAGCGTAAAAAAATAGCATTAGTCAGGACTTTATTATCCGGTGCGGATATACTGATTCTTGACGAGCCTACCAACCATCTTGACAATGAGATGTCAACATGGCTTGAAAATTATCTCAAGGATTATAAAAAATCAGTAATTATGGTTACGCATGACAGATATTTTCTGGACAGCGTTTCTGACAGAATAGTGGAGTTGGATAAAGGAAAAATATACAGCTATAATACCAATTATTCGGGATTTCTTGAGCTTAAAGCCGAAAGAGAGGAAATGGCTGTTTCAACGGACAGCAAGAAAGCCAATCTTTTAAGAAACGAGCTTAAATGGGTAATGCGAGGAGCAAAGGCGAGAAGCACCAAGCAGAAAGCCAGACTCATGCGTTATGAGGAGCTTAAAAACAGAAAACGTCCTGAACAGGATTCGGAAATAGAATTAAGTTCCATATCCACAAGGCTTGGAAGAACCACTGTGGAAATTAATAATCTTAGCAAAGCCTACGGCGACAGGCATATTATTAATGATTTTAGTTATATTTTTCTTAAAAATGACCGCATAGGTATTGTAGGTCCTAACGGCTGTGGAAAGACAACTCTGTTAAAGCTTATTATGGGGATTGTTGAACCTGACGAAGGGGAAATAGTTATCGGTCAGACAGTAAAAATCGGATATTATGCACAGGAAATATCTACACGTAAGGAAGATGGGATAAGCTTTATGGACCCTGAAATCAGGGTGATTGATTATATCAAAAATACTGCAGAGTATGTTAAGACGCGGGATGGCTCACTTTCTGCATCCCAGATGCTTGACAAATTCCTTTTTCCTCCGAGAGAACAGTATTCCCTTATAAAAAAACTTTCAGGTGGTGAAAAAAGACGCCTGAATCTGTTAAGGGTTCTTATGGAGGCACCTAATGTATTGATTCTTGACGAGCCGACCAATGATCTTGATATAAAGACGCTGACTATTCTTGAAGATTACCTGGATTCTTTTGACGGAATAGTAATAGCTGTCAGCCATGACAGATATTTTCTTGACAGAGTGGTACGAAGAATTTTTGCATTTGAAAATGGCAGGTTAAGACAGTATGAGGGCGGATACTCGGATTATGAGCTGGTTGCTGAATTTGACAAAGAACCTGTAAAATCCGAGCCCGGAATACCGAAGAATACCGGAAAAAAAGTTAAGCAGGAAAAACTTAAATTTACTTATGCGGAACAAAAGGAATTTGAGCATATTGAAGATGATATCGGAAAAATAGAAGCACGGATTACGGAAATTGATAATCTTATGGTAAAAAATTCCAATGATTTCGTAAAACTCAATGAACTTGATTGTGAAAAAAATAAACTCAATGAAGAACTTGAATATAAAATGGAACGTTGGGAATATCTTACCGAACTGGATGAACAGATAAAGAACCGGTAAAAATAGGAGGGGCACCTCGGTTAAGAGGTGCCCGGATAGGAATGAAGAAAAAGGATATAGCCTTTTCTTTTGGTTTGGTACAATATGTATTGTAACGTGAAAATAAATCTAAACTGTGAACTAAATATAAAAAACTTATAAACTAAATAAAATAAAATTAAATTTTCTAAAGCCGTTTTTTATTCTTAACGGCACATTCCCTTCAATATAATTAAATATATCTGCTTTGCCCAATTCCCCCCAATCAGGGGGGAGAATGAAAAAAATGGGTGTGATAATATGGCATCATATGGAAAAACAGGAAAAGGAGCAGAAAAATGAAAACAAAGATGAATGTATTAGGACGTGTGCTTAGTATGATTCTTGCTGTGGCACTTACAGTTACTACAGTATTTTCAGGATTTTCAAGAAAAACTCTTGCAGCAGAGAATAATGTAATAACTGTTGAAGAGGGAGAAAAGGATAGTGTAACATTTGATTGGAGTAAATGGAAGGTTGAATCTAACAGCAATCCTAAGGTTGCAAAAGCAAGTATCCATACTAACATTATAGGAGAAAAAAAGCTTGTAGTCGAAGGATTGAAACGTGGCAGCACAACAGTTGTTGTAAATAATGGGAAAAAAACTAAAACGTATGTTGTTAATGTTTCAAGAGCAAAGGGTATAAAAGCGGATCACCTTTACGTTTCTGTTAATAATCAGTTTGAACTGTACGATAATGGGAAATTGGTAGGAACAGTTAAGACGAACAAAAAAAGTTTTGATATGAATAAAATAACTGTTACCGCAGCGTATGGTGATGGAGAAAAAGTTAATATCAAAATTAACAACAGAAAATTAATTGATGGCAGTGACGCGGTTTTATTTGGTAATGACTTTTATATTGGTTCAAAAAATGACCCAATATATTATACAATGTCATATCCTGTAACATTCACAGTTAATGGCAAATCTGTCACAGTTGTTTTTACTGATAAAATGACATTCTATGATAAGGAAAACAGCTGCCATTATGTATTAGATGATGGAGGCATTGCTTTTGAACTTGAAAACAAACAGAATGTCACAAGACATACCGTTAAGTTTGTAAATGGAACAGAAGTTATTGAAACAATCAGCGTTATTGATGGACAGAGTGCAAGGTACAATGGCGCTACACCTGTAAAAGCTGAAACTGAGTATGCTTCATATACTTTTAACGGATGGGTTGACGTAAATGATAATCCAGCAGATTTAACTAATGTTAAGTCAGATAAAACAGTATATGCGTCATTTACTGAGGAAGTAAAACAGTATACAGTTAAGTTTTTATATGAAAACGGAGAGGTGTTATCAGAACATAACTATTCATATAATGATACAATTACGGTGCCTGATGTACCTGAAAAGGCGGACAATGTTGAATTTGAATATACAGGTGCAGCATGGAGTCCTGAAGTAAGCACTGTATGTAAAGGCAATGCAGAGTATAAGGCAACATACGAAGCCGTAAAGAAAAAGTACAAAGTTATATATTCCGTAAACGGCAAAGAGACTGAAAAGATATTTGATGCTCTGACATCGGCTGAAGATGTCAGAAGTGGGGCGCCGGAAACAGCTTCAGATTATGAAATTGATGGCAAAAGATATGAATTCAAAGGCTGGGATAAGGAATTTGAAAAAGTTACAAAAGATGTTGTGTATACAGCACTTTATGATGTAACGGATATTAGATATACGGTAAAATTCGTAAACAGTAATGGGGAAGTAATTTCAGAACAGAATTTAAAATATGGTGATAAGATTGTTAAACCGGGCAACCCAAAGTATCCCGGAAACAAAGATATTTATGAGCATACGTTTGCAGGCTGGGATAAGGAAGTAAGCGATGTATGTACAGGAGATGCAACATATAAAGCAGTATTTGATAAATCAATTAAGATTGCATTCTATAAATACAATATCGAAGCATCGTCAAGAAAAGATCTGTTTGATTACGAATACATCACAGGACGTGAGCCAAAGTATTTTACAAAGCTTGGTTCAACAATTACTGTAACAAATGATTTTACCGGATATGAAAATATAATATCAATGCTTGAAGAAGCTTATATAAAAGGTGAATCAGATACTATTTACGGTAATAATAATGAAGAATTTGTAAAGTCTTTTGTAAGTCTTACAGCAGAAAAAGCAGGAGTTAAAGAAGATGCGGTTGATTGCTGGTATGTTCTTAAACGTGAAGTAGACGGCTGGCATGTAGACGGGGGAAATTTAAAGGATTATACGGTTAAGTTTGTAGATTATGATGACAGCATTATTTCAGAAAGAATATATAATGCCAATGAGAAGATTGTAATTCCTTCTAATCCGGTCAGGGAAAGTGACGAGACTTATAATTACACATTTGCGGGCTGGGATAAAGAAATCTCAACAGAAGCTGTAAGCGATGTTGTATACAAAGCGGTATATGAACCATCATATATTGACTATACAGTAAGATTCCTTAATGAAGACGGAAGTGTAATAACAGAAACAACCTATCATTACGGAGAAGATGTAGTGGTACCGGCCGATCCTGCAAAGGCAGCAGATGAGACATACACATATACATTTGCGGGCTGGGATAAAGAAGTAACATCAGTAAAAGAAAATGTAGATTATACCGCAGTATATACAGATGAATACAATAAGTATATCGTAAGATTCCTTGATGAAGATGGAACAGTAATTTTGAATGCCGTATATCATTATGGAGAAGATGTAGTGATACCGGCTAATCCTGCAAAGGAAGCAGATGAGAAATACACATACACATTTGCGGGCTGGGATAAAGAAGTAACATCAGTAAAAGGGAATGTTGATTATACTGCAACATATACAGAAAGATTAAACAGAATTCCGGAGGTGGAAGGTGATGAGGATATAGTTCCTGAAATCAACCCTGGTAATAAAGCAACAGATGATAATAAGCCATCTGTAAGACCTGTAAGAAAACCGGAAGTAGAAGCTGATGAAGACGTAGCAACAGGTGATGGCAATATGACACTTTATATTGCAATTCTTGGACTTAGTGCAGCAACTCTTGCAGTAATAATGGGCAGAAAAAAAGAACAGGATATTTAGTCGATTTGATCGTAAGGATATATATGTTACAATATACGGGGGAATATCCCCTGTAGAAAAAAATGACTGCAAAACAGTCTTGAAAAAAAGACCATATGTAACGGTTTGATACATATGGTCTTTTTGTATTGTAAGTTCTGGTATGACTAACTTTCAAGATATTCTATTCTTGATTTGTAATATTCTATTTTCCGTATATCCTTTTTGGTGGGATGTGGAATTCTTGATATATCCGAATTGTGCTTTAAATCGGCAAGTTTGACTTCTCTTGCGATGGAATTTGTTTTTATTTTTTCATAATAGAGATCTTCGTCATAATCAGGACCTTTTTTCTTTGTTACAAGGTCAAGTGCCATAAGAATATCTTCGTTAAAGCCATATTCTCTGAGTGCATCAAGAGTTACATCAGTGTCCTCCACTACATCATGAAGCATCCCTACAATCCTGGATTCAGGAGAAGTACAGTGTGCAGATACAAAACGGGGATGATTGATATAAGGATGCCCTCCCTTATCCAACTGACTTTTATGAGCATTAACGGCGATTGTTTCAGCTAATGCCAGCATTTTTTCGTAATAAGCTTCCATAATATCCTTTCAACAAAAAAGACCCATGTATGTACATGAGCCAAAAATTATCAGTGCAGTCGATGGGACTTGAACCCACACCCGGAAACCCGGACATGAACCTGAATCATGCGCGTATGCCAATTCCGCCACGACTGCAAACAACTATATTATTTTAGCATTGCTTAATTTTAATGTCAATCTTTTTGGGAAAAATAAATTTTAAAAAATACTTGCAATTATATTCCTGATATGATAATATACAATACGTCGCTGGTGATTGGCGACACATTTAAGCAGACGTGGCGGAATTGGCATACGCGCTAGACTAAGGATCTAGTCCATATTGCTTGGGT
>OLOV01002603.1_pt1 | contig 12030 bp, 11 predicted proteins | sample 1672931 | NCBI WGS metagenome assembly OLOV01 (sample SAMEA3136738, study PRJEB25190) | human gut metagenome | biome: human gut; feature: human-associated habitat; material: faeces | place: Austria | collected 2013
GCCATTTGGAACGCCTGACCGCCGCCGGGCAGGTGCGCCGCTTTATCCCCGCGGAGGGGGCCGCCGCCTGCTACCAGTACACCGGCGACCACCACGACTGCCACCTGCACCCCCACATGGTCTGCGAGCGCTGCGGGCGGCTGTTCCACCTCGATTGCAGCCAGATGGAGCAGCTTTCGCAGCACATCCGGGAGCACCACGGCTTTTTCATCGATTATAAAAAAACCATTCTCTACGGCACCTGCGCCACCTGCGCCGCAAAGGAGGGGAGAGCATGACCGTCATTCAGTGCTGCGACCTTTCCCTGGGCTATGAGGGCAAATGTGTCCTTTCCCATCTGGAATTATCGGTGCAGGAGGGCGACTATCTCGCCATCGTCGGGGAAAACGGCGCCGGGAAGTCCACCCTGCTGCGGGGCATCCTCGGCCTGATCCGCCCCACCGGCGGCCATATCCATTTTCATCTGCCGCCCTCGCAGGTGGGCTACCTGCCCCAGCAAACCCCCATCCAGCGGGATTTCCCCGCCTCGGTGACGGAGGTGGTGTTAAGCGGCCTGCTGGCCGCCAAGGGCTTTGCCCCCTTCTATTCCCGCGCCGACCGTGAAAAGGCGATGGAAAAGCTGCGGCTGCTGGGCGCCGAAAATCTGGCCGGGCGCTGTTACCGGGAGCTTTCCGGCGGGCAACAGCAGCGGGTGCTGCTGGCACGGGCCCTGTGTGCCGCCGGCCGCCTGCTGCTTATGGATGAGCCCTTTACCGGGCTGGACCCCACCGTTGCGAATGAGCTGTACGAGGTCGTTGACCGTCTGAACCGGGAGGAGGGGGTCACCGTCATCATGGTCACCCACGACGTCCCGGAGGCGCTGCGGCATGCCACCCGCATCCTGCATCTCGGTGCGCAGCATTTTGACGGCACCGCCGAAGAATACCGCCGCAGTCCCCTCTACCTCCAGCACCGGCAGCATGGCAGCAGCCTCGGCGCGGGCTGCGATGGGATCCATCATCAGGTAATTGCCGCATTCCACGGCGGATGTTCCGGGGATCTCTCCCTCAAATTCAGCCATCCATGCAAAGGCGCTGCGGGTCAGCTCCAGCGCCTCGGCGGGGGTCAGACCGGTGGTGACCAGATAAAACCCGGTCAGGCAGCCCATCGGGCCGACATAGACAACGCCCTTGCTGTATTTGCTGTTGCGCGCGTAGGTGGCAAACAGATGCTCCAGCGTGTGGGCTGCAGCCGGGGAGAGGTAGCTGCCCTTGTTGGGCTGCTTCATCCGGATATCCCAGGTCAGGATCTCGCCCTCGGCTCCGTCACGGCGGGAGAGGTACATACCCGGCAGCAGAGTGGTGTGGTCAACACAAAAGCTTGCAATGCGTTCCATTTCACAGCCTCACTTCGCCATAGTCTGCACAATACCGCGCGAGCAGTCCATCGAGATGACCATACCGTCCTTCAGGGTGCGGGTGGCGTTGGTGGCACCGACGATGACAGCCTTGCCAAGCGTCAGACCGACAATAGCGGAATGGCTGTTGGCACCGGCCTCCTCGGTGATGATGCCGGCTGCCTCACGCATGAAGGGCAGGGAATCGTTGGTGGTAAAGGGCACAACCAGAATCTGGCCGGGTTTGAACTTCTTGGCAGCCTCGGTGGCGTTGCGGCACACGCAGACCTCACCCTTGGCGTTGTGGTTGCCGATGCCGACACCGGCCAGCAGGGAGTCGCCGACCATATGGACCTTGATCATGTTGGTCGTGCCGGAAACACCAACAGGGACACCGGCGGTCACAACGACCAGATCACCGTTCTGTACAAGACCGGCTTCCTGTGCCTTTTTGACGGACATGCTGATCAGTTCATCGGTGGAGGTTGCGTAATCCATCATCAGCGGGGTGACACCGCGATAGACATTGAGCTGACGGCGGGTCGTATCGTCCAGCACGCAGGCAATGATCTGGGTGTCAGGACGGAAACGGCTCAGCAGGCGGGCGGTCTCACCGCTCTTGGAAGCCGTGATGATGGCGGAAGCGCCGATGTCTGTAGCGGTCGTGCAGGCGGCATGGCCAACGGCAGCGCTGACATTCAGGCGGGAGGAATCGCTGCGGGAGTGATGGACCAGACTGTCAAAGCTGGAGTCTGCCTCGGTGGTCTCGGCAATCGTAGCCATGGCCTTCAGCGCCTCGACGGGGTACTTGCCCGCGGCGGTTTCACCGGAGAGCATGACCGCGCCGGTGCCGTCGTAGATGGCGTTGGCCACATCGGTAATCTCGGCACGGGTCGGGCGGGGGTTGACGATCATGGAATCCAGCATCTGGGTAGCGGTAATGCAGATCTTACCGGCGCTCATGGCGCGGTCGATCAGGTGCTTCTGGATGGCCGGGATCTCGGCAAAGTCGATCTCAACGCCCATATCGCCGCGGGCAACCATGATGCCGTCGGCCACGGTCAGAATCTCGTCGATGTTGTCGATGCCCTCCTGGTTCTCGATCTTCGCGATGATGCGGATCTTGGAGTTGTGCTCGTCCAGGATGTGGCGGATATCCATAATGTCCTGCGCGTTGCGGGCAAAGCTGGCGGAGATCAGGTCAAAGCCCTGCTCGATACCAAACAGAATATCGCTCGTGTCGCGCTGGCTCATATACGGCATGGACAGATGCACGCCGGGAACGTTGACACCCTTCTTGGTCTTGATGATGCCGTCATTGCAGACGGTGCAGACGATGTCGGTGTCGCCGACCTCGTCAATGCGCAGCTCGATCAGGCCGTCATCCAGCATGATCCGGCCACCGGGCTTGACGTCGTGGGGCAGCTCCTTGTAGGTGACGGAGCAGATCTCGTTCGTGCCCTCTACGCTGCGGGAGGTCAGGGTGAACTTCTGGCCGGTGGTCAGCTTCTCCACACCGTTCTTGAACTCGCCGAGGCGGATCTCGGGGCCCTTGGTATCCAGCATACAGGCAATGGGCAGATCCAGCTCCTTGGAAAGGGCACGCACCTTGTCAAAGCGGCCCTTATGCTCCTCATAGTCGCCGTGGGAAAAGTTGAAACGGGCAACATTCATACCATTTTCCATCAACTGACGCAGGATCCCCGGCTTATCGGTAGACGGACCCATCGTGCAGACAATTTTCGTTTTGCGCATAAAACATATCCTCCATAAACATTCCACATATTTATATACTTTGGCAAACCTTAGCGGTATTATACTACAAGTCAGCCCGGGGAAACAAGAGGGAAAAAGTTGCGGACAAAAATTTTACCATACATTTATTGCTCTTTTATAAAGGGCGCGGTCTGCATTTCGTGTTTACTTTTTGGCAGCTTTACGGTATAATAGCAATAATAATAAATGTATACAACACTACACAGGAGAAAGATTATGGCAAAACGCGTATTTTTGATCGTGCTGGACAGCTTTGGCGTTGGCGCAGAGCCGGATGCGCCGCAGTTCGGCGATGCCGGTGCAAACACGCTGGCCGCTATCGCCGGTCATCCCAATTTCAAGGGAGAAAATCTGGCAAAGCTTGGCCTTTTCAATCTGGACGGTGTGACCTGCGGCAAGCCGGAGGCAGCGCCCGTTGCCAGCTTTGCCCGCCTGCGCGAGGCAAGTGCCGGCAAGGATACGACCATCGGCCATTGGGAGATCGCGGGTCTGCTCAGCGCTGAGCCGCTGCCCACCTTCCCGGACGGCTTCCCGCAGGAATTACTTGATGCATTCACGGCCAAAACCGGGTATCAGGTTCTCTGCAACAAGCCCTATTCCGGCACTGATGTCATCCGCGACTACGGCGAGGAGCATCTCCGGACCGGGGCGCTCATCGTTTACACCTCCGCCGACAGCGTGTTCCAGATCGCTGCGAACGAAGCCCTTGTCCCTGTGGAAAAGCTCTATGAGATCTGTGCCGAGGCGCGGGAGCTGCTCACCGGGAAGTACGGCGTCGGCCGTGTCATTGCCCGACCGTTTGTGGGGGACTGCGCCGCCAACTTTACCCGCACGCCGCGCCGCCATGACTACAGTCTGGTGCCGCCGCGCGATACAATGCTGGACGCTATCCTCGCTGCCGGAAAGCAGACCATCGGTGTGGGTAAGATCCACGACATTTTTGCAGGCAAGGGCATTGGGGAAACCATCCGCACCTCCGGCAATACCGAGGGGCTTCAGGTGACGCTGGAGCTGGCCGACCGCGATTTTGAGGGCCTTGCCTTCGTCAACCTCGTTGACTTTGACATGCTGTATGGCCACCGCCGTGACATTGCCGGCTATGCCGCTGCCGCTGCGGAGTTCAATGACTGGCTGCCGACCTTTATGGACAAAATGCGCCCCGGCGATGTGCTTATGGTCACCGCCGACCACGGCTGCGACCCCAGCTACACCAAAACCACCGACCACACCCGTGAGCATGTGCCGTTCCTTGTGTATGGCGATGAGATCCGTCCCGGTGTGAACCTGCATACACGCTACAGCTTTGCGACCATCGCCGACACGGTCTGCAAGGCGCTGGGCGTTGCGTACTGCCCGGCGGGCTGCGGCGTCTATGATGAAATTGCGAAGTAACGTGGGCGTACTGCTTCTTTACCTGCTGGCGGCGGTGCTGGTGGTTTACTCCCTCTCGCTGGTGTTCCTTTCCAACTTCAACATGGGCAACCTTATGGTCTGGCTGCTCACCGGCTGCGTTACCGGCTACGCTGTCTTTCGCAGACCTGTTAATGCGTGGTTTTCTGCAGGTATCGGGCGCGTGGTTTTTGGGGTGCTGGCGGTCTTGGTCTGCCTTTATCTGGCTGTTATTGCCTTTGTTGCGGTCAGCGGGTATCTCCACCCGCCTACAGGGAACGAGCAGGTCGTGATTGTGCTGGGGGCGGGCCTGCACAGGGACAAGCCCAGCAAGCTGCTGCAATACCGCCTTGACAAGGCCTATGCGTTCGCCGCTGTCCACCCCGACACGCTGGTCATCACCAGCGGCGGGCAGGGCCGTGATGAGTGGGTCCCTGAGGGCGATGCCATGCGGGACTATCTGATTGCAAAGGGCTTGCCGCCCGAGCGGGTCCTGTCTGAGAACCGCTCCACCTCCACGGAGGAAAACTTTGCCTTTTCGCTGGCGCTGTTGCAGTCGCGGGGCTTTTCCCAAACGACCCCCATCGTCTATGTCTCCAATGAATTCCACTGCTACCGCGCAGGGCAGTATGCCGCAATGGCTGGCTTTACCAATGTGTCTGAGCTTGCCGCTGCAACACCGCTGCGCAGTGTGCTGCCCTGCTATATGCGGGAGGCACTGGCACTGCTTTATTACTGGGTATTCAAAACCTCATCCTCCGGGCCGATGCATGCAATGGTCGGTCTGCTGGATCTGAATAAGAAATTCTTTTACAAATAGGAGGGGACTGCCATGCAGATCCGCTATTACAAAGAGTACAGCCGTTTTCTGAATCGATTTATGGAGTTCAAGGTCTACGGCCACGCCGGACGGCCCATCGTGATTTTCCCGTGCCAGAGCGGCCGCTTCTTTGACTGGGAGGACCGCAACATGTGCAACGCCGCTGCCCGCTGGGTGGATGACGGCCGGCTGCAGATCTTCACAGTGGACAGCATCGACCCCGAGAGTTGGGACAACAACGGCCCCGAGCGCCCGCGTATCGAGATGCAGGAGCGCTGGTACAATTATATCTGTGAGGAATTTGTGCCCCGCCTGCTTGAGATCAACCGTGAGCTGGGCGACGACCACACCGGCAAGATCCTGACCGGCGGTGCCAGCATGGGCGGCGGCCACGCCGTCAACTTCTTCCTGCGCCGCCCGGACATCTTCAACGGCACGATCGCACTCAGCGGCCTGTATTCCTCCGGCATGTTCTTCGGTGGATATATGGACGATCTTGTCTACCGCAATTCTCCCTGCGATTACATGCGCAATTTCCCCACGACCCACCCCTACATGAAGCTGTTTGAAAAGGCCGATAAGTTCATTATGTGCTGCGGTCAGGGTGCCTGGGAGGGCGACCTGCTGGCCTCCACCCGAGAGCTGCAGGCCATTCTCGAGAGCAAGGGCATCCATCCCATCGTAGACATCTGGGGCGAGGATGTGTCCCACGACTGGTATTGGTGGGAGAAGCAGTGGGTCTACTTCCTGCAGATGACGCTGGATGACAAGAAGTAAGGATTTGTATATGGATTTCTGGCACGATGCAGCCGCGCAAAAGCGCTGGCTGCGCCGTTTTGCGCTGTTGATCGGCCTGCTGCTGGTGCCGGTGTTTGCACTGGCCGTCTTTGCCCGCCCCTCGGCGGATGATTATATCTACGCGGCCCGCACCCATGCGGTCATACAGCAGTACGGCTTCGACCTGCTACGGCTGCTCAAGGCCGCGTGGGACACCAATGTCTACTACTATCAAAACTGGCAGGGGCTGTATGTCTCCGGCTTTACGCTGGCGTTTCAGCCTGCTATCTTCGGCAACCGGGTTTACGGCGTCACACTGCTCTGTGTATTGCTGCCGCTCTTTTTCTGCCTGTACGGGCTGGCGCGCTGTGTAGTGCTGCGCTTATCTGCGGCGCAAAAACGGCTGCCCTGGGCGCTGGCGCTGCTGCTGACCTTCGCTTTTATTGAGGGAATGCCCGCCCCGGTCGAGGGGCTGTACTGGTTCAACGGCGCGATGAACTACCTGCCGTATTTTTCGCTTGCGGTGCTGAACACGGGCCTTGCCTTTGCGCTCTGCTTTGCTGCGCAGCTTACGCTGCGGCGCAGGGTGCTGTACGCAGCCGCAGGCTGTTTGTGCAGTCTGGTCATCGGCGGCGGCCATCAGGTGGCCGGACTTTTGAATCTTCTTTTGCTGCTGCTCGCGGCAGTGCTCTGCGCACGGCGGCGTAACTTCTGGCAGCTGCCCGCCTTTGCGGCGGCAGTCCTTGGGCTGTTGCTTAATGTGTTGGCCCCCGGCACGCGGGTGCGCACAGCAGGCTTTTCCGGCGCAGGCTTTGCCGAGGCTGTGATCAAAAGCTTTATCCTTGCCGCGATGGAGTGGATCCGCTGGCTGGATGTACCGCTGCTCTGCCTGCTGGCGCTGCTGGCCCTGCCGCTGCTCCACCTTGCCCGCAGTGCCGCTCTGCCGGACCGTGTGTTCCGCCATCCGTTTTTTGGCGCGGCAGCCACCTTTGTGCTGATGTGGGGCATGATTTTCCTGCCGTCCTACACAATGGGCGGCATCGGCGCGGGGCGGCTTTTGAATGTCGTCTGGATGACCTTTGTGCTGGGGCTGGCTGCTACAGAGTTTCTTCTGCTCGGCTGGCTTGAGCGTGTGCGCGGCCTTTCCCTGCATGGTGCAGAGCAGTTTTGTAAACGCCATGCCCGGCGTCTGCCGCAGGCGGCTGCCGTTCTGCTGGTCTGCATGGCCTGCATCGGCAGCCATACTGTCAAGGAGGGGCAGGACAACCACTTTGCCACCAGTTTGGAGGCTGCCTATGAGCTGGCGGACGGACAGGCCGCACGCTACGCTGCGGCACTGGATGCGCGGGAGGCGGTTCTGACCGATGCCGCCCAGCGGGATGTAACGATCCGCCCGCTGAACGGCGAGGAGCGCCCTTGGCTCCTGTTCTACACCGATGTGGCGCCCGGGCCTGACATGTGGGGCCTGACGCCCTATTTTGACAAGCAGTCCGTCACGATTGCTGAGCCGAACTGAAAATTTTCCCTGCCTTGTGCAGGGGTTTTGCGTGGTGTCAATTCCTATTGACAAAGTAGGAAACTGCGGTATACTATTCCGGTATACTACTGTAAAAGAGGGCACACGCCATGATCTACCTTGATTATACCGCCAACACCCCGGCAGACCCGGCCGTTTTGAACGCCTTTATCGCGGCGGAGCAACGCTACATTGCCAACCCCAACTCCACCCATATCGCCGGGCAGCAGGCCCGGGCTGAGATGGACCGTGTGACGAGCTCTATTGCGCAGCGCCTCGGCGTGCAGCCGGCCGAGATCATCTACACCTCCGGCGCAAGCGAGGCCAACAACCTTGCTGTCAAGGGCATTGCACAGGCCGCACGGCATATCGGTAAGCACATCATTTCCACAGAGCTGGAGCATTCCTCTGTGGGGGCGTCATTGTCCGTCCTGCAGCAGCAGGGATACGAGATCGACCTGCTGCGCATCGGCCGTGACGGCAGGGTAGACCTTGACCAGCTGCGGGAGCTGCTGCGCGATGATACGATTCTGGTAGCAGTCTGCGCCGTGGACAGTGAGTTGGGCACCGTGCAGCCCATTCGGGAAATTGCAGAGCTCGTCAAAATGTACCCCGGCTGCCGCCTGCATGTGGACGCAACACAGGCCGTAGGCAAAACAGACCTCTGGCTGGACGGTGTGGACACCATGAGCTTTACGGCCCATAAATTTTACGGCCTCAACGGCATCGGTGCGCTGTATAAGCGGCGCGGGCTGGTGATCACACCGCAGATTTCGGGCGGGGCCAGCACTACGATCTACCGCAGCGGCACGCCAACGCTCGGGCTGGCGGTCAGTCTGGATACGGCGCTGACCTTGGCGTTGGACGCACAGGCGGCGCGCACTGCGCAGGTCCGCTTGCTGCATGACCGCCTTGTGGCAGCGCTGCGGCGCTACAGCCTTGTGCGCATCAACAGCCCCGAAACTGCAGTGCCGCACATCATCAATGTCAGCGTTACCGGCATCAAGGGGACGCGGTTCCAGCAGGCTCTCAGCGAGCAGGGGGTCTGTGTTTCGGTCAAATCTGCCTGTTCCTCGGACGGGATGCCGTCCAAGGCCGTGTTTGCCGTCAGCCGTGACCGCCGCAATGCGCTATCCAGCTGGCGCATCAGCCTGAGCCACTTGACGACCGAGGAAGAAATCGAAGGCTTCCTGCAGGCCTTCGATACCTGCTACAAAACCCTGACAAACAAGGAGAATTGACCGTTGGAACGCCAATTAGAAGCATATCAAAAAATCGAGCGCAGCATCATCAAAAAATTTCGCAAGCAGTTGTGGACACCCTTTATCGTGGCCGTAAAGCGGTATGAGCTGATCCAGGCGGGGGACAAGATCGCCGTCTGTATTTCCGGCGGTAAGGATTCTATGGTCATGGCCAAGCTTTTGCAGGAGCTGCAGCGCCACAGTGAGGTTCCGTTTGAGCTGGTCTATCTCGTCATGGACCCCGGTTATAACGAAATCAACCGCCAAAAGATCGAGAGCAACGCCGCACTGCTGCATATTCCCATCACGGTGTTTGAAACAAACATCTTTGATGTGGCAAACAACAGCGATAAATCCCCCTGCTACCTTTGTGCCCGGATGCGCCGCGGCCATCTGTACAAAAAAGCGCAGCAGCTTGGCTGCAACAAAATCGCGCTCGGCCATCATTTCAATGATGTTATCGAGACAACCGTCATGAGCATGTTCTACGGCTCGCAGCTGCAGGCCATGCCGCCCAAGCTGCACAGCACAAATTTCCCGGGTATGACGCTGATCCGCCCGCTCTACTGCATCCGCGAGGAGGACATCATCGCATGGCGGCGGTACAATGACCTTGAATTTATCCAGTGCGCCTGCCGCTTTACCGAGGCCTGCACCATCTGCGACAATGGGGGCGGCGGCTCCAAGCGGCAGGAGATCAAGGTCCTGCTGCGCCGCCTGATGCGCGACAATCCGAATATCGAGAACAGCATCTTCCGCAGCATCCACGCCGTTGCGCTGGACACAATGCCCGGCTACAAGACCGAGGGAAAGGAGCATTCCTTCTTAGAGCGGTTCGACCGTATTGAGGAGGAGCTGAAAAACGCCCGGGAATGATTTGGCTGCTATACACAGGGGGTACCTATGAAACGGATCCTTTGCGCCCTTGCAATACTGCTGCTGGCAGGCTGCGCGTCACGGCCGGCTGATGTGATCGGCACACCTGCGCCGACGACAACGCCCGCCCAGACACCGGAAGCAGCCCCGACCAGCCAGCCCGACCAAACAGATGAAACCGCAGCCAGTGAATATACGGCCATCCAGCTGCAGCAGCAGGATACCCGAAGCGGCCAGCTGCTGGCGCAGGACGGGCTTGCCACAGACGGCTATTATACGATGTGCATGGACGGAAAATGGGGCCTGATGAAAAGTGACGGCACCGCCCTGCTGCCCTGTATCTCCGACCGGCCGATCGAACGCTGCGCCAACGGCTGTCTGCGCTGGCATTTTCTCAGCACCTCGGCCCCGATGGATGATGCGGAGCGCAGCAGCTATGAGGCGGCGCTCGCCGCAGAAAATGCCGGTACACTCTGCACCGGTGAGCATGACGGGCAGAGCTATACATGGACCTATGACATCAACACCGGCCGCGTATGCAAAAGCGCCGGCATGATGGGCGGTGCTGCCGAACTGAACGATGGCGATGCCCTGTATGGGGATTATCTGCCCTGTGTGCGGAGTGTGTGGACATCCGGAAACGGTGACCCGGACTATTATACGACAGCCGAGGGCGGCGGAATTGTTTTTGCCAATTCTGAAGGAGACCTTCTGAACGGCATGACCTATGCGTCCGCAGGCTGCTTTTATGACCAACCTCTGGCCCCGGTCAAGATCGGTGATAAATGGGCCTACCTTGACCGGAAGGGAAATCAGGTAACACAAGCCGTGTATGACGCAGTCTACGGCGGCTTGGATTTTTATGAGGATTACACGCCAAAGTATGCCTCGCCCCTGCTGAATGGGTATGCTGCCATCTGCCGTGACGGGAAATGGGGTGTGCTGGACGCCGCCGGGAAGGAGTACATCCCCTGCGATTATGCAGGTGCCGCTTGGAATGGCCACATCCTCTGGCTGCAGAAGGACGGACACTGGCAAAGCAGAACGCTGCCCGGCGTGCCGGAGCATTGGCAGGATGCCAAAATGCGCTTTCAGGTTGGTCCGAAGGAGCTAAAGGCAACAGACGCCTTTTGGCGGGTCACCGCAGCCGGAGGCCTGCGGCTGCGTGTAGGGCCGGACACAAGCTACGAAAAAATCAGCCTTGTGCCGGAATACACCGCCCTGCAGGAGTTGGGCCGCAGCGAGGATGGTTGCTGGATGCTGACTCTCTACGGCAGGTGGCACGGCTGGGTCAGCATGGATCATCTTGAAAAAATAACACAATGAAACAACACAGGAGCCATGCCGCCCAAGCATGGCTCCTGCGCTTTGCTTACCATTGCCGCCGGTACTGGCCCGGTGTTGTGCCCTCTACCTTTTTGAAGATGCGTGAAAAGTAATTGGCATCGCTCATGCCGCATTCCTGCGCAATGGTCTCAATATTTTTATCGCTGAATCGCAAAAGGCGCTTTGCCTGTGTGATGCGCAGCTGCATCAGGTAACCTGTGACCGTCTGACCGAACTGCTCCTTAAAAACGCGGGTCAGGTAGAATTTGTTGATGTAAAACTGCTCCGCCAAAGCGTCCAGCGTGATCTTTTCCCCATAGTGGGCGTCAAGATAGTCCTTGATTTCCTGCAGATTCTGCCGTTTTGCACTCCCTGCACGCACGGCCTCGGGGTGCCAGCTTTCCTGCATCAGCAGGGTCAGCAGGGCCAGCAGCTTTTCGCATATCTGCATGTCGCGCACATAATTGTCGGAATCGGCCAGTGTGTACAGGGTTTCCAGCAACGCGGCATAGGCGGCTGCATTCTCTGCGCGGAAGCTTGGCTGACCGCCGCGCTCCTCATATTTTTTGTAGATAGCGCCCATGTTCGGGCCGTAAAAATGCACCCAGCGCAGCTGCCACAGGTCCTCGCCCGTATAATGGCGGTACGGCTTGCGGCAGTCAAGAAATGCGCAGTCCCCGGCGCGCAGGGCGCGAGTGGTGCCATCATATTCCAAGGTGCCGCTGCCGCTCTCCACCATGAAGAACAGGTAGGAGGCCAGCCCCTTGCGGGTGCTGGCATGGGGGCTGCGCGCCTGCAGCCGGCCAACCTCCTGTAAATGCACAAGATTCGACCGTGCAAAGGGGGAGGGTGTATAAATAATGCGCTGGGAATGCACCAGCTTGCCGTCAAATAACGGTGCTTCCATAACTGTACCTTCCTTGTTTTGTCGGGG
>OLOV01002605.1_pt1 | contig 12021 bp, 17 predicted proteins | sample 1672931 | NCBI WGS metagenome assembly OLOV01 (sample SAMEA3136738, study PRJEB25190) | human gut metagenome | biome: human gut; feature: human-associated habitat; material: faeces | place: Austria | collected 2013
TTTACCCTCCTCCGCATACAGCGCCGTTCCGTCCATCTCAGGTGCGCGGCTCTGCAGATCCGCCGCATCCGCCAGCCCCTTCGCGTACATTGCTTCCTTATATAGTGTCTGTTCAGACATACGCGTTCACTCCCTCCGGATATGCATTGTCCAGCGTCGCAACGCTCACCTGATCAGCGCTCATATCGTTGAGCTTGTCCATGATGTCTTGCGTGGTCGGCTCCGTGGTAGGTTCAACCGGCTCTGGTGGGTTCGGGTTCTCCACCCACTCACCGCCATCCCACGATTGCGTTTCCTCGTTCCACGTGCCCGTCCACATTTTGCCCATCAAGGACATATCGTATGATTCGAGCTCAATCATGTCTGATTGGATTTTCTCACCGCACAGCTGCGATACACCGCAACAGAGCTTGCTGTCGGTGTTGATCTGTGCGTAATACCATATTTTCTTTTCTTCGCTCAATGGAGATACCTCCTATCAATAAAACTCGATTACTTGCCAACGAATTAAATATTCGTAGCTGGTTTGGCCGAAAGATACAGTTATAGTATTAGCGGATAGAGATGAAGAATAGTATCCAACAGATGCATGCGGAGAACTGTTATTTCCTACATCTATCCAAAGCCAGCTTCTAGCCGGGTCTATTGTGTTAATCTGAATTGTTGCAGTTTTCCTGTCCGAGCTCGAGCTGGTACTAACCATTGCGGCGCCTCTCTGCACCGACTTAACTACACCCTTGGCAAGTAATGCAGCCGTGTCCTGTTGAAGGGAGCTTATGCTCCCCCCGTTATATTCGATTCCTTCATTCAGCTCTTCGAGCTTGTCATAGATGATCACGTTGTCCATTATTCTCTGACCTCCCAATTGATATATCCCGGCTCTGTCAACATCACGGCCAGCGCTTCGGCGCTCAGTGTGTATGCCTTGACTGGTCCGCTGATGCTCACTGTGGCGCGTGATATGTCCACTGGCTCGAGCGGGATCGTCACGCTGGCGCCAGCAACTTCGACGTGGCCACGCTGGACACGCTGCGCCGTTTGCTGGCGGATGGTGTCTAAGTTATCGTGTAATTTCATAATTAACACCTTCTTTTATGAAAAATCGACATAACGAACATTGACAATATTTGTAGTATTACTAGGGCCAGCACTAACTTTTGAGGCAAACTTTTTTACATCTTTAAAGTAAAAGTCTGAATCTCCTTCATAACCTCTATATTCACCTAAATCAATTTCAGATACGGAATTTTTTGGATTTGTAATAGAAACTGTTAATCTATCCCAGCTGTTGTACCCATTGCTTGCACTCAAAATAAACAATTTTCCTGTGATAGGTTTATAATTATCATTCGAATAATCATAAATTGTAACAAACTTTCTGACAGAATTAAGATATGACATTGCTACGGAAGATGAGTTAATAATGCTTTCCGTAGTTCCATAGTTATTAAACATTGCAACTCTTGCCGCAGAATTAGACATTGCTGTTTTAAAAACGTCACTGTCATTTGCGATCTTTTTAAAAGCATTAGAATTAGCATAAACAAGAGAAGGTGTAGTTAATTTATCCCACGTTACTCCACTAACAGCTCCAAAATAACTGTTATAATAAGTTCCAACTTTATTGTTGATAACACTCCAATCAAAAATATGTTGTGTCACCTGAACATTTTTACACGCATCTGTGTCTTCAGCCAACGCCTGCATACGACTGGAATCCGCATAAGTCGCAGAGCTCTTTCCAGATGCTGCAAGATCTGCGATCCACTCCGAAAGCTGACGCCCGTTCAAAATATCCTTTACAACAACATTTGTCTCATTCGTAAAAGCCTGAACATTTTCCAGCATCCCGCCAAATTCATCGACAGCAAGCTTGATCTCGTCTGCCTTTGCCTGCAGCTTCTCTATCGCGTCATAAACTACTGTATCCATTAACTCCACACCTCCGTAAATGTTCCGTCTCCGTTGATCGTCGTGGTCAGCGTGCGCACGGTTGTCCCGATCGTATAAACCGCGGTGAACGTGCTGCCGTCGAGGCTTTTCTTTGTCACGCACGTGCCGATGGTCGAATCACCGTTCTCGATCGTTTCGGTGAAGATCTTCGCGTATGTGCTGCCGTCGCCGTCGGCGATGACTGTCTGCACGCCATATTGCCATTTCAGGTACTCCCACCATTTCTCGAGCAGGCCGACGCGCGCAGCCAGCGCTGCAAGGTCGGTGTCGACTGCTGCTTTGACGCGTTTTAGGCGCCAGCTGAATACTTCCTTATTCATCGCCCACCTCCATGCTTGCTGTGGTCGTGCCTTCGGTCCATGTGCGCACGGTCTCTTCGCCGTCGATCGTTGTGGTCTCGACATAGGTGGTCACGCCGTCGGCCTCACTCACGACGGTGGAGCGCGTGGCGGTCACCGGTGACCCACTTGCGACGGTGGCTGTGATGGTGCCGGTGTCGGCGTCGGGATAGGATTCGCTGACGCCGTAGGTACGCGCCAGGTAGTCGAATGTGGCGACGGCTTTCTCAATGTTCGAAAACGCGCCGTTCATATCCAGGCGTTCGAAGTACTCATTGCCCAGCCACTGCGGAAGCTGTAGTGCTTTTGTTTTATTTGCGCTGCCCAAAATTCTGCACCGCCTTTCTCAATGTGTTCGCAACGCTCGTGGCGATGCGTGTTGTCTCTGTATCATCCTCGTGGTAAGTCATGAGGCCTTCGAAGGTGATGTCGAGTGCCTCCCATTCGTCCCAGGTCTTCTCGAAGGCTTCGATCATATCCCATGTGTTGTAGCGGTATACATATTCAAAGACCAGGTGCGCTGGCTTTACTTCCTCGATCGCGCGGATGAAGTCTTCCATATTTGGCGGGATCCCGATCACACTCTCGAAGATGATCCGCACGGTGTAAGGCGCTGAAGATTCGTCCACCGACACTTCCCCATACTCGAACGAAGCCGCCACATTGCGAATGAAGGCTGGTGTTGTCGTGCCCTGCCCTCTGAGCTTGGCAATGAGCACGGCACGACGCTGAACGATGGGCTTCGTGTTGTCGCTCGCCACGCCGAACTCTGCTTCTCTGCGTGCGATCTGGCTGAGGGTTGTGTTGGTGAGCGTCATATTGGCTTCGAGCTCTTTCACCTCGTCGTCCAGCTTGTCCAGTGCCACCGATTCTGCTTCCGTGAGCTCGTGGAAGTGTGTGATCTTATCCAAGCGCGGATCCAGGCGTTTTGCTATCCTGTTCACTATCTATCAGCTCCCTCCCGTCGGCAGATTCAGCGTAATGATGCCAACCTGCAGCACCTCTTCTTCGCCGATCGTGACAGCTGCTGTGCCACCGTTAAGGGTGAGGTTTGCATAATCGACCAACCCCTGCACATCAAAAAGCAGATTACCCACGCGAGCCGGCGATACACTGATCGTCTCTCCGTCGTAAGCAATCTGCTGAAAATATGCTTTTAGCGCCTCGGTAAAGCCCGCCTTGACTGTCTCGAGATTGCCTGTGCTCCCCAGCGTCACTGTGGCCGAAACATTGACCGGCTTGGCGCTCGCTGTTGTGACTGTGACCAGCGCACCCACCGGCGCCTGGCCTTCGCCTGTCTGCTGCGGTGTTGGATCGATATACGCCTGCACGTCGTCTATAAGGTCCTCATTTGCAGGATCGCCATTCGCATCCAGGACACTCACCTTCACCGTTCCCGGCCCATCCCACAAAGGAAACACTTTGACGGCGCCCACCCCCGACACCTCGGTGGCCCACTGCTGGTAATGGTACACATTACCGCTCGTGGCAGGATACCTGATCTTGAAATAGATCCGCATGCGGAAATTGTCGTCGTCCTCGCGATCCACACCGCCGCTGAATGCCGCCTCGTTGTTCACGCTGGTGACACCTTGCAGCTGGTCGGCAATCTGCGTCACGCTGTCTTCTGGCACGTTGCCAACTGGCCCAGTCACCAAACAGGTCGCCGCCACTGTCGCCGTTCCCTGCGAGATGATCGTGCTCTCCTGCGTCACAAAGCGCACACCGTAATCAGATGCAGCAACGATCGTTCCACCCGGAATGGTCGTGCCGTCTGTTCCGGTAAAGGTCACCAGCCCTGTGGCATACTGCGCATAATGGCGTGTCATGCCATAGTCCTTGGCCTTTTCATCCAGATAAATGCCAGTGGCCGTGTCCAACGACCAGTTGTCATTGACGATCTCCACATTGTTGCTGATGATCGCATGATTCTGCGCCACAGACCTGATGTTAAACATGGAGAACGTTCCTTCATTTTTGCTCTGCGGCGTAGCAAGCGCGTCGCGCATGATCTCCACCGCATCATCGAACTTTGACACTTAGCTCCACCCACCCTTCATCATAGATTGACTTGAGCTTGACCGTGACCGTTACCAGCCCGTCGACAAGGCTCAAGTCGATATAATCGATCTGCTTCACATAGGGGCAGATCTCGATGGCTTCCCGAATCGTTCGTTTAAGCTCCGAAGATTTGTTCGCCGTCGTCACTGGCAGCCCGATCATCCGCTCGATCTCCGTGCCGTAGTCGGCACTGTTCGCGCGCCACCTGCGTCTTTCTGTGATCACAGCCCAGAAAAGCCAGATCTTCAGCGCCTCGTTTCCGCTCACAAGATATGGCATGCCATCTTCATTTGTTAGCAACTCATTATTGGCAAAATCATACGCCCACTCCTGCATCAATGGCAGCACCGTATTTGTCGTTGCCGATGATGGTCGCGGCGAAGCAAGCGTCTCAGCCTGTGCTGCAAGTGGTAAGCTTGGCATCTTAGACCACCTCCCTCACCTTGCACAGGATCATGAACTGATTATCGCCAGCCATCTGCTGTATCGCCAGCAGGTCGCCCACGTTGTACTTCATAAACGCTTTTCGTTCTTCATACCTTCCCCTGGCAACAGTCTCCTTGCTATAGCTCATCTGCGAGATGGCATAGCCACCAGAGCAGTTCACACTGGCGCCAGTATGCTGCCCACTCTCGTGCTCCAGGTTCTTGATCTCTGCATCGCGATCCTCAAACCAGGGCTCATAGAAGGTCCACTTGTCCGGCCCCTGCTCATACTCCCCGTTGCCGATCTTGATCTTGAGCGGCTCTACAGCCAACACCTCAGCAAGCTCCACCGCCCGTGTCGGCGATCTGCCGCGTAGTCGTTTCGCAAGGTCATATTCCGTATAGCTCATGTATCGATCCTCCTTTACGAGTAAGCCCAGCCAATATTCCCTGGATAAATACCAACCCCCGACGGATTGACAACCTCAAGATGGAGATGTGGCCCAGTCGAATTGCCAGTGCTCCCGCTCAGCCCTATCTGTTGACCACGCGACACCTTTTGTCCAACCGCCACATTAAGCTGCGAGAGATGCGCATAGCGTGTGGTGTAGCCATTTGGATGCGTGATCAGACATGCCGTGCCATAGGTCGCCATCTCGTTGCTGCCATACTGGCCATACACTCTGCCATCCCAGTATTGGACCCATGTGACCGTGCCGCCATCGGCAGCCACAACCGGCGTCCCAGTCGCTACCGGATAATCGGCAGCATTGTAGGTGTGATAGTTGTACGTCGTTGCACCGACCGACACGCCGTTCAGCGGGAACAACCATGACCCCGTCGCAATGCCATCACCCTGAACACCGCTGACGCTGTCGCCAGGCTGCGGAATGCGTTCGTAATCCTTCCAGCGATTGTAATAATCCAAGGCAGCATTTAAGCGCTTGCCTTCCACGCGCACGCCGGCGATCTCATACTTGTCCAGCCAGACCATCGTTGCTTCTTCAACCGACTGAATGTCTTTGTAATATTCGAGCCCGTAGGCTTCCACTTCATACAAAAGAAAGTTGAGCTGACCTTCCAGCGTGGTATAGTCGTATCCGTTATTCGTGCACCAGTTGATCAGGTCGGTACGGCGCGATCCCGTCCACTGACAAAGGCCATAACCGCCGCCACCGCCATACTCTTCAACATCGACAATAAAGCCACTTTCGGCAAACATATTGCCCATGATCCCGGCGGCCGCTGCCGCAGAAAAACCATTGGCGCGCAGGAAGTTCCATACCTGCTCTTCAACAGAACCTGTACCAAAGATGCCACTAGAATCGCTCTGCTGTTCAATCTCCTGGTTTTCGATCTCATCCATGCTGTTCTCATACGAAAGCTCAAGTTCCATAGTATGGATCCCATTTTCGTAGTAGTGCACGTCAGATTCTATATACAGCTGCGCTTCAGTTTTTAATGCACTGTCGATCGACACGCTCCATCCTGTCTGCATGGCCCAGTCCCCGATCGCTTCCACACGACACGTCTTCGAGCCATCATTGATCTCCTTCACATCATCATCTTTCGTCGTCTGCGCGACATCGTTCACTCCGACAATGTACCCCAGGAGATCCACCAGAGCATCGTCTGTCTCAGATTCTGTTGCCGTGCCAGCGCCGTTGCGATTCCATAATGATGTGACGGCTTCTTCGCTATCTTCTTCGATCTGCACGCGGATAAGATTTCCCGGTAAAGGCTCAGGCTGATACTTCAATGAATGGTTTGTCAGCTTCGTCCCCTTCTCGATAACAGTGAATCGATGTCCCACCATTCGAGGATAATACACCTTTCCGGTAGATTTCTTCGTTTCCGTCCAGGCAATCATGATCGCTTCATAGCCATTTTTATCGCGCGCATTCACATTCACCTTGACGCTTGTTTCCGGCAGCTCGCCACATGTTACTCCGAGCTCCTCGCACACAGTCTGCGTGACTTCTATAGCGGTTACGCCAGTCCACACATTTGTGATCACATCTGAGGCCATCAGAAACTTCATATTGTCATAGCACGTCACAGTCTTTCTCATGGAAGAGTCGTCTTCTTCCACCCTCCAGACCACGCCGTAGAAAACATATTCATTGCTGCCGTCATCCAGCGCAATGGCATCTCCTCGCCGAATCGTGGCGATCTGCGACAGATAGTAGTCCTGCTGATCGCGAAGCACCTCAAAGGTCAGCTTACGGCTCGCTGCTGTTACGGCGCCCTCGAGCGTGATACCGCCGCAGAGCATCGTGATATCCGTCATCGCATTGGATCGTGACCCATCGGCATTGCGCCCGCGCTGATAAATCCGCAATCCACTTGTTTGACGTTTTCCAGCTGACCCAGCATCTTCGACAGCACTATTACCACTGTTGCTCAGATCAATGCGCACTGGTCGTCCAGATGGTTTTGTATACATTGGACTCATCCCAGAGCCACCCCGCCTTCAATCCATCCTTTCTGCAGTTCATAGCCTGGTGTGCCTTCTTCACAGATGATCTGGATCTGATGAGCATTCTCTTCCGTAGCTGCCCAGGGATGTCCCACATCTTCGATACCATTCCATTCAGCAATATCCTTGTAACGATCACTATCGCCCAGATATTTATCTGCCAGTTCACAAAGCGTATCCCCATATTCCAGCTTGATGAACATCGTCATTGTCTCGCCAGTCTCCGTTGAATATCCTTCGCGGAAGCTGTTCCCTGTTTGGGGATTGGCATCAGAGGCAAAACGATACCGCTCGAGCTCCAGTCGGTACTTGATATCGCCAGTGCCCGTCTCCTTCGAATATGTGAATCCTTCAATAGCAAAAGCATCGTTGATCAGTCCGGCACGAATGTAGCGGATCGGTCGCCGGCTCGCCTGCCATCGTTTGATCATCTCCACACACTCTTCTGGCGATGGGAACCCCGTATAAGTGCAGAAGGGATACTCATGCGCAGGAAAGAAACTCTCAATGCTAGTGGAATAAAGCCCAGGATATCCAATCGCTTTAAATGGGCCGACATCCGTCGTGTTCCATGTCTGATTCTGCCCTGGTGTGTATAGTTCTAGCTCATTCTGAGGCGGAACTGGTAACTTGAGAACTTCTTCGCGATTGTTCCAGCTCAGCTCATCTTCTGGTTTATATCCAGCCATTTCCACCCCTCCTTATGCAGGTACAACATTGTCGAACGCGTCAATCAGATCACGCACGATCTCGCGACGAAGCCTGTTCTGTTCCTGCCTGGTCATATTCGATCCTCTCGCGTCAATATTCACATTGAACACATTGCTCACAGTGTTCCCGCTGGCTGCTCTAAATTCGTTCTGCAGCAGTTTACGTGTCGTTTCATACGGATAGATGCGTGATCCGTTCGGCAAGCGGATCAGTTCGCCTTTCATGTTCTCGTTGATCTGCGTCACACCGCCAAAGGCCATTGCGCCAGTCGCATGCTCGCTTCCACCGCCAAAAAAGCCGCCGAGTGCACTCTTGATCCAGCCGCCAATACCACTGACCGAGCTGACAATCTTGTCAGAGATTTTTCCAGCGAGACCACTGAATCCATCAATAGCGCCCTGGATCGCACCAACAATGCTGTCAAACTTATCTTTCGCAAGGTCGACATAGCTACCCAGCACTTCGAACTTAGGCTGCAGGTTTTCCCCGACCCATTGGATAGCCGGCAACACGAGAGAGTTGAGGACACTTCCAACCATTGAGAATGCTCCAGTTACCACTGTACCAACGAGACTTCCCAGCGAGCTCAACAGTGGCATGTACGGATCCAGCGCAGCTTTCACGTTTGTAAACGTGGTCATTACAGCTCCGCCAACCCAATCAAGTGCTCCTCCGAGCACGTCGGCAGCTCCCTCGCTCTTTTCAATGAGCCAGTCGAGTGCCGGATTAAGGCCATTGATCATCTTTTCGCCGGCGGACGAAAGCGCATCTTCGAAGGTTCCCATGATCGTGCCAATCTTCGCCGTCGCGTTTTGTGCTCCGGCAGCAGTTCCTCCTTCGAACATCTCTTCGACAGTTTTGCCATTAGAAGTGCTCTTCATTGACCAGAAATCACCGCCCGCAGCCTCAAATGATTCTGCAGATCCTTTGAACCCGAATTCCTTCATGCGTTCGAATTCACCCATCTGTGCATCAGCCAATGCTTCCATTGCGTCCATCACTGTCTTGCCCGGCGTGAGCGATGCCATGTCTTCTGCAAGCGAAGTCAGGCGTTGCGCTTCCGTAGCGCTACCATCTGCAATCTGAACTGCTCGGCTCGCAGCAGCAAGAACCTCACCACTGGAAAACTGTGTCACACGCGCGTTTTCGTTGGCCCAGTCCATCATGTCTCGGGCAGCACCTTCGTCACCCATGAAATGCGTCATGGAGCTGAGATACTGCTGGCGTTCTGTGCCACCGCTCCACATCTGACCAGCCAGAGATGCCACGCCACTGCCGATACCAGCAACTGCTCCAGCTACACCGCCAGCGAGTAAGCTACCTCCGGCAACCGAGAGTGCTGTTCCAACTCCACCCTTGAGCTTACCGCCCAAAGTCTGGATCTGTTGACCATCGACATCCAGCTGAATGTCATACTTCTGCCCTGTCAGATCCTTTAGCTGCCGCTGCAACTCCTTGACTTCATTGCGCGCTGTCTTAATGTCGTTCCGCGTAAGCTTCGCTTGCGCATTGATAACGACTGGCTTGTTTGTCAGCTTCGAAACCTGGCTTTCGAACTTCGCCACATTACTCTGTACAACATCCAGACCAACCGCTTTCACTTCAGTCTTGAACGTTCCCTTAATGCTGGATAACGCGCTTTTCAGTTTGCTAATCTTTGAGCCAGCCTTTTCAACCTCAGAGCCGGTCTTCTGCGCGCTGGCAACAACATCTTCTGCTGCGCCCTGAAACTTTTTTATAGTCCCGGAAAATTCATCCTGCACAATAATGCTTGACTTAAAGTTCTCTGCCATTGTTGTCACCCTCCTCTCCGCCGTCGTTGTCGTACATCAGCCCACCGAGATTGATCATCATCTCGTAGGCGTCCATTTCTCTGATCTCCTTGAGCGAAAATCCCGCATTCTGCAGTGCCTTAATAAGCACCATTTCAGGATCACCGCTCTTTAGGAGTTTTTTACCTCTTCGGCGCCCTTCGCAATGATTTCGATAGTGCCGCCATAATATCCAGCCTTTTGCATGAGCATTTTGGCAAGTTCATCGACTTCGCCAGCTCGCAAGAGCTTTCTCAGCACTACCGGACCATGCACGTCATAAGCTTTTTGCAGTGCTTCATCGTGTAGGTTTGGCTGCTCGCACTGGTTATAAACTAAATAAACATCCGCATCGACTTCTCCTGTCTTGCCATGTGTGCGTTCATAGGTCTGTGCATCCAGAATGTCGGACGCCGATGGCACTTTAAATTGCCACTCTCCTAAATCTTCAATACTCACAACGACCTTTTCATCGATTCGCTGCAAAACGTCAGTCTTTTTTTCAATCAGACCTTTTGCGCTTGTAAACATTCTTACCTCCATATCCGGCGCAGCAAAAAGCGGAGCCGTGTAAGACTCCGCTGTGCGCCTCATGCTTAATCCACAACTTCAACTGTTTCTGGCATATCCACGCTGGATGGTGTAAAGCCAAACGGAATTTCCTGGCTGCCGGCTTCGCCGCGTGCCCAGGAAGTCAGTGTGATGGTGTTAAACCATACGTTCCCAATGACCGTGCTTTCAATCTGGCCACCGTAAGCATCTGGATCCGCGATGCGCGAACGCAAGGTTACACGCAGGTCCGTGCCCTGGTTCCATGAGCGCAAAAATTCTGCACGCCCGCGGCTGTAGACATGACTCTGTGTGAGTGTACCTTCGCCCTTCTGGCTGACAACCTTCGTATCAATATCCATACCATCTTGGATTTCACTGCGGTTTGCCGTTACCTGTGCATTAACACCGGTGCATTCAAACCATTCCACGCCATTGATCTCCACAGTGCCCATGGCGCCGGAGAGCACATGCTTGACAAATCCTCTTGCCATGTTTTCACCCCCTCTATTCGATCACAAAGATGATCTTCAGATCTTCCATGGTATCCAGGAAGCGAACACTACCAGCCAGGAAGACCTTCGCCCCTGTTGGATATTTACGCAGCTCCATCTCAGTCATGGTGCTTACGTCTTCGCCAATGGTTTTTGCCAGCTCCTTATGTGCTTCGACGTCAACATCGACCTTATTTACACCATCAGGATCTAACACATCATTCGCAAGGCCTCCCAGATAGTTCTGGTTGATGATGCCCACCATGGCCATCTTGTTGTCGTACGAGTTCAGCACTTTACCGACATAGTTCTCAATAAAGCTGTCGGTGATATCATCGATGATCATGTTCATCGCATCGACATTGCGAATTTTTGCATAGGCACTGTCCGGATCTTCTGCATAGTAGGTTGTCACAGCACGGCTGAGTTTCGCTTTTTCACCATCATAGAACACTGTAATGATGCCATCATCGTTATCACTGTCCGCCTGATCTTCGGTTGCATAGCCTGTACCGTCGGTGTTACGGTCGACGACATAATAGGTACCACTTTCACGAGACAAGCCTGCCAAAATGCCAGCAATGGCTGCCGTCGTCATGTCAGGATCAGTCAGATTAACGTCATCCAGAGCAACAATGTGGTAATCAGGTTCTTCTGCAAGTGCACTGCCACCAATAATGATGAAGTTACGTCCACAGCAATATTTCTTACCCTTGGCCCATGTCACCATGCTGGTCTGGTCAGTGTCTTCCAAACCACCGATCGCCAGGTAGTTAAAACGCTGTGCTGTCAAAAGCGACTGCGCTGTCGTTGCATCCTTCGCACAGACTGCAATAACCTTCGATGCACCATTATTGATCGCTCGCAGCATCTCCGCTGTGACAGTTTCCTTCTGATCTGCCGGAAAACTCTCCCCTAAGGAGGTCTCAACATCATCGGCTTCGGCAGCCACCGCCACCACAGACGCGGTGAACGAAGCGCCCACAAAGGGAATGGCGACCATCCCTCTGCCCAATCGATGGATGAAATTAGAGCGTTTCTCCTGAAACTCAATAACCACCTCTGGTAATCCCATAATTCTCACTCCTTCGCTTCAATCACAAATCTAAATTCCATCTGTTCCATATATTCGTACGGTTCTTCTTCTCTAAGCTCATCAAAGAAATCCAGACGGAAATCCACCTGAAAATCTTCATCGAC
>OLOV01002613.1_pt1 | contig 11996 bp, 11 predicted proteins | sample 1672931 | NCBI WGS metagenome assembly OLOV01 (sample SAMEA3136738, study PRJEB25190) | human gut metagenome | biome: human gut; feature: human-associated habitat; material: faeces | place: Austria | collected 2013
TTTTTTTATATAAAAAAAACCAACTCGAAATTTTCATTCGAGTTGGTTTGGAGATTTTGTCTCTTAATTGGCAAAGTAGATAAGTATGGCAATTGCCACTCCTAGCATAACTAGCCAACCAATCCAATTGCCTATCCGAGAGCCATTATTCCTGTTTCTAATCACATCAATGATATAGGTGATAACAGCAATCCAAAGGCAAAAGTCAAGCCAACCTAAGAGAACCTTAAGCAAAAACACTAGCATGATTTTTCTCCTTTATTCACACCCTTATTGGGTATTTAATACATTTATTATACCATATAGCGCGAATTAAAGCAATTTTTAGTGTCTTCTATTTATTAATCTATCATAAGCTTCTTCTCCCATATCTCTGCCTTTTGATTCTTCTTGTTTTGTATGTTCACTTTCTTCATTTACTTTTAGTTTTGCATCTTCCTCTGTTAGTTGTAGTTCACCAACAACATAGTCATAAATTTTATTTGATTCCTCAAAAGTATATCCATCTTCCATGTATTCATTTATTTTTCTTTGTTTGCTAAATTCATCTAGTGATAATCCATCTTGGCTATATCCACTTGTTTTTAGTTCTTCTTGCCTTTTTGCAAGCACTCCTGTTTGAGGTGTTTTATTCTTTTCATCTATTAAGTTATTCATTCTCTCTGTATTTCTATCAGTTCCATGAATATCTATATTTTTTCCTTCCCATTCCCCATTTCTTCCTTGGTGTATTGTTTCTATTTTTAAATATCCATATTGATCCTTATACATTGCTATTCTTATGTCTTGAGTATTGTGATTTTTGTCTTCTAAGCCTTTTGCTGTCATAACTCTATATGGTATTTCTTCTCTTACATTTTGGCCATCATTTCCAAGTCTTGTAACTTCTGTTCTATCTTTTATTTCTTCAAAACCAGGTAATTTTTGAGCTTGGCCATCTTTATCTAAATATTCTGCATGAATTCTATCTTTTGAATCTAAATAGAAATAAGCTGTTTTGGGAATGTTTGGATAATTCTTATAAAATTGGCTATCTCTTCTTATTTTGCATATGTTATTTACTTTTATTCCTTTTTTCTTTGCTAATACTTCTTGTTCCTTTTCTTGTTCTGCATTCCCTAGCTCCTTTTCATCATCTTCTTTTTCTTCATCTGTTTGTTCTTGTTCTTCATCTTTTATGCTATCTTTTTCTTTCTGCATTTCCCTTTCCTGTTCTATCTCTTCTTTAGTTTTTGGTTCAATTTCTTTTAGTTGTTCTTGTAATTTTTCTATATCCACATTGTCTTTTTCAAGTCCTAATAGATTTAGCATATCTCCTAACTTCTTTTTATCTTCATCAGAGTACTTATCATCATTTAAAAGCTCCATATTTGGCTCTAATTTACCTTTTTCATTTATATTAGCAATTAGAACATCTTCACCATTAAATTTAATATAAATTCCATATTCTACATTAGTTTTCCCATTTTCATCCTCATATTTTTTTTCTTCGATTAAAGTATTGCTTAAAATGCTATCATTCTTTTCTTTAGTTTTTCTTGGTAGAACTACATCTTCATAATACTTATCTTTTTTTAATTCTTGAGCTAAATCCTTTTCCATTTTAAACACCTCTCTATTTAATATTATACATCAAATTGGATTGATAAATCCATCCTTTCTCCTAATGTTATTTTAAATTGCTTTTGCATTTTATTTGCTTTAGTGCTAATACTGTCTTTTATTGTAACGGTGCAAATATTGTCTTCATTTAGCTCTTTTGAAGCAACTATATTTCGTGCGTAAAAATTATTTTTTACATAATTAATAAAACTCTGTTCTGTTGGGAAATTTGTTTCTTTAAAATTTGTTTCGAGTAAGTTATAAGCATTTGTGTAGTCTGCTGAGTTTAGCATTAAAATAAACTTTTCAGCACTTAGTTTTATTTTGTTTTCATCGCTTTCATTTGAATAGTCTAGCATAGTATAGTTATCCAAAATTATTTCATAGTTCATGTATGAATTTTCTATAATTTCATAATAATTTCCATGCTCATCTGTACCTTTATATACTTTTTTGCCAGATGTTTCCTCAATGTTGTATTGAACAATTCTAATGTTTTTTAGTTGTTGTTTTTTTTCATTCAAAAACTGGATAAATTTGCTTGGCTCGTTAAACCTCTTGTTTCTATATTCAGAGTTCAATAGATTGTATGCTTTTTCAGTATCATAAAAAATTCTAAATGAATAGTCTTCTAAGTAAATATCCATTTGTTTTGCATTATCTATGTATTCATATTCAAATTTGTTATATTCTCTTTCATATATCTCAATCTTGCTATTTTGTTCTAGTGGTTTTCTATTTACAAATTCCTCTTGTGAACTTTTTTGGATCATATATCCTTTGTTTTCAGAGGTTAGGTATAGTACTAAATATTCTTCTTGAGTTGTTGATGAATTGTTGCCATTTGCTATTGATAATGTCCCCTGGATAAAATATTTGCTCATGTGTTCATTTTTGGTTACATATGCTTCTTTTACTACATATCTTACATCATTTTGTATTAAATAGCTTTCGTTTCCTCCTAGTTCGTTTATTGCAGTTTCGTTGTTTTCCTTTATGTAGTTAAAATACTTATTAATATTCTTATTTAAACTATGTAAAACCGAATTTGAGGTTTCTTTCTCTATGCTTGTGTTGAATGTCAACACTGTTGTTTCAGGAGAAATCATATCGTTATTTACATTGTTTTCTATGCTTGGAGTAATATTGTTACTAATCACATTTCTTTTTGTGTTTTTGCTTTCCATTCTCAATATTGCTAGTGTAATAATTAAACCAATAACTAATATTGATAATATTATTATAAGTAATTTAATATTTTTCATAAACATCATTCCTTATTTAATGGCATAAAATCTTGTACATCCAATTAAAACTCTGTCAGCATCAATCCAGCCACTTACGCCATATGAATTATTTCCTGTATATGGATTAGATAGATAAAACTCATTTGTTGAAGCATTGTAATCTAATAATGCCATAAAGTGTGTACTATTAGTAAATTGGCTAGGTGGCACTACTTTTATAATAGCTGGACCTGAACCTTTTACATGGTTTTTAATAGTTTCCTTTTGCTGTTCTGAAAAGGTTATATCTGCTCCGAGTGGTTCTGTAAATGAAATTCCTTCTCCTAATAAAGCTCCTGGAATACTCATTCCTGCACCTTTTACTGCATATTTTTGAGCTAATTCCAGTGGGTTTACTTCACTATTTCTATATCCGCTTACAATAATAGTTACTGCTATTAGAGAACATCCATCCTTCTTTACAATTGATGTTCCACACCATTGGCTTAGTGAATATGAACCAATGTTCTGTTTATAGTTTCTATATGTTCTTCCTGCTTTACTTACATATGAATTAGGATATCCATCACCTGAAAGGCTTGTTTCCCCATATTCTATAATTCCAGAATCCAATGCAGTCTTCTGCATTTTATTTTCAATATTATTTGCCCATTCATCTGAGGTATCATCCCCAACATAATCTTTAGCAATTTCTTTAGTAGTTGTATATCCATTATTCTTCCAATTTTCTGCCTTTTGTTTTATCTCATCTAAAAAGGCTTCAAAATCATTTCTATTTTCCTCAAATGCAATAGTAACTAAAAGTGCTGAACTATAACCATAATCTGCCTGCCATTTGTAAATTTCATCTATGTAATTTTTCATTTTATTTTTAAGTTCAGTATTTGATGAATCATAACCATTAATAAAATCCTCTATCTCACTTTTACTAAAAATCCATTCGGGAGTTGTAACATCGGTTCCTCCTGATTCACCAGAGACTGATGAATTATAGTCCTCTAGGTTTGATATTGAATCTCCAGACTCTTTGTTTCCTTCTAAAATAGTAACAAAGGCAGATAATAATACACTGACTAGAATAACAACGGCCAAGACTTTCGCTATTAAAATAGCCATTGGAACTACAACGGATTTTATTGCATTCATAACTACTTTTCGTACTGGGTTAAACTTTTTCTTCATCTTTTTTTCAAATTTAGATTTTTCTTCTCTAAAATCTCTGTCTAACTCTGGGTCATTATTCATTATATTATTCATTTTTCACCTCGCCTATACTAATAGGCAGATATAGAATCTGCCTATTTTGTTTATGTAAAGTCATCAATTTCTCTAAATAATCTTCTTGCATCGTTTTCATCATCAATTCCAAATCGTTTTGCATATCTAATGAATCCAGATTCATCATTAAACAATCTATCTGGTAAATTCTTTGCAATTTGCATACGAGCTGCAATTTGTGAAGCACTTAATCCTTTATGTCTATTTTTATCTCTAACCTTTCTGTAATGTTTAACATCTGTTACTCCTATTGAAGAAATTGACTTATATTCATCTCCATTTACACCATTTTGCATTGCACTTCTAATAACACTTTGGTCTGAAATTCCATTATCCAAAAATGTTTGAGCCACCTCTTTAATGTTTCTTCTGCCCCATTCTTGTTGAATAGTTGGATCTTGTGCAATAATTTTGTAGTTATCTGAATTGAAGAATTGTTTATCAAATGCCTGATTATTATATGCTTCAACTCCGATTAGCACCTTTTCTAAATTTATCTACATTTTTCTCAATTGTTCCAGCTGCATTACCAACTAAAGCGTTACCTCCAGCATATCCAGCTACTGCTGCACCACCAGCTTTGCTTAAAGCTCCTCCTGGATCTTCAAATAAATGTCCATCTGCAATTTCATTTGCAAGCATTGTAGTTCCTGCTAGTCCGCCTAGCGCTAATCCGGCTGTTACCTTTGCACCTTTCTTTGCAACACCCTTAAGTGTTGTTCCCGGTGCTGAAAGCAATCTATTAACTCCTGTTATTTCTCCCACACCTCTTAATATATTATAATCACCCTGTTTTGAATTACTGTTGTTTTGATTATAATTTCCTGGAGGATTATTCCTTGGAGGATTGTTTCCTGGAGGATTATTTCCTGGAGGATTATTTCCTGGAGGATTGTTTCCTGGAGGATTATTTCCTGGAGGATTATTTCCTGGAGGGTTATTTCCTGCATTATTATTGTCAATAGCACCTCTAGAAGCTGTTCTTACTCCACTTGGTGCTTTGCCCCCACCAGCCTCATCATCTTTTGATGGTTTATTTTTAATCTTGTTTAACATACTCATCATAAATGCACCACCAGCTGCTGCACCCAAAGTGCTAGAAGGAGAACTTGATTTTAGTCCAAACATTTCCTTTATGATTTTTTCTGCTGGTACCATAAATGCTAAAGCAACAATTGCATATAATATATTCGTTTCAGCAAATCCCATTGCACTATCAATAAGTACCAAATATAACAATAAATGAACCGGTTGTATTAGGCAGTTAAAAATATATTCTCTCAACCAAAAACTAAATGCCTGAGCTTTTCCATCTTTAATTTTGTCCATTGGATAAGTTAATGCAATAAGTGGAGCTATCATTGTTAAAAAAGCCATATATACTACCCTTTTTAAGTACTGTATTGTAAACATACCTGTTAATATTACCAATGCTAAATACATAATTGTATATCCTGCTGTTTTGTATGCACTGTTAAAGTTGTCTGAAATAGAATTTCTTAGTGATGTTAATAATTTATCAGATGTTGTTCCATCTAAATTTGTGCTATTTGATGTAATATTTTTAGCTAGCATGCTCGTTGCTTGTTCAGATAAGCTTAACATAAATGCCATAATATAGTGTAACATAAATAGAATACATATCGCAACAACCCAATCTTTTAGCATTCCCTTGTACTTTGCTTTATCCTGAGATGATGCACTACTTAATATTATCCTTATTCCAATATACAACAGTACAGACAACAAGCCTACTAGAGCAACTGTACGTAATGCAACATACCATGTAGCAATTTTTCCCTGAAGTTGCCTTGCTGAAGATTCTTTTGTCACTGTTTCTGCTAAATCAGGAACATTAATTCCAGTTGTTGTTAAATCACACACATACAAATAGTAACTATTATTTTGTGGCCATAATCTATCATCTATTTCTAATTTATATAAATTATTTGCATCAATCCAAAATCTAACTTCATCCCATTCATCTAAATGGTCCAATACATTTGCAACATTCTCATGTTCCCAAGGTTTAAACGAATTATCTACAATTGTAATAATACTTTTGCTTGGCTTTCTCAAATATTTTAAATCAATGTCATCATCGAATCCATATTCGACTAGTTTGTCTTTTGGCAATCCTGCTTTTTTTTGAAATTCTTCTATGAAAGTAAAACTACTTGCATTCAATTGAGTAAATAATTCTTTTCTTTTTTTTGAACTATCTAAATCTCCTAGATGAAATTCCCCCAATTGCCCCGTTACAGTAACAGTGTTATCTTGCCCCGGATTAATAAAATTAATATCAAAAGCTGCAATTCTTCCAGAAAATATAAGTCCAGGTGAAAATTTTATAGCATACTCTCCTTTTTCCGTTATATCTCCTGTTCCTAAAAATATATTTTGCATTATACTTATTCCAGCATCGCCAACATATGCAAATAATCCAAAAAGTCCTGAAACAAGCTTACCAACAACACTTTTTTCATCCAGTTCAGTTACGGCCCATACATAGTTTGGCATAATAAAACTATTTATCAAAATTACTACCATTAAAATTATTAATATCTTTTTTATTACCGCATTTTTAAAAACATTCATTTTAAAGTTTTCCCCTCTCTATAAAGGTTTACATTCTATTTTATTATACCATATTCTTCTTTAGTTTTAAAGTTTTTTATGTAAATTTCTGTCATTTTTAATGTTTTTATCAATTTCTTTCTGCTAATTTGTTTAAATTTGTTTCCATAAATTCAAATTCTTTTCTTGTTGGAGTTATTTGTAGTATTGCTGTATCTGGTCCTACTTTGAATAGCCCTTCACCTATTGAACAGGTGATTAGGAAGTTTGCTTCTCCTTCGCTTAGTTTGAATACTTCCTTTAGGTATTCTATTTCTGATTTATCTTGTGCTAAGAATAGTTTTGTGTCTGATGATGTTAGTACTGCTTGTGCTTCTGGTTTTTCATAGAAATCTTGGAATCTTTGTGAAATTATTGCAAGTGATACATTTCTTTTTCTGGCACGTCTTGCCATTTTATTTAAGAAATCTACAGCTTCTGGAAATGGTAATAACATCCATGCCTCATCAACTAGAACTCTTTTCTTAGTTGCTTTATTTCTATCTTCACTATTTTTCTTTACAAATTTTTCCCATATCCATGATAGTAATATCTGTTGTGCAAGTGGTCTTGCAAACCTTTCTTCTAGTTGAGAAATATCTAAGTTTATAAATGGCACACCTTCTAATAAGTCAAATGTTGATTGTCCATCAAAATATGCCATCTGTCCATTTAATTCTCTTACATATTGTTTCATAACCTTTTTTAAATAACTATAATGGAATGTATAGTTTTCATCTGTGTTTTCTTCAGCTTTTTTCAAAAGCGTTTTATACCAAGAACCTATTGTTGGCATTAGCTTCTTCTCTCTTCCAGTTCCACTTAGTCTAATATTTCCATAATCTGATTCGTTTACATATAAACTATTAGGATCAGCAGTAATTCCACATCTTGTATACTCTTCTGTTACTGCTTCTGCTATTATTTGTTTTGTAAGCTCATTTACTTCTTCGCTTCTTGTGCTTCCTCTTGCCATCGTAATTAGCGCTTGTGTCACATCTTCGATTTTATTTTCAACATTTAATACTGTTCTTTCTCTTCCTGTTATTTCATCTTTAATTTTTTCTTCTTCAATATCAAATAAATTAATTATTGTTTCAGATGTTGGGCTAAGTACTACATTAATTCCTCCTAAGCTCTCTGCCACAATTTTGTATTCACCCTCTGCATCTAAAGCTAAACTTTCAATTCCCATCAAAACTGCTGAACGAGATATTAATGTTTTCATTGTTACTGATTTACCAGCGCCAGATTTTGCAAAAACTACCATGTTGTAGTTTGCTAAACTTGGGTGGAAATTATCAAACAAAACTGGCACTCCAGTTTGCTTATTCATTCCAAGTGGTATTCCAGTTAAATGACCAACTTCTGATGTTGTAAATGGGAATACTGTTGCCATTGAATTACGATCAAATGTATGTTTTTTATCGATTTGATTTTTCATTAGTGGTACATTAGATTGAAATGCCTCATCTTGCATTGCCCATGCAGATTTTATTCCTACTAATGTTTTAGAAAGTTCTGTTGCTAATAACTTAGAATGTGCCTCTAATGTTTGTAAATTATAGGCAAAAAGTGTTGCAACTACTGATGCTTCAAATAATTTGTTAAATCCACCTGCGATTTCATCTCTTAATGACTCTGCTTCTAATCTTTTTTGTGCCAATATACTTTCACGGTTGATATTACCTCTATCTGCTGCAACAATTCTTTCTGTTTCCAATTGGTTTATTACCCTGTTTAATTCATTTTGTGAACGAGCTTCTGGTATTGGGTTAATATATACAGATGTATTTATATCACCAAATAAATACATGTCTCTAAACAATTCTGGGAAGGTACACATACGAGGCAAGCTTGATACAAAAAAGCTTCTTGCATATCTTGTAGTATTTGAGATTATTTCTAAATGATCAATATCAGAAGCATCTATTCCAGATGGTGCTATTAATTCCTTTACAGTTTTTTTTCTTAATATTTCATAATCCATTTGATTATTTTGAAAACTATTCTGGTTTTGATATTCTTCTTGCGCTCTTCTTGGTTTCTTGCTCATTTTTAATTCCTCCCTCTTCAGTTTTCTTGATTTTTTCTATTGCTTTTTCAGTAACTTCTTTTCCAACATATTTTTTGTTTTCGTTAAGCAAACTTTCTGCCATTTTTCTTACTAATTCTTCGAAATTTTCTTCTTTCTTCTTTATTTTTCTTTCTTTTTCTAATCGAACTTCATCTATTGCTTCTTTTGCAAGTTTTACTGCATTATTTTCTATGCTCTCATCTATTGCTTTCATTCTCTTATCCAAAACATCTGGTGCTGTTGAATATAATTCATTATATCCTGCTTGAAGTGCTTTTTCTACTGAATAGGTTTCAGCATCATCTCTATTATATGCAATGTAAAGTAATTCAACTAATTCTGTAGAATTTAAGATTCTACATTTCATTTCACAAGAGAATAATGCACGAATTAAACTTTGGCATCTTGTATATAGTTCTGAAAAAATCATATTTCTTTTTTCTTCTTCTGCTAATAGGTCTGTTCCAATTTCTGCTGTATAATATGGAACAACTATATAATAGTGTTTTCTTAGAACATTCTTGTTTGAACTAGTTTTTTGTATGTCATTAACTACATCTTGTCCATATTCATATAAGTTTTTTATTCTTATAAGCTCTCTTCTAACAATTTCAGCCTCTTTTTCATTATAATCTTCAGATTTTAGTATTCTATTATATTCCATTTGTTTGTTATCTAGTTCTTTTTTCGTGATAGCAAGTTTTGATCTATAGTTTTGTATGCTTTCTCCTATATTTACCGCTCTTGTTTGAACATATAGTTGTATTGGATATCTTAATGTGTTTAAAAATTGAACGAATCCTGCTTCAACAGCTGTTTTTTCCACTTTAGACATCAAGTCATAGTTTACACCTTCGCATTCAATTACCATTAAATATTTTTGACCATTGTCTTGAACTATCATATTATCTTCAATTTTATCGAATTGTAAAAACTTAAAAATTGACTTTTTTGTATATTCTTTCGCAACTTTTGTAGAATTTCCAACTGGGTTTGTTCTAGCTTCTTCCTCTTCTTCCTCTTTTTTTGCCTTTCGGTTCATATTCCAGTATATGAAAGCTAACACAACTATCATAAATATCAAAAAAACTAATACAACTGTTAATCCGCCCATTAAACCTTCCATTATTTATTTTCCTCCTTTGCATCTACATATGTATATATCAAATTTCCTCTTTTTTTAAACTTCCACCATTTTAAAAATGCTTTATCAATATATTCTCCTCCAGCTTTTCTTGTAATATCTAACGCATTTGTATCTGGTATTTTAAAGGTTCCTACTACGAATCCTAATGCAGCAAATAAAATAACAAAACCTATTCCTAACCAGGTAAGTCCCAACAATTTTCCAAATATAAAATAAAATATAAGTCCGAAAAAGCCAGATGCACAAGTATAAATAAGTGATTTAGTTGTGAAAATCATTAAAAATCTACCGCTCACCTTTTACATTTCTTGGTATATTATGTGTTGCCACATTAATTCCCCCTTTGTCCCATTTATAGTTAGTTTTATTATACCAAATAAAGTCTATTTTTGGAATAAAAAGCAGAAATGTTACAAAAACTTAATATTTTTGTAACATTTCTGTAATATTTTTGTAATATTTTTGCAATAAAAAAACTGGTCCGTAGACCAATTTTTTTATTTTTTAAGCAAATATACTAAATATTAATTTTGCAATTTGTGGTGCTGCAATTAAAACAATTGCACCTACTATAAATGGTATCATTGTTTTCTTGTATTCAGCTTTTTCTTCTAAGCTTCCCATCATATATTTAATACCAAATATTGTTATGATAAGAACACCTGCAATTGCTCCTGCCCATTGTAAAAATCCTATAATTTTACCAACTTTAGCAGTAAAATCTTTATTTCCACCATAACTTACTTTACTTTTTACATCATCAATTGCTTTACCTGGATCAACATCTGCAAATACTGGTGTTGCTACCATTATCATCATTATTGCCATCATTAGTATTGAAATAATCTTCATAGATTTTTTCATATTTTTTCCCCTTTCTTAAATATATTTTATTTTGACCTTTCTTAAATTATTTTAAGAAAATGTTAAAAACTTTATTATTTTAATTGAATAAAGATGTTCCGCAATTGCATCTTTGATCTCTTTTTTCTGTCTCTGTTAAAACCTTATCACATGTTTTACAGTGCATTTGTCCTAATGAATCTACATATGTTGTTGAATGAGCTGTTGTTGTTGTTGTCGTTCCTGTTGCTTCTGGTGTTGGTGAAACTTTATTTCCAATTTCAATTGCTATTTTCCAAACTGTGAATGCTGAGAATATTATAAATACACCCACAATATATGGAACCAAAGTTTCTTTTATTTTTGCCTTTTCATCTACACTTGCAACAATAAATTGTATTCCTATTATCATTCCTACTCCAAATGCTAATACCACTGCTATTGTAAATAATATATTATAAACTGTATTTGATGTATTAGATAAAGCCTGTTCATCTATAACACTGTTTTTATCTCTTTGTGTTAAAAATTTATCTCCATCAGATATAACTTTGTCCAGTCCTGTGGCATATACACTTGTGCTTGATAAATATGTACATAATACTAGCATTACTAAAAAAACTATAACTTTTTTTGCTATAATATGTTTCATTTTATCACCTCTCCTTATATATATCCACCTTATTTAGCAATTTCCTCAATTATTGCAATTACAATTGATACTCCAGCTAGCATAAAGCAACCAACTATATATGGTCCCATGGTCTTTTTATATTCAGCCTTTCCTTCTACACTGCTTAGCATATATTTAAGACCAATTACTGCAAGTGCTACTACTGAAACTATTATTCCAATATACTTTATCCATCCTAAAACTATTCCTGCTCTACTTATAAATGTACCGCCTTGTAAAACCGATGGATTCGGATCCCACTTAGGATCTCTTGGATTAACCGCCATTGAAGTGTTTGCTAAGCTAAAAATTGTTAAACAAAATAGTGCTATTGAAACAATTATTTTTTTATTAACTTTTCTCATATCCTAGCACCTCCAATCGCTCTACACCTCTATTATAGCATTTTTTTACATTTCTTGCAACTTTTTTATGTAAATTTTGTTTATTTTTCTATTTTTAATACTATTTTAATGGTTTTAGCGTATTTTGTCAATAGTTTAATAAAAAAAA
>OLOV01002615.1_pt1 | contig 11992 bp, 10 predicted proteins | sample 1672931 | NCBI WGS metagenome assembly OLOV01 (sample SAMEA3136738, study PRJEB25190) | human gut metagenome | biome: human gut; feature: human-associated habitat; material: faeces | place: Austria | collected 2013
GGTCAAACTCGTCCAGCACCAGCAGGTGCATCCCTCGATGGGTCTTTGACGGAACGGGTATATCCCACAGTTTGAAACTGTGTCCTTCCAATTCCATTGTCTGCTGTCCCTTTGATAGAGTCTTCCGCTTTTGCAGCATCTGCAAAAGCGCCGGGTAGTCACATTGGTTGGAAACCGGCCATGCCGCCGCGCCTCTTCGTTCCAGATACCGATCCGTCAGCAGCAAAGTACAGCGCATACGGTCGGACAGCAGGCGCAAGGCGGTGTTGATGTTCCGCTGCTGTGGCTCCAGCAGTGCGATGCTGTTCATCACTTCCGCAGTATAATAGTTGCCCTGCATCCGGCGATTATGGATGTATTCGACCACGTCCGTAATCATATCAGAGTAACGGAAATCCAGTCGGCCAAAAGGCATGGCAATCAGCGGAAGACTGATCTCGTCTGCTACAGCAATCAGTGCATCGTCAATTTTAGGGATGAACACGCCTACATAGAATAGGACAAGGCCTGCTGCGCCCATGCTTCGCAAATGCCGCAATACACAGCACTGTCGGGCAACATCATCTTTAATGGTCACAAGAGCAGATATAACCAGTTCGTTTCCGACAATTAACTCGTCAGATAATAGATTTGTCTCCGGCCACTCCAGCACACTGACGGAGGACACCGCACGATCCAACCCTTTTGCACCGGCGACTAACTGCGCTTCACGCAGCGTGGGAAGTCTCAGGCAATCCGCAACAGTCACGTTCATAGGATATCTCCTTTCAGCGGGACGCTTACTACCAATCGACACTCTTCCACTCTCATGTTACCAGACTTTTCGCCGAGGAGCAATGGCTATCGGTACAATTTCTGATTGCCTTTTGTTGTTTACACAGTCAAGACCACCCCTCTAAGGGGTGGCTTGGCAAAGCCCTATAAGGGCTTAATACAGCCAGCGCCTAAAAGGCGCTGGCTTTCACTTCGTTCAAGACATTGTGGACTGATTACTTGGCTGGCCCCTTAAAAGGGTCTTCCAATTTCTTTGTTGTGATTTTATCCATCATCTGGTCGTGCGTCTGTGGTACTACGACTTAAAACGAGAGAATGCCTTGAATAAAGCCATTGAAAATACTTTAGATAATGCTTTTGCGAAAATACAGGATAAAAGGAAGATCGCCTTTTATTTACAGCTCATTGAAAAGGCAGATCAGTTTCCTTTGGTGATGACCATGCTGGGGAAATGGAATATAGAAAACGCAAAACCGATCATTATAAACCGCCTGGAAATTGATCGCATAAAAACCAACGCGATCAGGGCTTTAGGATATTATAAAGACAAAAGCACAGTACCCCTGATAAAAAAATATGTGGATTCAGAGTATTTGGGTGTACGAAAAGAGGCAAAAAAAGTTTTGTCAATACTTTTATAATAAGAAATCGCACACCGCCCCGCCCCGCCTTGCTTTTCCCACCGGAGCATGGCAGAATGGCGGCAGAATATTAAGCCGACGGGGGGACGTTATGAGAGTAGAGCAATTTGTTATGGCCCACGGCGCCAGCATCGGCAAGACCCTTCCGGCCTATCCCGAAGAAGTGCAGACGGTGTACCCCCGACAGGACTGCACGGCGCAGAACGCCGCCGCCATCCCCTGCCGGCAGGTGCTGGGCGCTTATAGGGCGGCCTTTGACAGAAGCTGAGCCACCCGTCCGAACCTGTGATTTTTCACCCCCTTGCTTCGGAGCAGGGGGCTTTTTTGCGCGCGGAATACCGCATCTGCGAGTTGCTCCTCGTTTTTCTCCTCTGTTTTTACAAAATATAATAAAATTTTTCTCCAAGCACCGGTCGAAATGCACAAAAAACATTGACAAAAATTCTACATGCGAAAGCCGGTAAGATTTCGTTTTGAAGGTTGAAACTGAGCGGCAACTGCGTTAAAATATTGTCAACCCGCCGGCGGGAGAACCGGCGAGGAGAAACAATATTTGTTGTGTAGAAAAAGGAGAGTGACGCTGTGTTTAAGAAATTCACCAATGGCTGCGTCCGAGTCGTCAACAGATGGCTGCCCGACGCCTTCCTGTTCGCTATCATCCTGACTATTGTGGTGTTCATAGCCGCCATGTGCGCTACGGGGCTGGGTCCCATTGGGATCGTTGCCGCGTGGGGCGACGCCAAGGGCGGCTTCTGGAACCTGCTGGCTTTCTCCATGCAGATGGCGCTGGTGCTGGTCTTCGGCTCGGCTATGGCCTCTGCCCGTCCCTGCAAAAAGGCGCTGCGCGCCGTGGCCGGCCTGTGCCACAACGATAAGCAGGCTATTCTGGTCACCACCTTCGTGTCCACCATCTGCTGCTGGCTGAACTGGGGCTTCGGTCTGGTCATCGGCGCATTGCTTGCCAAGGAAGTGGTACGCCGCGTGCCCACGGTGGACTATCCTCTGCTCATCGCCTCCGCCTACTCCGGCTTCGTTATCTGGCACGCAGGTCTCTCCGGCTCCATTCCTCTGGATCTGGTGGCCGGCAAAGCCTTTGGTGACGTGACCTATCAGGCGCCCATCACCGCCACCGTCTTCCACCCCATGAACCTCATCATGTGCGCCGTGATCCTCATCTTCATGCCGCTGGTGAACTACGCCATGCATCCCGACAAGGAGCACACCATCACCGTGGATCCCACCCTGCTGGTGGACGAGGAGGAGCGGACGTACCCCAAGGACACCCCCGCCGAGAAGGTGGAGCACTCCAAGATCCTGTGGATCATCACCGTGATCCTGGGCTTCAGCTACATTATTTATTACTTTGTGCAGAACGGCTTCACGCTGGGTCTGAACATCGTGAACATGATCTTCCTGTTCCTGGGTCTGCTGCTCCACGGCGACCTGCGCCGCTATGTGGACGCCATTGCCGATGCAGCCGCCGGTGCCGCCGGCATCCTGCTGCAGTTCCCGTTCTATGCGGGCATTATGGGCATGATGGTGGCCACCAATGCGGAGGGCACGTCTTTGGCAGGCGTCATTTCCAACTTCTTCGTGAGCATTTCCAACAACGTCACCTTCCCCATGCTGTCCTTCCTGGCAGCCGGTATCGTGAACTTCTTCGTTCCCTCCGGCGGCGGCCAGTGGGCGGTGCAGGGTCCCATCATGATGCCTGCCGGTGCCGAAATGGGCATCGAGGCTGGCCGCACGGCCATGGCCATCGCCTGGGGCGACCAGTGGACCAACATGATCCAGCCCTTCTGGGCGCTGCCTGCGCTGGGCATCGCCAAGCTCTCCGCCCGCGACATTATGGGCTATCTGGTGATCGTGCTGCTGTTCACCGGCGTTGTGGCCTGCCTCGGCTTCCTCGGATGGGCACTGCTGTTCTGACGACCCGAGGCGAAATTACATAGCTGCAAACGGCTCCCCCTGTCCCTTTGGGTGGGGGGAGCTTTTCTGCCCGCGCCCATGGCGCCGCGCCCTTGACAGGGGCAGTCCCGCTTTGTATAATGACCTCATGAGCGCCGCCGCCTGCGGCAGAAAGAGAGGAACGCCCATGAAGCGCATTGACAAGTGCCGCAAGACCGACCTGCTGGTGGGGCTGCTGTTTGCGGGGGTGGTGGCGGTGCTGCTGGCCTACCGCATTTTTGCCTATCTCTGCGAGGTCACGGCCTTTCAGTGGTGGATGATCCCGCTGGGTGTCCTGTGCGCCGCGCTGGGCGTGGGCGGCTTTCTGCTGGCTCGGCGGGCGTGGAAGCGCCTGCAATACCTGCGGGACAATCCGGAGGAGTAATAGAAATTTAGAGTGAAAAAATGACCGCTTTCGGGCGGTCATTTTTTTATGTTTCGCTGTGAAAATTTTTATATACCGCCTCGGCCACGGCCTTGGGCAAAACCGCTTCCAGTTCGGCCTGCTCCGCCTGTGTCACAGCCTTCACCGAGCCGAAGTGCTTCAAAAGCGCTTTTTTGCGCACCTCGCCCAAGCCGCTGATGCCGTCCAGTCGGGAGCGCACGGCGCTGCGGCTGTGCTTTTTCCGGTGGTAGGTGATGGCGAAACGGTGGACTTCCTCCTGCACCTGCCCCACCAGAGCGAACAGCGGCGGGCTGTGCTGAATGCCCAGCTCCTGCCCGCCGGCCGTCATCAGCGCGCGGGTGCGGTGTTTGTCGTCCTTCACCATGCCCAGCACGGCCACGGTCAGCCCCTTTTCCGCCAGCACTTCCTCCGCCACGGCGGCGTGCTGCTGCCCGCCGTCCATCAGGATCAGCTCCGGCAGGGGGGTAAATTTCTCGTCGCCGTCCAGATACCGCTGGAGCCGGCGCCCCAAAATCTCCCGCATGGCGGCGTAGTCGTCGGGGTGATCCAGGGTCTTGACCTGAAACTTGCGGTAGTCCCGCTTCAGGGGCTTGCCGTCCTGAAACACCACCATGGAGGCCACCATGTCGGCGCTGCCGGTGTTGGAGATGTCGTAGGCCTCTATGCGGTGGGGAGCGGCGGAAAGCCCTGCCAGTGCGCCCAGCTGCTCCAAAGTCTTGCCGGTGCGCTCGGCCTCGGAGGTGACGCGCTCCGTTTCCTCTCGGGCGTTGCTCTGCGCCATGCGCAAAAGCTCTGCCCGCTGCCCCCGCTGCGGCACCCGCAGGGCGACCCTGTGGCCGCAGCTTTGGCTCAGCAGCTCCTCCAGCGCCTCGCTGTCCTCCGGCAGGGCGGCCACGCAGATCTCCTTCGGCGCGGCGCTGCGGCCTTCGTAGTACTGCCGCAGCACGGCGGACAGGATCTCGCCCTCGTCCTCCTCCGCGCCGGCGGGCAGCACCTTTACCTCCCGTCCTAAGAGGTTGCCGTCCTCCAGATGCAGCACGCCGAAACCCCAGCGCACCTGTCCCCGATACAGCCCCCATACGTCCGTGTCGGCGCACACGCCGGCGATGACCCGCTGGGTCTTGCCCAGCACGGCGATGGCGCGGAGGCGATCCCGCAGGGCGGCAGCCTGTTCAAAGTCCAGCGCTTCCGCCGCCTGCTCCATTTCCTCCTGCAGCTCCTTGGTGAGGGCGCGGTAGTGGCCGGTGAAAATGTGGGCGGCCTGCTCGATGCGCCGGCGGTACTCCGCCTGATCGGGGCCGTCCGGACGGCAGAAGCCGTCGCACTTGCCGATGTGCAGGTTCAAGCACGGCCGCTCCTTGCCGATGTCCCGCGGGAATTTTCGGGCGCAGGTGGGGAGCTTCAACGCGCCGCACACGGCCTCTATGGCCAGCCTCGTTTCCCGCCGCCCGCCGAAGGGGCCGAAATAGCGGGCGCCGTCCTCCTCCGCCCGACCGGCCAGCGTGAAGCGGGGGTAGTCCGCCCCCTTGTCCAGCCGCACAAATGGGTAGCCCTTGTCGTCTTTTAAGAGAATATTATAGCGGGGCATATGGCGCTTGATGAGGGAGTTTTCCAGCACCAGCGCCTCAAACTCCGTGCGCACCAGAATGGTGTCGAACCGATCCACCTGGGACACCATCATTTTTGTTTTGCTGTTGTGGGAGGCGGTGTCCTGAAAATACTGGCTCACCCGATTCTTCAGCTTTTTCGCCTTGCCCACATAGATGACCTGACCGATCTTGTCCATCATGAGATAGACCCCCGGCGCCAGCGGCAGGTCGTTGGCCTTGTCCCGCAGCTCGTCCTTTGTCATGGCCGCGTCCTCCTTTCCTGTGTCAGTTCAGCCCTTCGGCGTTCACCGCGAACAGCGTCTCGATGCGCGCCCGCAGCATCCGGCTCTCGGGCTTTTCCAAGGCGGGATCCTGCGCCATCCAGTCCTTGGCCGCCTGCTGCGCCTCGTCCAGCAGCCGCATGTCGCAGCTGAGGTCGGCGATTTTCAGCGCCGGCAGGCCGTGCTGCCGCTGGCCGAAAAAGTCGCCGGGGCCGCGGATGGCCAAGTCCTCCCGTGAAATTTCAAAGCCGTCGTTGGTTTTTGTCATCACCTGCAGCCGCCGTTTCGTTTCCTCCGTCGGATGCTCCGAGAGCAGGATGCAGTAGCTCTTGGCCTTTCCGCGCCCCACCCGACCACGCAGCTGGTGCAGCTGCGACAGGCCGAAGCGTTCGGCGTTCTCCACCACCATGCAGGTGGCGTTGGGCACGTCCACGCCCACCTCCACCACCGTGGTGGCCACGAGGATGTCGCCGTTTCCAGCGGCGAAGTCCGCCATGACTTTTTCCTTTTCCTTGGGCTTCATCTTGCCGTGGAGCAGGGCGATGCGCAGGTCGGGGAAGACCTCCTCCCGCAGCTTTTTGGCGTAGGCCGCGGCGGCCTTGCGCTCGTCGGGGAGCTGATCCTCCTCGCCCACCAGCGGGCACACGATGAACACTTGATGCCCCTCCTCCACCTGCTTGCGGATGAACCGGTTGATCCGCTGCCGATAGCGCTCGTCTACGGCGAAGGTGTCCACCTTTTGCCGCCCCGGGGGCAGCTCGTCCATCACCGACACCTCCAGATCGCCGTAGATGATCAGCGCCAGCGTGCGGGGAATGGGTGTGGCGGACAGCACCAGCATGTGCGGGTTTTCCGCCTTCTGCCCCAGCGCCGCCCGCTGATCCACGCCGAAGCGGTGCTGCTCGTCGGTGATGACCAGCCCCAGCCGAGCGTAGGAGACGTCCTCCGTCAGCAGCGCGTGGGTGCCAATGCACAGGTCAATTTCTCCCGCCGCCAGCGCGGCCAGAGTCTCCCGCCGCTCCTTTGCCTTTGTGGAGCCGGTGAGCAGGGCGCAGCGCAGGCCGAATTTTTCAAACAAGGGGGATAGATTTTCATAGTGCTGCCGAGCCAGAATTTCCGTGGGCGCCATCAGTGCCGACTGCCAGCCGCTCTGGGCGGCAAACCACACGCAGGCCGCCGCCACCATGGTCTTGCCGCTGCCCACGTCGCCCTGACACAGCCGGTTCATGGGGCGGCCGGAGGTCATGTCCGCCACGGCCTCCGAGATGGCCTTTCGCTGGGCGTTTGTGAGGGAAAAGGGCAGGGTCTTGTAAAATTTCTCCATATCCGCCGCGCGGCACGCAGGCCCCGCCACGTCCCGCCGTCGGGAGCGCAGCATTTGCAGGCCGCAGGAGAGCAGGAACAGCTCCTCAAACACCAGCCGCCGCCGCGCCAGCTCCAGCGCCTCGGGGGAGGCGGGGAAGTGGATGTTTTCATAGGCAAAGCCGCTGTGGCAGAGGCTGTGCGCCTGCCGCACGGCGTCGGGCAGACAGTCGCCGAGCAGGTGGCGGCACGCCGAAAGTCCCTGCGCCTCGGCCTTGTATAAAAGCCCCTGACTCACGCCGGCGGTGAGGGGATAAATGGGGATAATGCGACCGGTGAGGAGCTGCCGCCCTTCGACCTCCACGATGGGATTGGTCATCCGCCGCAGCAGGAGATTGCCCTCCACTCTGCCGCAGAAAATGTAGGTTTCGCCCCGATGCAGGCTGTTTTTGCGGTACTCCTGATTGAAAAAAGTCAGCTCCAGCGCCCCGCTCTCGTCCACAGCCCGCGCCTTTACCACCGTGCGCCCGCCGGAAATGCGGCTGGCAGTGGGGTCGTTGGCCAGCATGGCGCGCACGCACACGGTCTCGCCCACGGCCAGCTCCCGAATGGGGCGGGTCATGGTGCGGTCTTCATAGCGGCGGGGGAAATAGCCGATAAGCTCCTGCAGTGTGGTGATGCCCAGCTTGGCAAGCGCCTTGGCGCGGGTCTCACCGATGCCCTTTATATAGCGCACATCCGTGTGCAGATCAGCCATAGTGACACCTCACTTCATGTCCTGCTCCGCCCAGTCCGACAGAGCCTCCAGAATGGGCAGCAGCGTCCGGCACCGCTCCGTGGGGCGGTACTCCACCCGCACCGGCACCTCCAGATACTCCTGCCGCTCAATCAACCCGTCCCGCTCCAGCTCCTTCAGCGCCGACGACAGCACCGTGTTGCTCACGCCGTCCAGCTTGCCCCGCAGGGCGTTGTAGCGAATGGCGCCGGCGTTGCACACGGCACACAGGATCTGCACCTTCCACTTGCCGCCGATGAGCAGCATGGCGTGGTGCAGGGGGCATTTTTCCATGCAGGGACAGTCGTAGTGCGCCATAGGTAAGCTCCTCCTTACTTGCACAGGATAATCTACGTTCTTGCATTTTTCATAAAACTCTTTATACTGATATTATACCAAGTAAGAAAAGAGGAGTAAATAGGAAATTATGAACATATATCTTCAGGGGCTTACCATGGGGCTGGCCTATGTGGCGCCCATCGGCCTGCAAAACCTGTTCGTCATCAACTCCGCTCTGACGCAAAAGCGCAGTCGGGTGTATATCACGGCGCTCATCGTCATTTTGTGGGACGTGTCGCTGGGGGTCGCCTGCTTTTTGGGCGCGGGAGCACTGATGCAGGCGGTGCCGTGGCTGCAGAAGGTCATTCTCGGCGTGGGCAGCCTCATCGTCATCTACATCGGCATCGGCCTCCTGCGCGCCAAGGCCAGCCTGGAGGGCGGCAAGGACGTGAATATCCCCCTCTGGAAGCTGTTCACCACCGCCTTTGTAGTCACCTGGATGAACCCCCAGGCGCTCATCGACGGCACCATGATGCTGGGCGCCTTCCGCGCCAGCCTGCCGGCGGGGGGCGACCTGCCCTTCATCTTCGGCTTTGGCAGCGCCTCGATCCTCTGGTTCCTGACCCTCTCCACGGTGGTGTCGCTGCTGGGCAGCAAGTTCAATGAGAAAATTCTCAACATTATCAATAAGGTCTGCGGCGCGGTGATCATCTTCTACGGCGGCAAGCTCCTGTGGAGCTTCGTGAAGCTCATGGGCTGGCTGTAAAATAAAGCTGTTCAAACCCCTCCGTTTCTGCTATGATTATAGTGGAAACGGAGGGGCATTTTTTGGGAAAAAGCCTCGCAGAGTTCGCGTCCGCAGGCGCGAAAAATTAAAATCATTTTTCACCGCGACATGTGCGTGGGGAAAAATTCCTCTCAGGCTGCAAGTGTGGAATTTTGCCGCAGGCGGCAAAATTATGCGCGCAGCAGACTGCAAGCCTTTTGACAGAAAAATCGAAGTTTTTTCGCCAGTTTCAAAAATCGGAGGGGCGTTTTATGGAGAAAAATTATAAATTGACCATCGCCTACGACGGCACCCGCCTTTTCGGCTGGGAGCACCAGCCGGATAAGGACACCGTGCAGGGGAAGCTGGAGGCGGTGCTGGAGCGCTTGCAAGGGCGTCCGGTGGACATCATCGGCGCCGGCCGCACCGACGCCGGCGTACATGCCCGCGCCATGGTGGCCAGCGTCCGGCTGGACGTGGCGGAGTCGCCGGAGGAGATTCGGGACTACATGAACCGGTATCTGCCCGATTCCATCGCCGTGCGGGAGGTGAAGGAGGCCGCCGACCGCTTCCACGCCCGCTATAACGCTCTGGGCAAGACCTACCGCTACACCTGCTTTGACGGGGCGGTGAAGCCGGTGTTCGACCGCAAGTATGTGACGCTGCTGGACTTTTCGCCGGACGTGGAAAAAATGCGCCGCGCGGCGGAAATTTTGCAGGGGGAGCACGACTTCCGCTCCTTCTGCGGCAACCCCCGCATGAAAAAATCCACCGTCCGCCTGGTGGATACCATTCAAATCGAGCGCCGCAAGGATCGCATCATTTTCACCTTCCACGGCACGGGTTTTCTGCAAAACATGGTGCGCATTCTGGTGGGCACGCTGCTGGAGGTAGGCCGCGGCCGCTGGGAGCCGGCGTATGTGCAGGAGATCCTGGACGCCAAAGACCGCAAGCTGGCCGGCCCCACGGCGCCTCCCGAGGGGCTTTGCCTGATGAAAGTGGATTATTAAGAGAGAACCGGATGAGTCGGCGCTCATCCGGTTTTTTATTTCAGATCCCGCTTGATCCCCTCGGTGATGCGCTCCATGTCCTCCAGGGTGTTCATGCGCACGATCTGCTCTTTGTAATAGTTGGCGTGGGGGACGCCCTTTAAGTACCAGGCGTACTGCTTGCGCGCCTCCAGAATGGCGATGTGTTCGCCCTTGTCCTCGGCTGCCCATTTGATCTGCCGCACCGCCGTGTCACAGCGCGCCGAAAGAGGCGGCAGCGGCGGGATGTCCCGCCCCTCCAGCGCCGCCAGCGCCTGCTGAAACAGCCAGGGATTCCCGAAGGCGCCCCGCCCGATCATGGCGAAGTCCGCGCCGGTGAACCGCAAAATTTTCACGGCGTCCTCCGCGGAAAAAATATCTCCGTTGGCCATCACAGGAATGGAGACCGCCTGCTTCACCTGCCGGATGGTCACCCAGTCGGCGGCGCCGGCGTACATCTGCGCCCTTGTGCGCCCGTGGACGGCCACGGCGGCCACGCCCACCTGCTCCAGCATTTTGGCAAGCTCCACGGCGTTGATGCTGCCCTTGTCCCAGCCTCGGCGCATCTTCACCGTCACCGGCACCGGCACAGCCTTCACCACGGCCTCGGCAATGCGCGCGGCCTTTTCGGGGTCTTTCATCAGGGCGGAGCCGTCGCCGTTTCCCACCACTTTTCCCACAGGGCAGCCCATGTTGATGTCAATGATGTCCGCCCCGCTTATTTCCAGAGCGATCTGCGCCGCCTCCGCCATGCACGCGGGGTCGCTGCCGAAGATCTGCGCGCTGACGGGGTGCTCCTCGGGGGCGATCTTCAGCAGTCCGCGGCTCTTTTTGTCCTGATAGCACAGCGCCTTGGCGCTGACCATTTCCGTCACCGTCAGGCCGGCGCCCAGCTCCCGACAGGTGCGGCGGAAGGCCAGATCCGTCACGCCGGCCATGGGGGCCAGCACCAGTGGATTGGGGATAAAAACAGAGCCGATGTACATAGCGTTGCCTCGCACTTTCATGGTTTTTCCCCAGTATAGCACAAAAGCCGGCACGGGGGAAGACGGCAAAAAAAGCCGGACGACCTTTCGGCCGTCCGTAAGTGAGGAGAAAAAATGGTAGAAAAGCACAGTAATGAGGGACGCGCGTTACAGCAGCGTGACCGCCAGCCACACGAGCCCCATAAGCCCGCCGCCCAGCATGGCGGCGATGGCCGGAGTCATGCGGTGCCGCTTGGGAGGCGGCAGACCTTGGGAGCGGGTATAGCTCTTGGCGATGCGGACGGCCTGATCCACCAGCTGGCGGGAAGAAACGCCGTCCTCGGATAAAATATCGTTGCGCAGAATAAAGATCGCCTGATCGAAAACGCGGGGATCCGGAGATTCGACCACGATGACCCGCCTGGAAATACCCTTGACCAAGACCTTTGCCCTCCTTCATGTGGATCGGATGATTTCAGTATGGGCAAATGGCCGGCGATTTATACGGCAAATTTTTGATTTTCGCCGGCGGACGGCAGGTGCAGCACCGCCACGGCGCAGTCGTCCCCCAGACCCTTTCGGCAGCGGGATTCCGACAGGATCAGCGCCGTCAGTTCGTCGGCGCTGCTGCCGTTCCAGCCCGCCAGCAGGTTCAGCAGCCACTCGTCGCAGCTGCGGTCGGCGATGCCGTCGCTGATGAGCACCAGAAAATCTCCCGCCTGCACCGGAAGCTGCACCTGATCCGGCGGCAGGGGCGAATCCGAAAGCCCCGCCGGCGGCGTGTCCGAGCACAGCCGCCGCACGCTGCCGCCCCGCTTGAGATAGGAGGGCGCCGCCCCGCATTTGTAAAGCTCCACGCAGCCGCTCTTTCGCTGCATCACCGCCAGATCCACCGTGGAAAAGCCGCCGCAGGTTTCGCCCCGCAGCCGCATGGCGGCGTTCAGGGTCTTCAGCGCCGGCGCGGGACGGATGCCCGCCTCCAGAAACTGTCGCAGCAGCCGCGCCGTCATGGCCGCCTCCCGATGCGCCTCCTGCCCGCTGCCCATGCCGTCGCACAGCAGCAGATACACGTCGTCCCCCACCTCAAAATGCTCCACCTGATCGCCGCACAGGTGCTCTCCGGCGCGGGGACGCAGGGAGGAGCTGACCCGATAGCCTATGCTTCCGTCGCCGCTGGCCGGCACCGCCGCCTGATCCAGCAGCTCCGAAAAGCAGGCGTACTGCTCGCGGGCGCTGCTC
>OLOV01002616.1_pt1 | contig 11985 bp, 12 predicted proteins | sample 1672931 | NCBI WGS metagenome assembly OLOV01 (sample SAMEA3136738, study PRJEB25190) | human gut metagenome | biome: human gut; feature: human-associated habitat; material: faeces | place: Austria | collected 2013
TCGAGACTGGACGGCTACGACGCCGGCGTAAAAGACGGCGAGAAATCCGGTTTCAGCAAAGGCGAGAAATCCGGTTTCAGCAAAGGCGAGAAATCCGGTGAGCGCAAGGCTGCATTTGATATTGCTAAAGGCATGCAGAAAGAACATATCGCCGCAGATGTTATTGCAAAAATAACGGGGCTTACGCTTGCGGAGATTGAGAAATTGTAAAGCTGCAAGAAACAGAAATACGAAGCAAGACCTAAATAAAAACACAAATTAAAACATGACGGGCGGCCCATCGGCCGCCTTTTACAGGGGTAATTGGATGAAAATGAACAAGCAAAAGACACAGCATAGATGGAGAAAAGCTGCGGCAGGGCTGCTGGCTCTGCTGCTTTCGTTTGGTATGACGTGCAGCGCCTTTGCCGAGACTGCGGTGGGCGCGGGAGCATTGCGGAAGAGCGCTGCCGCAGGTGTGCAGATGGTGGACACAGGGATGCAGGACGCTGCTGCGCAGGCGGACAACACGCCGCGCAGGATGGAGAATTGCGTTGTCAAGTTGGATCGCTATTTGGCGGTTTGCAGCGGACAGGCACAGACACCGAAGGTGCTTGCGGTCACTTATACCTATACCCGGGAAGTCAGTAAGCCGAAGCCAGGCGTAAACCGGGAGGAATCGGTGCAGACAAAGCCGGAGGAATCTCAGGCAAAGGTGGAAACGCAGACAAAGCCGGAGAAACCTCAAGCAAAGGTGGAAGGGCAGACAAAGTCGGAGAAGCCTCAGTCAACATCGCCGGAGGTAAGTGAGGAACAATCAGGCACCGCCGCTGCGGAGAATTCTTTTGGCACAAAGAAGCGTAACGCTGACGCGGTGGACGCGTCTGCGGCCGCGCATAGTAGAACTGTGGACGAGGGAAACGCTGCTGACACGCCGGCAGGGAAGGAAGGCGATGAAGAAGAGGCGGAATCACCGGAGATAGAAACTATTACCGAAACGCTCGCGCCGGAGGAATACACAGTCAAGTATTTAGACGCGGACGGCAAGGAGATACAGGAATGTACCGAGATTGGTGAGTATACGGTCGTGGTTACCGGCAAGGGACACTATACCGGCACTGCGACAGCGGCTTATACCATTCTTGGCAAACCGCAAAAAATGACCACATCTAAGATGAGATACCGGATGATACGCAGTGACAAGCCGCTGCAGCTTTCGGCGCGCGCGGACGGAGACGGTACCGGCATCACCTGGGAAAGCCGGAACGAAGGTGTCGCGACAGTCTCGGAGAACGGCCTCGTTACGCCGCAGGGACTTGGACGCGTGTATATTTACGCGCAGACGACGGGCAATCGCGTCTCGCAGCCTGCCAAGCTACGCTTTACGGTTGAGATTTGTCCGGAAAGAACGACACGCCTTTCTGTAAGACGCAGCGGCGATGAATCCGCAGATATCAGCTGGAATCCGGTCAGCGGTGCGGACCGATATGAACTGCGCTACGCGACCGAAGCAGATTTCGCAAAGAAACAATATCAGAGCCTGACGGTCAACAAAAATACCCTTTTCACAGAGCTTACGTCTCTGCGAAAAGGGCAGGCTTATCTCATCCAGCTGCGTGCTGTCAGTGAACATGAGGATGGCCGCGGCAACACATATCGCTTATACGGCGCATGGTCTTCCGTGAAGAAGATTACCGCCGCGCGCCGGTCAATACAGATGTCCGACCACCTCATGAATGTGCTCAAAGTGCGCGCGCATTTCCTTCGCTAGGGAGACGGGTGTTTTCACGAAGAAGCCGTCATTATAGCGATTGTCTTCGGGCATCAGGACGAAAGACTCGTTTTCATAGAAATCGAGCATGTAGCAAGGATAATACCTTTGACTTTTGAGCGATACCTTGCCATTTTCGTCACGCTGCAGGGTCAGAGAAAGAATGATGGTCTCCTTGGTGTTGTGATCTGTCATGCCGGAAACGAAATTTCCCATGGAGTAGAGCACCGGATAGACGGTGTCATCTACCTTGACCTTGCCGAAGGGCTGCAGGACATGCGGGTGCGAGTTAATGATATAATCCACACCGGCTCCGGCAAGCATTTTGGCGTAGCGCCGCTGCCTTGCGGCAGGTACCTGCGAGTATTCGGTACCGCAGTGATTGTAGGCGATGATGTACTCCGCGCCGGCCTTTTTGAGCGCTTTGACATCTGCCTTAATGGCTTCCTCAGAAGCGCGGTTGAGCATGTAGCCTGCTTTGCCGCCCGCGAGGAATTGTTCTTTTTTGTTAAAATACGTTGCGTACGCGAGAATGCCGACCTTGATGTCATCAGCTTTGGCGAGTACGTAACGTTTTTCTTTTTCGGTTCGGAATGAGCCGGTATGCGCAAATCCATGCGCGTCAAGCGCGTCCAAAGTCTCCTGAATTCCTGTTTCTCCGCCATCACAAACATGGTTGTTGGCGGTAATCAGAACGTCGAAGCCGGCATAGCTCAGTGCATCCAAAAAGTTGTCCGGCGCGTTGAGATACGGCCTTGTCTGCACATAGTTGATGTCTTTGGACAGCGGCAGGCTCTTGCTTACCAATGTTTCTAAATTGCCGACAACCAGATCCGCCCGCGCGAAGATTTTTTTGACATAGCGGAAAGTCGGTGTGAAGTCATACGTCTCTCCGTCATAAGCGGCCTGCTGTTGCGTCGGATGGCACATCAAATCTCCTGTCAGCATGATGGTAGCCTTTGCTGTCGCTGTTTTCGCTGTGGCGGCGGGCTGCTGTGCCGATGCGGTCCGGGTACCGGACAGGCCGGCGGGCAGAACGAGCGCGGCCATTAAGGTGACGGTAAGCGCCGCATGCAGGAATTTGTGCTGATTGCGTGTCAGTGATACCTTCTTTAAGTGCAATGTTTTCCCTCCTGTGATTTTCTCCGTTTTCTCTATCTCCATCTCAATGTCCATAACCCCATGGATGAATGTTACATACCCATTTATTCTATCATATTTTTTGCGGAAAGTCACAAAAAACTCACGATTGCCACCGCCTTTTCACAAAAAAATCAGTTTGGGATGTGAAATCCGATGAAATAGGTGGTATAATAGTCTTTAGCATACGGCAATGCCGTAAGGCAAGGTTCGCGGAAACACGCGCAATGTGTCGGAATTGCCGGATACCATGCTTGGCGAGGCGCATTCCCCGCACGACAAGCGGGCCCGGAAACGCTGCGATCTGCGGACGGAGTGGAAACAAACGCGAACACGCGAAATGACAAAGGAGGATCCCTATGCACGAGGTGAAAAAACCGAAGAAAAATCTGGCCTATTACTACTTGATCGTATTACTTGCGCTCATGCTTTTTAACGCCTTTGCGATGCCGTATATCGCGGAGCAGCAGGTCGAGGAGGTAGATTACGGCACCTTCATGTCCATGACCGAAAAGGGCAAGATCGGACAGGTTGAAATCCAGAGCAACCAGATTATTTTTACGAATAAAGACAACAGCAAAATTTACAAGACGGGGCTGATGGACGACCCCGACCGTACCGAGAGACTGTATGAGTCCGGCGCGAAGTTTTCAAGTCAGATTGTGCAGCAGATGTCGCCGCTCGCGAATATCCTGCTGACGTGGATTCTGCCGATCGTGATTTTTGTGGCACTCGGACAGTATCTGTCAAAAAAAATGATGGGCGGCAAGGACGGCAACTCAATGATCTTTGGCATGGGAAAATCCAACGCCAAGATCTATATCAAATCGTCGGACGGCATTAAGTTTTCGGATGTCGCGGGCGAAGATGAGGCCAAGGAAAATCTGACGGAAATCGTCGAGTATCTGCATAATCCGGATCGCTACAAAGAGATCGGCGCGTCGATGCCGAAGGGCATCTTGCTCGTCGGCCCTCCGGGAACCGGCAAGACTTTGCTCGCTAAGGCAGTCGCAGGCGAATCAAATGTTCCGTTCTTTTCCATGTCCGGCTCGGAATTTGTTGAAATGTTCGTCGGTATGGGCGCGTCCAAGGTGCGCGACCTCTTCAAGCAGGCCAAGGAAAAAGCACCATGCATCGTGTTTATCGATGAAATCGACGCGATCGGCAAGAAACGTGACGGACAGTTTGCCGGAAATGATGAACGGGAGCAGACGCTCAATCAGCTGCTGACCGAAATGGACGGCTTTGAGGGCAATAACGGGGTTATCATTCTGGCGGCGACCAACCGTCCGGAATCGCTCGACCCCGCGCTGACGAGACCGGGACGGTTTGACCGTCGAGTTCCGGTAGAACTGCCGGATCTCAAAGGAAGGGAAGATATCCTCAAGGTACACGCAAAAAAAGTCAAGACAGATGGACACATTGATTACCTGAAGGTCGCGCGTATGGCCTCCGGCGCTTCCGGCGCGGAGCTTGCCAACATCATCAATGAAGCTGCGCTGCGCGCGGTCAGAGATCATCGGGAAGCGGTTTCGCAGGAAGATCTTGAGGAAAGCATCGAGGTGGTTATCGCGGGTTATCAGAAGAAGAACGCGATTCTCACCGATTCCGAGAAGTGGACCGTCGCGTACCACGAGGTGGGACACGCGTTGGTCGCGGCGAAACAGACCAATTCCGCGCCGGTACAGAAGATTACGATTATTCCGCGTACCTCCGGCGCGCTGGGCTATACCATGCAGGTGGAGGAAGGCAACCACTATCTGATGACAAAGGAAGAGTTAGAGAACAAGATCGCGACACTGACCGGCGGCCGCGCCGCCGAGGAAGTACAGTTCGGCAGTATCTCAACGGGAGCTTCCAACGATATCGAGCAGGCAACCAAGCTGGCGCGCGCGATGATTACACGTTACGGTATGGATGAAGATTTCGATATGGTCGCGATGGAAACCGTCACCAACCAATATCTGGGCGGTGATACCACCTTGTCTTGCTCCGCTGAAACGCAGGCGAAGATCGACCGCAAGGTTTCCGAGCTGGTACGCGGGCAGCACCAAAAAGCAAAGGAAATCCTGCTTGCGAATCGCGAAAAGCTTGACGAAATTGCGAAACACCTTTATGAGACAGAAACCATTACCGGCGAGGAATTTATGGAAATCCTGAACGGCGAAAAAAAGCCGGAGACACCGGTAACACCATAAAAACGCAGGACGAAAACGATTTCTCTGTCTGTACGTAAGTTAAAAAGAAAAAACTGTATCTATAAAACAAAAATAATCCTTATCTTGTCGGATAGAATGAAAACTGTATATATTAAAATAAATAAAACTATCTATTTTCATATATATAGATTTGCGGTATGATAGTAGCATCAACCAAAAGGATAAGGAGAATAAACGATGAGTACACAAAGAGAAGCAGCAATTTCAACGCAGGACAAGACAAAGGAACTGGTCATTGACGCGCTTTTTATTGCGCTGACGTTCGCGGCGACGATGTTTATCAATATCAGACTTCCGCTGATGGGAAACGGCGGCTTGATTCACCTTGGCAATGTGCCGATGTTCTTAGGCGCCTTTGTTTTCGGTAAACGCACCGGCGCTCTGGCAGGCGGCATCGGCATGGGCCTGTTCGATCTGATTTCAGGCTGGACAGCATGGGCGCCGTTTACATTGATCATCGTAGGCTTGATGGGCCATGTTTCGGGCCTGATTTCCGAAAAATTGAAGGTACGCCCTATCATCGCCAATACTGTCGCGGTCATCGCGGCGCTCATCATTAAAATCGCGGGATACTATCTTGCCGAGGGCATCCTCTTCGGGAACTGGGTCGCTCCGCTCGGCTCGATTCCGGGAAACATCATTCAGGTCGCAACGGCGGGCGTAATTGTAATTCCGTTCGCAGGCAAGCTGAAGCAAATCGCGGCGAGATACTAAAGCTGCAAAAGGAGGAAACGGTTATGTATAAGATTATGACAGCGGGACCGACACAGGTTCGCGAAAATGTCAGAAGAGCAAGGAGCTTTGTGACGACCAATCCGGATCTGGATGAAGCGTTCTTTGATTTTTACAAAGAGACTTGCGATCACCTCCAAACCCTGCTGCACGCCTCAGGCAGCGCGTACATTCTGGGCGGAGAAGGCATTTTGGGTCTGGAAGCGGCCTGCGCGAGTCTGACAGAGGCGGGAGATCGGGTGTTGGTACTCGATAACGGCATCTTCGGCAAGGGGTTCGCGGATTTTGTCAGCATGTACGGTGGAGAGCCTGTTCTGTTCACCTCTGATTACCACAATCCGATTGATGTGGAGGCGCTGCGCGCCTTTCTCGAAAAAGATTCCGACTTTAAGTACGCGACGGTCGTTCACTGTGATACGCCGAGCGGTGTGCTCAACGATATTTCCAAGATTTGTCCGCTGCTTGCGGAGTACGGTATTTTGAACGTGGTGGACTCGGTAGCAGGCATGTTCGGCGAGGCGGTAGATTTTGACGCGAGCTGTATCGATATTCTTTGCGGCGGCTCTCAGAAGGCACTTTCCGCACCGCCGGGTCTGACGATGGTATGGGTCAGCGAAAAAGCGAAGCAGGTGATGCAAAACCGCAAAACGCCGGTGGCCGCGTTTTACGCGAACCTGCTCAATTTCCTGTCGTACTATGAGGACAAGTGTTTCCCATATACCATGCCGATCAGCGATATCGTGGGGCTGCGCACGGCGGTGGACAATGTGCTCGCGGATACGGAAATTTACGCGCGCCATGCCAAAATCGCGGCGGCGACGAGAGAGGCGCTCACGAAGGCAGGTCTGCACCTGTATCTGCAATCCGGTTACTCCAATACGGTTACGGTCATCGAGGTTCCGGAAGGTTTGACGGACCAGGCAATCCTTTCGACGATGAGAGACAAATACAATGTGATGATTTCGGGCTGCTTCGATGTCCTGGCCGGCAAGGTCATCCGCATCGGACACATGGGCGAAAACGCGAACGAGGCGGATTTGTGCATGACGCTCGCCGCGATGGATAAGACCTTTGAGGATCTCGGATATCCACTGCAGTGCAGCATGAAAGAGGTATTTCTTAAGAGTCTCACTTAGGAGCTTTCGAGGCGAAAATATGATTGACAAAAATCCCATAGAACTTATGGGATTTTTTGCTTCCAGAACGCGAAATCTTAAGATTTCTTGCGAAAATCTGACAATTCACGCTAAAATATTGCAAAAACTTTGACAAACAAGTATAATAAAAGATACGCGAAACAAAAGGGGAATCGTATGGACAAAGCAAACAAAAGGGAAAACACAATTTCGGATCAGAAGCGACAGGGAATCGCAAGGATCATACCGCCTTACGCGGTCATTCCTTTGCTTTCCTGTCTGGCATGGAACTGCATCGTTTATTGGGGCACACAGCTTCTATGCGCGAACCGACCACATTATGATTTCAGTACGCCCTTTGATCTGGCGCTGCCGTTCCAATCCTGGTGGATTTTGATTTATGTATCCAGCTTTGTGTTCTGGCCTCTGTGCTATGTGATGACCGCAAAATATAACAGCAAGGAATTTTTGTTTCGTTTCGTAACGGCAGATTTGCTGTCAAGAACCATCTGCGGAGTCTTTTTTATCGTGCTGCCGACCACCAACGCGCGGCCGCAGTTTGAAATCGATGGCTTCTGTGACGCCTTGCTTGCATTGATTTACCATGTGGATATGCCGTATGATCTTTTCCCGTCTATTCACTGTCTGGTGAGCCTGATGTGCTGGCTGGGAATTTACCGATGCCATGAGGTGAAGTTTGAGGTCAAGGCAGCGGTGCTTGCTTACGCGCTGCTGATTTGTGCCTCCACACAGTTTACAAAGCAGCATTATATTGTGGACGTGGCAGGCGGACTGTTGACGGCGCTGCTCGCGTTCGCTTTGGGCATGCGCACGAACTGGTACCGCCCTGTGCAGCGCATGTTTGAGCGTGTCAATCAGAGGGTATGGCGCGATATGGGGGAAACGCATGAAAGATAAGAAAAAAATCATTTTTAACGCTGTTTTTCTGATTCTGTGCTTTAGTCTGACTTTGTTTTATGTATTCAAAGGTGAGGATTTTAAGGCAGTGCTCAGATTTATCAGACGCGCGGGCAGCGCTGTTTGGCTGATCGGCCTCCTGCTTGTGACGGCGTTCATCCTGTGTGAATCGCTCATCATCTACTATCTGATGAAAAATCTGAAGCAGAAGCCGAAGCTGATGCATTGCTGCCTGTATTCTTTTGTGGGGTTTTTCTTCAGCCTCGTTACGCCGACGGCGTCCGGAGGACAGCCGATGCAGCTTGTCTTTATGGGCAGGGATAAGCTCCCCGTTCACATTTCGTCTATGATCTTGCTGTTGATTACAATTGCCTACAAGACCGTTTTGGTGATGATCGGCGCGCTGCTGCTGCTTCTCAGGCCGCGGCGGCTGATGCATCTTTTGAGACCGGCGCTGTTCTGGGTGAAGCTGGGGATGCTGCTGAATGTGCTCTGTGTGAGCTTCATGGCCGCGCTGGTATTCTGTCCTCTCTTTACCAAAAAACTGGTGTTGCAGCTGATGGAACGGTTCTCACCGCTTTTTCCGCGCGAAAGATGGAACGCGATGAAGGGAAAGGCCGCAGCCTATATGGATGAATACCGGGAAGCCTCCGCGTATATTAAAAAGAACAGACGAATCACCGTGCATGTTTTTTTGATCACCTTCGCGCAGCGCTGTCTGCTGTTCGCGGTTACCTATCTGGTCTTTGTCAGCTTTGGTGTCCGCGGCATCGGCATGGCGGAAACGATCACCTTGCAGGGCACGATCTCCCTGGCCGCGGATATGCTGCCGCTGCCGGGTGGTATGGGAATCAGCGAGCATTTGTTTGAAAGAATCTTTACGCCCGTATGCGGCGTGAAACTCATCACGCCAATCATGGTCGTGTCCAGAGGTCTGAGCTTTTATGCCCAGCTTCTCATCAGCGCGGTGTTTACGGCAATCGCATATTTGGTGATATTCGGAAAGGAAAACCATAAACATGATAGGATTTTATAACTATACGGTAATTTTGACTTATATGAGTCTGGTGTCTTCCATCATCGGCATGACGCTGGCGCACGCGGGAAAATTCGGGGCAGCGGTCTTCTGTCTGGCACTTTCGGGCTTCTTTGACATGTTCGATGGTAAGGTTGCCCGCAGGAAAACAGACCGTACAGACGATGAAAAGCTGTTCGGCATTCAGCTTGACTCTCTCTGCGATGTGGTCGCGTTCGGCGCGTTTCCGGCATTCTTGTGCTACTGTATGGGCGTGACGGGCAGAATCGGATTTTTAGCCATCGCGTTTTACAGCGTCAGCGGTGTCATTCGTCTGGCATATTTCAACGTGTTGGAGACAAATCATTTTTTCTCTGAAGAGGAAGAATACGAAAAAGTATATTATGGTCTGCCGATCACTTCCATCGCGATCATTTTGCCGATCTTGTTCGTCATCCACATGATTGTGGGGGCACAGATCTTCAGTCTTGTTCTGACAATCATGCTGTTTACGGTCGGCATGCTGTTCATCGCGAATTTCAAGCTTCGTAAGCCGAGCAACAAGGTGCTGCTTTTGATTTGCCTTCTGGTGGCAGCAGCGCTGATTTTTTCCTTTGTGCAGGGCGGGGGCATGCAGTGGCACGCGGTCCTGTTTACGACCTAGCGAGGGTGGCTTGCCTATGGATTGCAGAGATCGAGCAGGCCGCCGCGTCGAGGGCGGAGAAGGGCAGGATCGTTTCCTGCGCGGGCTGTACGGAACTCGCGGCGGCAGAGTTTGTGTTAAGCTTCTGATTCAGCCCTGGGTTTCCAAACTCGGCGGACGGGTCTTAAACAGCAGACTTTCGCGCGTGGGGATTCCACGTTTCATTGAAAAAAACAAGATTGACATGAGCCAGTATGAGGAAAGAAGCTTCCGTTCATACAATGACTTTTTTATGCGCAGGATCAAGCCGGAGATGCGGCCGGTGAGCATGGAAGCGACGCGTTTGATTTCGCCATGTGACAGCAGACTGACAGTGCATGAAATCACCGAAAGTTCGTGTTTTGCTATCAAAGGAACTATGTATACCATGGAAAGCCTTTTGCGAGATAAGGCGCTCGCGCGTGTCTATGACGGCGGCACGCTGCTGCTCTTTCGCTTGACGGTGGACGATTATCACCGCTATTGCTATGTGGACAGCGGCCAAAAATCCAAAAATCACTGGCTGCCCGGTGTTTATCATACGGTCAATCCGGCGGCAGCGGAGGTTTATCCGATTTATAAGGAAAATACGCGCTGCTACAGCTTCATTGATTCAGAGAATTTTGGGAGAATCCTGCAGATGGAGGTCGGCGCGCTGATGGTCGGCAAAATCATCAATTATGAGGAAGCCGCGCAGGTCACGCGCGGCGATGAGAAAGGACGCTTTGAATTCGGCGGCTCTACAATTGTGGTCGCGCTGCCAAAGGGGAGCTGCGTGATCGACGCGGATATCTTGGAAAACAGCCATGCCGGTATGGAAACGAAGGTGAAATACGGCGAGACCATCGGGCAAAAAAAAGCCTGTCGCGTGGATCATACACCTGCGTGAAGCGATAAAACGGAACTTGAAATTTAACAGCCGCCGCGCCTTGCGCGGCGGTCTTGCTTTGCATGGAATGGGAGAACTATCACCGGAAACGTGTCTGACAAAAAATCTAAAAAGTTTTTAAAAGATGAAACTTTTTGACGGGCTGTGGGATATATGAAGTGAAATGCATTTCGAAGGGGAGGTACGCGAGTCTTGAAAGGCGTGGTATTCGAGGCGGTTGCGGAGCGATATGCGGATCGCATTTACGCAATCGCGCTGAACTATTTCAAAAATCCATACGACGCAGATGACATCGTGCAGGAGGTATTGCTCAAGCTCTACCGAAGTGATGCCAAATTTGAGAGCGAGGCGCATCTCAAGCACTGGCTGCTGCGCGTGGCTGTCAACCAATGCAAGAAGATCTCGCTTTCGGCGTGGCGGCGGCGGAATATCTCGCTGGAGGGTTATCTTGCGGGTCTGCAGACGGAGCCGGGCGCGGAGTACGCGAATGACGCGGCACAGGCAGCGGAGGAGGCAGAGCGCCGCAATGAGATCCTGCGGGCGATCTTGAAGCTGCCGAAAAAATATCGTCTCATTATACACCTCTATTATTATGAGGATTATGACACGAAGGAGATCGCGGGGATTTTGAGGATGAACGAGGCGACGGTGCGGACCAGACTGGCGCGCGGTCGCAAAATTTTGAAGGAGGTCTTTTCGGATGTATGACACAGAGCAAAACGAACAAAACAGACGCAGAGAACAAAGTCTGTACCGCGCGGCGTTTGCGGGGGTGCATGCCTCCGAAAGCTTGAAAAGGGAGGATTTTTATATGAAACATAATAAACCGGCAAGGGTGCGGGTCGGACGTCTGGCGTTCACCTGCATGCTGCTTGCAGCACTTTTGTGCATGATGTCGATGATGGCCTACGCGGCGACTGACGGAGAAACGGCGAACCCTGTGACTGCGGTCAGGATCTATATCGACGGGCAGGAGGCGACCGGGCAGCTCACGAAGCAGGCGGATGGTTCTTATCAGCTGCAATATGGTGAGGAAGCGGACGGCGCGCAGGTGGAGATCGAATTGGCGCCGGAGGAGGCGTGGCCGGAGGACTGCACAGAGGGTGGCTTGGAGTTCCGGATCGAGACGGAAACGGAGGGAGAATTGCAAGACGAGGGCGTAGACAGAGCTTAGAACTTATGATATAATTACTAAAAAGAGAAGAAAGAGGGAGGACTGCGAAATGAAAAAGAGTATGTCACTTGCGCTAATATTTATTTCTGGATTTTTGCTGTATTTCATTCTTTCGAGCTTATATCACTATCTTGCATAGGTTCTGCGCCGGATATCGGGACGAAACAAAGCACATGGTTTTGACCCTGTGCCGGACGTTGGTGTGGCGCAAATCAAAATGATTTTTCAGAGGACTTCGGTCCTCTTTTTTTTGATTATTCCGGAAATATCGCATAGCGATATTTCCGGAATAACGACAAAAGCACCTTGCGAAGCGGCGCTCATGGGTGA
>OLOV01002620.1_pt1 | contig 11974 bp, 9 predicted proteins | sample 1672931 | NCBI WGS metagenome assembly OLOV01 (sample SAMEA3136738, study PRJEB25190) | human gut metagenome | biome: human gut; feature: human-associated habitat; material: faeces | place: Austria | collected 2013
TCCGATCTACAACTGGTGCGTCTGAACTTTATGCTTCTTCCGGCACAACAACGCTGAGCGCGGCGCGTTCCGGTGTGACTGTCTGCGTCAGGAGCGCTTCCGCTTCGGGAAGCGTGATGGAATCCAGCAGATCAAAATCGCAGAAGCAGTCGCCGTCTGCGAAGACGGCCTCGCATATACGATAGCAGGTCGATTCGAATCCGTCAAGCTCCCGCAGGAGTCTGCCGCGCACGGATTTTTTCAGTCTCTCGAAACGCTCGGGCGAAAAGCCGGTTTTCGGCGCACGCAAAATCGCTTCCAGCACCGCTTCCGGGTCACAGCCCGCGCCGCCTGCCTGCAAAAATGCCGCGCCGGGTACGCGCGTGAAGCCGGAGGAAAAGTCCGCGTCGATCAGTCCGCGCGTATAGAGGTCTTCATAGAGCGCGGAGCCTTCGCCCAGCAGCAGCTCTGCGGCAAGCTGGCCCGTCAGCTCCTGCCGCAGCAGGTCGGCGCTGCCCTCACGCCTGTAGAGAATGTAGCTGTCGCCCGAATTCTCGTCCGTGCGCCAGCTTATCGCCGCCGAGGTCTTTGCGTCGCCCCAAAAGGAGAGCATGATATGATCCGGCAGCGGGGAGGAGCCGCGCTCCGGTTTATTGAATTTACCGTCTTTGTCTGACATCGGTGCACCGCCATTTCTAATGATTATAGATAAAAATATTTTAAACATATATTGACGGTTTGTCAACGAAAATGCAACATTTTTTCAAACCTATTGATTTTCGACACGGTGTGTAATATAATGTTAAATGGATAAATACATGAGAAACCCGCAGTTTGCGGAAACGATAACATAATTCGGGGGAATCACAATGAAGACAAAGAAAAGGATACTCAGCATCATCCTCGCCGCCGTGCTTATCCTGACGGCAACCCTGCCCGCAGCGGCAGCGTCGGACCCGCTGACCTATCAAAAAGGCAGCCGCCTTGAATCGGACGGCACCGTAAGCTCATTTTATAAGGTCGTCTCCTGCGTCAAGACCGCCTCGGGCGAGATAACCGTGCCCGATACATATCAGGGGCTTGAGGTCAGGGAGATAGGCGACGGAGCCTTTGCCGACTGCGGCGGCATCACCGCGGTCAATATCCCGTCAAGCGTTGACAGGATCGGTGCAAACGCATTTGAGAATTGCCTTGGCCTTGAAAAGGTCTCATATCAGGGCAGCGCGTTTGAAAGCTCGTCGAGAGTCATCGGCGTGGCGGCTTTCAGAAACTGCATAGCGCTCAAGACCGTGCTGCTCCCCGGCGGCCTCACCGAGATAAAGGACGAGGCGTTTAAGAAGTGTGCCGCTCTCACAGGCGTTTCGCTGCCCGATACTCTCAAAAAGATAGGCAAGGGCGCGTTCTCGCTCTGCTCGGGCTTCACTTCGGTCACGATCCCCGCAAGTGTTACAGATATCGCCGAGACGGCGTTTATGAATTGCTCGGGCATTGAGAAATTCTCCGTCGCAAGCGGCAACACCGCATATAAAGCTGTCGGCGGCGTGCTCTACACCGCGGACGGCAAGACCCTTGTGCAGTATCCCAACGGCAGCGGCGAAACGACCTATGCCGTGCCCTCGGGTACGACGATCGTAGGCAATTTTGCTTTCGGCGCAAACACCAAGCTGACCGCTGTTTCTCTGCCCTCGTCGCTCACGACGATCGGGCCTTACGGCTTCTATATGTGCTCAAAGCTCGGCAGCGTTAACCTGCCCTCGGGGCTTAAAACTATCGGCTCGCTGGCATTCGCCGACTGCCCCATGCTCACAGAGATCACCTTGCCCGCAGGCCTCACCTCATATGAGGGCGCATTTGACAACTCGGGCCTCGTCAACGTCGTCATTTCCGACGGCGTCAGCGTGATTGACGCAAAGGCGTTCCAGAATTGCTCCTCCCTCACGGGCGTCAGCATTCCCTCGACCGTCACCGAGATAAGATTCGGCGCATTCAGCGGCTGCTCGGCGCTCCATGCCCTTGAGATACCCGAGAGCGTCAAGACGCTCGGCAACGGCGTATTCGGCGGCTGCACTCAGCTCGTGCTGACTGTTACCGAGGGCTCGGCGGCGCACACATACGCAAAGAATAACAAAATAGATTATATTGTTAAGGGCGGCGGCTCGGTCAAGGAGCTTACCTCCGTGACGATAAGAACTCTGCCGCAAAAGACGAGCTATATCAAGGGTGAGAAAATTTCAGACTACGGCCTGACCCTGACCGCCCACTACAGCGACGGCACCACGGGCATCATCACCGGCGGCTTCACCATCAGCCCCTCCACGGCAACGACCGTCGGCACTCAGAAAGTGACCGTCAGCTACTCGGGCAAGACCGCTTCGTTTGATATAACCGTCACCGAGAGCGCGGATAAGCCCGTCAAGAGCATCGCCATAGCGACCCTGCCCGCAAAGACGAGCTATCACTACAAGGAGACGCTCAACACAGCCGGCCTGACCCTCACCGTCTTTGACGAAAACGGCAGCAGGACGGTCAGCTCGGGCTATAAAATCACATCACCCACATATTTTGACTCAACGGGCAGCAAGACGATAACCGTCGAATACGAGGGCTGCACCGCTTCGTTCAACGTCAGCGTTTCGTATTCATTCTTCCAATTCATAATCATGTATATCTGCCTTGGTTTCCTTTGGGGATATTAATCTTTAATATAAAAGGAGCTGCGGTCGCGGCTCCTTTTTCTTAAATTTCAAATACGGAGGTGCTCACCGTGCCGAAAGAGAAGCAAACGCTTTTCACGAGCGTGGCTGCCAAATATTTCTCCCTTGTCAACCGCATGGGTGTTTCGTTCAAAAGAGGTCTGGTCGGCAAGCGGGGCTATACCTGCAAGCAGTTCCCGGAGCTTGTGGCTTCGTTCGGCTGCGAGGGCGACAAGGACGCCCCGATAGCTTATATCGACGGCTGCTACCGCCTGAGGGACAGGGGCGACCGCTTCGTCACCTTCGGTGTGACGGATATCACCTCCAAGATAAAATGGTATAACAAAGAGGGCTGGCTGCCCTGCTTCGTAAGCGAGTTTTCAAAGGACGGCAACGATTATAAGGTCGAGAATTTCGCCGATAAGGTCAGCGTTGACGGCAAGGATTTCGAGATAGCCTATTCACGCCTGACGGTCAGAAACAACTCGGCGTCGGCGCTCGATTTTCCCAAGGTCTCGCCGCTGCTCGTGCCGCTGAACAGTCACGCCGAAAGCGTGTGCCCGGGCGAAACGGTCACCGCCGATTACGCCGTGGGGGCCGACCGCTTCGGCGGCAAATACCCCTACCCGTCAAGGGAGAGGATAGCCGCGCTCGGCTCCTTTGACGAGCATTACGAGAGCATGAAAAGCTATTGGGTCAAGCGCCTTGAGCCGCTGTGCGAGATAGCGAAGCTGCCAGACGAGCGGCTGATAAACGCCTACAAGGCGGGCTACATCTACACCATGATAGTCAAGGACGGCGACGAGCTGCACGTCGGCGAGAACGGCTACGATAGAGTGTTTGACCACGATGTTATCGGAATTCTTGTCACATTAATGACTATGGGCGATTTCTCGAGGATAAGAGAATACGCCGAATTCATAATGAAAAACCCGCAGTACCCCGACGCTCGGTGGAAATACAGCTGGGTGTTCGCCGTCTGGCTCTTTAAGACGGGCGATAAGAGCTTCGCGCGTGAGAAATTCGCCATGATAAAGGAGAATGCCCGCCGCATCGGCAAGGATATCGACCCCGCAAGCGGTATCATGAAGAAAACCAACGCAATTGACTCGCTCGGCAGCTGGACTATCGACAATTGGTCGGCTCTGATGGGTCTTTGCTGTTACGAATACATATGCAACTCTCTCGGCGAAAACGAGGAGGCAAATTGGGCGGCGGAGACATATTCAAAGCTGCTCGAAAGCGCAAATTCCTTTGTCGGCAGGACGATAAAGGAGAAAAAACTCGATTATCTGCCCATCGCTATGGACGAGAGCAACGAGGAGGGCAAGCGCAGCGACCCGCATGACGCAAACTGGGCCTCCATGCTGCTTTTCGGCCGCTGGGGCTGGGACGGCTATCTCTTCTGCGCCGATCAGAGCGGCATAATGGCTCAGCTTATCGACAAGACCTATGAGCACGGTTTTGAGCGCAGAAAGGATATCACCGACACGATATATAACTTCGGCGGATATCCGCACGGCTACTATTGCTCCGCCTATAACGCGGGCTACGGAAGCACGGCGCTCAGGGGCGACAAATACCGTGACTGCGCGATAAAAGCATATCAATTTATGATCGAGCACGCAATGAGCGGCCCGTTCTCCTGGTGGGAGGGGGTCGATTACCCGAGCGAAAGATCGCCTTGGGATATCCCGCACGCAGCGGGCGGCGGAGGCTCCTGCCAGCACATATGGGGTCAGTCCACCGCCACAAAGGCGCTGCTCGACAGCCTCATCTGCCAGCGCGTGAGCGGCGAAGTGCTCCTCGGCAGGGGTGTGCCGAGGGAGTGGCTCGCCGACGGGAATGAAATAGAGGTGCGCCGCTACCCGATAAACGGAGGCGGGCGCATGGGCTTCTCAATGAAAGTAACGGGAAGTGTAATAGATATCGTCTTGACGGGCGACAGACCCTGCGGGGAGGTGCTCGTCGAGCTGCCCTGCGAGGGCTTCGAGGTCAGGAAGGAAGAAAAATTCAATGACGGGAACGCTTGTTAACTGTGCCGCCGTGGCAACGGGCGGAGTCATAGGGCTGCTGTTTAAAAAAGGAATAAAAGAGGATCATGCCGAGAGCATCAACCGTGTGCTCGGTCTCGCGGTATTCGTCATAGGCATAAACGGCATAGTGGCGAATATGTTCGCAGAGGAGGACGGCAAGCTCGTGAGCAGCGGCGAGCTGCTGCTCGTGGTGTTCCTTGTGATCGGTACGCTTATCGGCGAAATGCTGCGGCTTGAGGATAGGTTCAGAAATCTTTGCGACGGGGTCGAGAAAAAATTCAAAAAAGGCGGCTTCGCTGCGGGCTTTGTCAACGGCACCCTGCTCTTTTGCATCGGTGCAATGGCGATAATCGGCTCGATAAACGACGGCATGACGGGCGACAGCTCCGTGCTCTTTGTCAAGAGCACAATAGACTTTGTCTCCGCAATAATTTTCGGCGCGACGCTCGGCTTCGGCGTGATATTTTCGTTCATACCGCTGCTCATCTATCAGGGCGGCATCACGCTGCTTGCGGGCTCGCTCAGCGGGCTGCTGCAAGGCGAGGTGCTCGGGCAGATATGCTATATCGGCTACGCAATAATCATGGCGATAGGGCTGAACTGCATATTGCGCGATAAATTCAAGACTCTCAATATGCTGCCTGCCGTATTCATGCCGATAGCCTATCATTATCTGATGATACTTTTTAATTACATTAAAGGATTATTCTGAGAGGGAACGAGATGAAAAAGGCGATAAAGATAATAATAACCGTGCTGCTCATTCTCGCGGTGCTCGGCGCCGCCGCGGTTTTCGGGGCGAACGCCTATGTCAAAGCGAGCGCAAAGGAATATATCCTTGACCCGTCAAATGCGGGCGAGGGCTATGACTGCATACTCGTGCTCGGCTGCGGAGTCTATGACGATAACCCGAGCCATATGCTCGAGGACAGGCTCCTGCGGGGTGTGGAGCTTTATAAAAACGGTGCGAGCGGCAAGCTGCTCATGAGCGGCGACCACGGCAGGAAGGGCTACGACGAGGTGAACGTGATGAAGAGCTTCGCCGTCGAGCGGGGAGTGCCCTCCGAGGATGTATTCATGGATCATGCGGGCTTCTCGACCTATGAGAGCATGTACCGCGCAAGAGATATCTTCAAGGCGAAGAAGATCCTCATCGTCACACAGGAATACCACCTCTACCGTGCCGTCTATGACGCCCGCGCGCTCGGGCTTGATGCTTACGGCGTTGTTTCGATGCCGCGCACCTATGCGGGGCAGACCTACCGCGATATCCGTGAGATCCTTGCCCGTGACAAGGACTTTGTATGGTCGATATTTAAGCCAAAGCCGACCTATCTCGGCGAAGCGATACCCGTCCAGGGCAACGGCGATATAACGAATGATAAATGAAAAAAGCATCCGCATGGCTCAAAGTCATACGGATGCTTGATTTTTTATTGAACTCAGTCCAGATCCTTGAGGGTCGGCAGGTTCCATTTGAATACCGTCGCAGAGAGGCGGATAACGATTATCGACCCTGCGCCTGCGAGGATCGCAAGCCCCTGCGGGCAGGTGTTGTGCTCGACGAGGAGCTGATATATCAGCGCGCCGATGCCCGCCGCGAGCGCATAGACCTTTTTGCGGAGAATGGTGGGCACGCCGCCCGCCATCATGTCACGCATCACTCCGCCGCCGACGCCCGTCATCATGCCGACGAAGATCGAGAGGAACGAATTCTCGCCGAAGCCGCAGGCGGCCGCGCTGTTGATGCCCGCCACGGTGAATACGGCGAGACCTATCGCGTCAAAGACGTTGATTATCTGAGAATAGACGTTGAAGTGCAGCTTTATCCGCTTGCCGAAGAAATAAGCTATAATGAATACCGCAAGCGAGGTGGCTATGGCTGTCACGGTGTAGACCGGATGCCTGAACGCCGCGGGCGGGAGATAGCCGAGCAGGATATCCCTGACCATTCCGCCGCCGACTGCCGTCACCGTGCCGAGCACCACCGCGCCGAAGATATCGAGTTTTTTCTCAATAGCCGTGATAACTCCCGTTATCGCAAATGCGACGGTGCCTATTATCTCAAATATAAAAAACACTTTGTCTATGCTCATATGTACCTCTTGAGATCAAACTTTTTTCTTTTTTCTCAGCTCTGCAAAGAAATCGGTCAGCAGCGCGGAGCATTCCTCCGCCATGAAGCCCGACACAAGCTCGGGCTTGTGGTTATAGGGCAATTCAAAAAGGTTTGTCACCGACCCGCAGGAGCCCGCCTTGGGGTCGGAGGCGCCGTAGACCACTCGGCGCAGCCTTGAATTGATTATCGCCCCGGCGCACATCGGGCAGGGCTCGAGCGTCACAAACAGCTCGCATTCCCACAGCCTCCAGCCGCCGAGCTTTTTGCAGGCGAGGTCGATAGCCTCTATCTCGGCGTGGGCGAGGACGTTTTTGCTCGTTTCGCGCCTGTTGCGGCCGACGGAGACGACTTCTCCGTTCCTTGATATCACAGCCCCCACCGGGACTTCAAGCTCGGCTGCCGCAAGCCGAGCTTGCCCGATAGCGAGGAGCATCAGCTCTCTGTCATTCATTTTGTGGGGAAGATGAGCTTATCTGCGTGCCAGATATTCTCGGCGTATTCGTTTATCGCTCTGTCGGCGGCAAAGCGGCCCGCGCCCGAGATATTCATCAGCGACATCTTATCCCACCTTGCGGTGTCGTGCCATATCTCCTCGGCGCGCTTCTGCATCCTGCGGTAATCCGCAAAGTCCGCAAGCACCATATAGGGGTCGTGATAGACTATCGTGCCGCCTATCTCGCCGAAGGTCTTGCCGCCGATGCCCTTGTTGATGAATTCGATTATCTCGTGTATCTCGGCGTTGTTGTTGTAGTAATTCTGCGGAACATAGCCGCTGCGCTTGAGGTCGTTGACCTCGTGGGTCGTCATGCCGAAGATGAGGATATTATCCTTGCCCACGGCGTCGTGTATCTCGACGTTTGCGCCGTCCATCGTGCCGAGGGTTATTGCGCCGTTGAGCATGAGCTTCATGTTGCCCGTGCCGCTTGCCTCGGTGCCCGCAAGGGATATCTGCTCGCTGATATCGGCGGCGGGCATGAGAGCCTCCGCCATGGTGACGTTATAATCCTCCATGTAAACGACCTTCATCAGATCCTTTACGTCGGGGTCATTGTCAATGAGCTTTGAAAGGGCACAGATGAATTCGATTATCTTTTTTGCCATAAAATAGCCGGAGGCAGCCTTTGCGCCGAAGATATAGGTGTGCGGGGTGTAATTGCCGTTAGGATTCGCCTTTATCTCAAGATATTTTGCAAGGATGTTGAAGGCGTTGAGGTGCTGGCGCTTATACTCGTGCAGCCTCTTTACCTGAACGTCAAATATCGAGGTCGGGTCGAGCGTTATGCCCGTCCTGCTCTTGGCGAGGGCGGCGAAATCCTCCTTATTGGCTGTCTTTATCTTACGCAGGTCTGAGAGGACGGCTGCGTCGTCCTTGTATTTTCTGAGCTTGAGCAGCTCGTCGCCGTCGTAAACGAAGCCGTCGCCGATAAGCGAGGTGATATATGACGACAGGCGGGGGTTCGCCTGGCAGAGCCAGCGGCGGTGAGCAATGCCGTTGGTGACGTTGGTGAATTTATCCGGCTCAAGGGTGTAGAAATCCTTGAATACGCTGTTCTTGAGTATCTCGCTGTGGAGGGCAGATACGCCGTTGACCTTGTGGCAGACCGCCACGCAGAGGTTGGCCATCCTGACGACGCCGTTTGAGATTATCGCCATGCGCTCGACCTTGGCGGAGTCGCCGGTCAGCTCCCAGATCTTGCTTCTGAAGCGCTTGTCTATCTCTTTGACTATCTGATATATTCTCGGCAGCAGGCGGCTGAAGAGCTCCTCGCTCCAGCATTCGAGAGCCTCTGCCATGACGGTGTGGTTGGTGTAGGCGCAGACCTGCTCGACCACCGAGTAGGCGTCGTCCCAGCCGTAGCCGCATTCGTCGAGCAAAATTCTCATCAGCTCGGGTATCGCAAGGGTGGGGTGAGTGTCGTTGATGTGGATAGCGTTCTTCTCGGCGAAATTCTCAAGGGTGGTGTAATCCCTGAGGTGCCTTGCGACGATATCCTGTATCGAGGCGGAGACGAGGAAATACTGCTGGCGCAGCCTGAGGCTCTTGCCCTCGGGGTGATTGTCGGCGGGGTAGAGCACCTTGCTGATGACCTCCGCCATAGCCTTCTCCTCCATGGCTCTCATGTAATCGCCCTGGTTGAACATTGCCATGTCGATGCCGTCGACCTTCGCCGACCACAGGCGCAGCACTGCAACGCCTCTGCCGTCCTTGCCGGGCACCATCATATCATAGGGGACTGCCTTGACGGTCTTGCAGCCGACAAGCTCGACCTGGTGGAAGTCGTTATCCCAGCTGTCCTCGACCTTGCCCTCGAACTTGACCTCAACGGTCTTATCCTCTCTGGGCACGAGCCATACTTCGCCGCCGGGGAGCCAGAAATCGGGCATCTCCGTCTGCCAGCCGTCAATTATCTTCTGCTTGAAAATGCCGTATTCATAGAGTATCGAGTAGCCCATGCCTCTGTAGCCCTGATTTGCCAGGGCGTCAAGGTAGCAGGCGGCAAGCCTGCCCAGACCGCCGTTGCCGAGACCCGCATCCGGCTCGCAGTCATAGAGCTTGTCGAGCTTCACGCCGAAGCCGTCAAGGACCTTTCTTGCGGTCTCGGTCATGTTGAGATTGTAGAGAGTGTTTTTGAGGCTTCTGCCCATGAGGAACTCCATGCAGAGGTAATAAACCTTCTTCTGCCCTGCTTCCTTCGACTCCGCGTTGAAATCCCTGCGGATGTCCCTGACCATATCTCTCGAGATTATCGAGAGCACACGGTAGAACTGGTCGTTGGTCGCGTCCTCCGGCTCAACGCCGAAAAGATGCGAGAGCTTGGCTCGGATAAGCTCCTCGAGCGCCTTCTTTGTGATGTTTTTATTCATACTATCCTCCGTAAAGAAACTGTAAGCCAAATTACTTACCTTATAAGTTTACACCAAAAAAGTCAATATTACAACAGAATTTTTACATTTGGTTAATTAAAAATACTTGTATGAAGCCGCCTTTTGAGTTAAAATAAGTAAAAGTAGCAGTTTAATTCCGGAAAGGTGATATAAATTGAACGAGCAATACTATTTTTCCCCCGAAAGATACCTGCGCGACGAGCGTGACAGGAAGCAGATAAAGGTCATAGGAAGAGTGGCGGGTCTGTGTGTTATCGCATATGTCGTTTTGCAGAATCTGCTGACCCTGCCGCTGGTGTTTGAGCCGCTGAGCAGCATATACAATTCCAGCCCCGTTTTTCAGGACGCGGTCACTATACTGCTCTCGGTATTCGGGCTGATGCTGCCCTTCGCGATAGGCGGTTTTTATCTGCGCCGCAGGACTAATGTGAATGTCTTTGCCTTCGACAGACCCGTGAGCGTCAAGCTGATGGTCTTTGCCGTATTCTTCGGCTTTTTTGTCTGCCTCGCGGGCAACTATGCTTCGAGCATCTTTGTTTCGGCCATGGACGGCATCGGCTTTAAGCTCTCCTCGCCCGACTACGAGGTGACGGACGATGTCTTCGGCAGGATAGTCTACTTCATCATGGTTGCCGTCGTGCCTCCTCTGACCGAGGAGCTGGCGATAAGGGGCGTTATAATGCAGCCGCTCCGCCGCTACGGCGACCGCTTTGCGATAGTTGCGTCCGCCGTGCTCTTTGCGGTGCTCCACGGCAATCTCATTCAGGCACCGTTCGCGTTCATAGCGGGTCTCGGCATCGGCTATGCCGTCTGCATCACGGGCAGCCTCTGGACGGGCGTGCTCATCCACTTCTGCAATAATGCCTATTCCGTGCTGATTGAATTCATGGCGAGGGATATCACCGACACGGCGCTGCTCGGCAAGGCATATAACATAGTGCTGATAGCGCTCTACGCCGTGAGCATAATAGGCTCGGTCATATTTGTGATGGTCAAGGCGCCGAGGAAGCTCACGCCGCCCGCGACCACCCTCTCAAGGAGGCAGAGATACGGCGCGTTCGTGCTGAATATACCGATGCTTATCGCTATCGGCATTATGATATATATTACCTCGCGTTATGTGAGATTTGTGGGTTGATCGAATGAGTATTAAGAAAAACGACCGTGTGAAGCTCCGTATAGACAGCTGCTCGGCGAACGGCAGCGGAGTCGGCAGATATGATGGCATGGCGATATTTGTGCCCGCCACTGCGCCCGGCGACGAAATAACGGCGCATATCCTAAAGGAAAAAAAGACCTACGCTTTCGCCAAGGTGGAGAGCGTGGATAAGCCGTCGCCTGACAGGATCGAGCCGGAGTGCCCCGTGTATCTGCGATGCGGAGGCTGTGCGTTCTCGCACATGGATTACGCCGCCGAGGCAAAGATAAAGGCGGAGCATGTTGCGGAGTGCTTCCGCCGTATAGGCGGCGTCGAGCCGGAATTCGAGCCGATAATCGCCGCCGAGAGCGACAAACGCTACCGCAACAAGGCGCAGTACCCTGTTGCTATGCAGGACGGCGAATTGAAGATAGGCTTTTTCTCGCCGCACAGCCACAGAGTGGTGCATTGCCCGGACTGCCTGCTTCAGCCGAAGGAATTTGCGGATATCCTCGGCGTATTCACCGATTATATAAAGCAGTTCAACGTGCCCGTCTACGACGAGACGACCCATAAGGGACTGCTGCGGCATATCTATCTCCGCAAGGGCGAAAAGAGCGGCGAGATAATGGCGTGCGCCGTGATAAACGGCAGGAGCCTGCCCGCCGAGGACAAGCTCGTCCAAATGCTGACAAGCCGAAATCAAAACATAAAAAGCATAATCATAAACAGCAACACTAAGGATACAAACGTCATTCTCGGCGGCGAATGCCGCACCCTTTGGGGCAGCGACTGCATCACGGATATCCTCTGCTCGCTGAGATTCAGGATATCCCCGCTGTCGTTTTATCAGGTCAATCGCACCCAGGCGGAGCGGCTGTATAACAAGGCGGCGGAGTACGCCTCGCTGACGGGGAACGAAACGGTGCTCGACCTCTATTGCGGGGCGGGCACGATAGGGCTTTCCATGGCGTCAAAGGCAAAGAAGCTGATAGGCGTCGAGATAGTGCCAGAGGCGATAGAGGACGCCAAAGCGAACGCCCGCTTGAACGGCATAGAGAATGCGGAATTCATCTGCGGCGACGCTGCCGCGGCGGCTCAGATAATAAAGTCAAAGGGCGTG
>OLOV01002621.1_pt1 | contig 11973 bp, 12 predicted proteins | sample 1672931 | NCBI WGS metagenome assembly OLOV01 (sample SAMEA3136738, study PRJEB25190) | human gut metagenome | biome: human gut; feature: human-associated habitat; material: faeces | place: Austria | collected 2013
CAATAAAGTACTGGCGTACAATCTCTGTATTGCATTAAACAGTATTTTCAATGAAGTCTGCGAACTTGGAAAAATCAAAGAGTTGATATTCTAAAAATTTTGTAACTGTTCAGAACCCCCTTCGGGTTCGTTGCCAGTTATTGTGCAAAACAGAGAATCGAAAAATCTTTTTTACTCTGATTTGCTGTTACTCTGTGGATAAAAGTGATGAATTTTTACTTGTACATCAGTCTTGTGGATAATCCTTAAGTACCTGCCTTTTATCCGCTTCATTTTCGCCTTTTGGGACGATATTAAATATATTTATAAGCATTTGCACCTTCAAATTTAATACTTATCCACCGTCATTTTGCCGAATGGATTTTTCGACAGATTCGCTTTTTTACAGCGTTTCCGCTATAATAAAAACACAAAACCCAGCGGAAAGAAGGTGGTTTGAATGCCGGTTAACATCACAGAAGAATTCGTTCGCCAGCTTATGGCACAGATTGATTTTCTGACGAAGCAAAACAGCACATTAACAGCTACAATTGCCGAGCTAAATCAAACCATCAAAGAGCTGAAAGAACAACTAAACAAAAACTCCAAAAACAGTTCCAAGCCACCTTCATCGGACGGTCTTAAGAAACCTGCGGTAAAAAAGAACCGAAGCCTTCGTGGATCTTCCGGGAAAAAGCAGGGCGCTCAGGAAGGTCACAATGGTGTCCATCTTTCTGTCATCTCCAATCCAGATCACACCCGGGAGCATATGCATTCTGACTGTAACGGATGTCCTTATCGCGAGAAATGTCTGGATAAGGCTTGTATAAAAGAAACCCGTCATGAGATTGATGCGGTTGTGACTGTAGATGTCACTGCGCACAATCTTATTGAAGTGCGCGAATGCCCTTTACATGGTGGCGTAAAAACAGGATCATTTCCTAAAAACATAAAAGCAACTGTCCAGTATGGCAAAAATCTTCAGGCGATGGTTGTGGCTTTCAATACGGTTGGTGCAGTCAGCATCAATCGCACTCATGAAATCCTGTCCAGTGTGTTTCATATTCCATTAGCAACGGGAACCATCAAAAACATGGTAACCCGCTGGGCGGAATCACTGAAAGATACTTATGAGCAAATCCGTCTGAAAATGATTACGCATGGACTGATCCATTGTGATGAGACTGGTAGCCGCGTAGATGGAAAAACCTGCTGGGTTCACGTTGCATCCGATCAGAATTATACATATCTGACCATAAATCAGAAACGTGGTCAGGCCGGCATGGATGCTGCGAATGTACTGCCGCATGCCAACGGGATCATTATGCATGACTGCTGGAGTTCTTACTGGAAATATCAAAATGTGACACATGCCATCTGCTGTGCGCATCTTCTCCGGGAATTAAACGATGTGATTGAAAATCATCCGGAGCAGACATGGGCAGTCCGTTTTAAGAAGCTTCTGCTCGATATGAAAAAGGTGCGAGATAAAGCACTTCTTTTAGATAAGGATGAGGTCAGCTACTATCACCGCCATAAATTTGATATGGAGTATGATGCCATCATCAAAACTGCATATGGGGAAAATCCATTCCCCGAAACTCCTGCAAAAAAGCGCGGTCGCAAGAAAAAGAGCAAAGTATTAAATTTGATCTGCAGACTGGATAATTACAAGGAATCCGTCTGCCTGTTTATAAAGAATCTCTGTGTACCGTTTGATAATAATCAGGCGGAACGTGATCTGAGAATGGTAAAAGTAAAAACCAAGGTCTCTGGATGCTTCCGAAATGAAGAAGGTGCACAGGAATATCTTACAATTATGAGTTATATCGGATCAGCTCGCAAGCACGGAATAAATGCTTTCACCGCTATCCGCGAAGCACTGAACGGAACCCCTGATATCATTTTCAACTAACGGGGTTCTGAACAGTTACAAAATTTTAATTTTTCAATAATTACAGGGATTCTTTGCGGTTTTGCAGGTTTTCATATAATTTATTTGAAGTAGCACAATAGGTTAAATTAAAAATGATTAAGGATAATGAATAAAAATTAATTTTATTTGTTAACGAGTGATACCAGTATATCTGTCGGAAAAAGATGCAGATACCGTTCTGAAACGTCTGCAGGAAAAGAAACAAAAGGGTGAACTGTTTATAGAAGAAGATTTTGCACAGCTTGCAATTGCTCCACTAATGAACAGTAACAAAGAACGAAAAGATGTTATTTTGGAGTCATTAAAGCTGAGTAAGACAGAAAAAATATCACAGCAGAAAAAACAATGGCAATGCTTTACACACTGGCAGATAAATTTCTGAAAGGAAAAGATTTGGAAGAAGTAAAGGAGGCGGTTGCGATGATGAGAATTGGTCAGATGATCTTTGATGATGGTGTTGTACGTGGAAGGGAAGTTTGAACGGAAGCACAATTTGCTGGTAGCTGGCGAATTGTGCTTCTTTCTTTTGGGGATAGATGATTACTTGCTGTCATGCATATTTTCTGTACTTTTGTGGGAAAGTCTGGGTGGCTGGTAATGATATACAGCCTCGTACGATTCCAGTTCATCCTCATTCATCGGTCCTGAGGGGATCAGCCCGGTGCAGTCCTGGGTTGATGCAGCATTTGAGAGAAAATCACAGGAATCAATAATTTCCTGATTAGATGTTGCAGATTTGTGTGAAATATTTTTTTTCATAAGTAACCTCCTCGTGCTAATAGTTATTAGTATAAGCAGAAAAACAAAAAATATTTTATAAAATATGAAAAATATCTGAAAGAAAACACAAATTCGTAATCAGGTATGATAAAATGTAAGTATAAATTCAAGGAGGGACAGAGAATATGAAACAGATTACAATGAAAAAGAAAGTGAAACAGCTGTGCTGCATTTTGCTGGCAGTAATTCTCTGCATGGGGATGACAGTTCCCGCTATGGCTGCATCATCCAGATATTATAATGCAGCGGTATCAAGCTACAAGAAGTATGTGAAAGGCAAACGTGGCAGTTACAAAATCGTAGACATTGATGGAAATGGAATTCCGGAACTGCTTATGCATAACAGTTCTGCAGGAATCAACGAAATCCGTACTTACAATCCGAAAACAAGAAAAAATGTACGTGCAGCATCTGTCGGATATGGCAAGGGCTACAATTTTCCGATCAAATACTCCAGAACCTGTCACACTGTAATGCTCTGCAATGCCAACACAGGTGGAACTGAGTACTGTATTTACAGAGTCAGAGGAACCAAGGCAACAAGAATCGTAAAGGCAGAACGCTTTAACGGCAAATTCCAGAAAGGATATAAGGTTAATGGCAAGAGAGTAAGTGGTTCTACCTACAGCAGAAGTGTCAAAAAATACATGCAAAAAGCCGGAGTAGTATGGTCCAGCGGAATGTGATACGGCGCGAAAATGAAAAAGAAAAAAATAGTGAATTGAATTAGTTTAAGAGAAAGCCCAATTTGCTCAGATGGCAAATTGGGCTTTATAAGATTTATTTAAAAATAACTATCGCTGTTTCACTCTGTCCTGTTTTATTGTTTACAGCATTCAGAAGCAGCATGGAATTCTTCTTTGTTACTTTAAATGTTTTATTGTTTTTTAACATTTGTGACTGAAATTTACCAGCTTTGTCCAGATAATCGGCAGTAACAGTCCAGCCGCTTTTTCCCTTAAAGGAAAGTTTTGTGTTTTTCTTTGCGTATTTTGCATAAGAAAGAGTGTATACACTGGATTTCTGGAACCTGGATGTGATGTTACTGCTTTTTTTGCTATTACATAAATAAATCTGCGATTATTGGCACCCGCAGATTTTGTGCCTGTTTTAGAGGAAACAGTAACTACGGATTTGTTGCTGGTTGTGATATTGGTTACTTTCGAATATTTACTGGTACTTCCAATAATATTGATATTGGCTGATACACTGCTTCCTAATGGACTGGTATAAGTTCGGGCATTGCCTGAATACAAAGTAATGATTCTGTTGGGCTGTGTAATTGTCTTAGCCTGTACCGGAACAGAAACAGACATTACAACAAGCATGGCTGCTATCATCAATGCCGACAGTTTTTTTATAAATCTTTTCATTTTCGGTTCCTCCCTTTGCTAACCCAAATTTTTCTTTAAATTTTTACAAACTTTCCCTCTGCTTCCGTATCTTCGTCGGTGTATCTCCGAACTGTTCCAGAAACATCCTTCGAAACAATTTATAATTCGTAAATCCGTGCCGTTCCAGGATCACATGAACAGGATCTTTGGTTGTGATCAGATCTTTGTAGATGAAGGAGAGCCGGTATTCATTCTGATATTCCAGAAAGGTAACTCCCATTTTTTTCTTAAAGAAGCGGCAGAAATACCCTGTCTGGAGGCAGGCGATGTCTGCGATCTCGTCCAGAGAGATCGGTTCTTTGTAATGTTCTGCGATATAATTCAGAACAGGATCAAGCCGGTCCATTTCTTTCTGGCGCTGATTGATATTCTGATGAAAAACTTTCACGCTGAAATTATGATACAGCTGAAACAGAAGCTCAAAGATCAGACTGTTAAAGCGCAGAAGGTAGCCGTCCGGGCGGATATCATTGATGACCTGGAGCTGTTCCAGAGTGGTTTTTAACATCATAAGTTTCGTCTTTTTGACAGGATCTTCTGTCCGATAGTCCCACAGAAAAATAAGCTGTCCGAGATCAGGAATATATTTTGCCATAAAATCCAACGGTATCTGCAGAAGGATTGCAGTATTTGGCGCAGTACACTTGGTGGAGTGCAGGACGTTTCCATTGACCAGGATACAGTCGCCTTCATGGATCGTGAAACTTTCAGATTCCACAGTAACATCCAGAGAACCCTCCTGCATATAAATGATCTCTATGGCACGATGCCAGTGTGTCGGGATATAACTTCCGGGATCCACGGAGGTACGGAACTGTACATTGGTCTCACCGGAAAAGTCTATGATCTCATATGAGATTTCTTTATTTTTCATAAATACCCATTCCCCTTACTTTTTTTAGTAGCGGCCATTTTGTTATTGTTTTATCAAAATTAAATTAAAAAAGAGAATATCGACTTATATATTAGTTCTTTTTATACCTAATATGCTCCATCATGATATGCTATTATAATACCATAAGAAACAGCCATGGCAAAGCAATAAACAAAGAAAAAATGAGAAGAAACAAGAAGAACACGGAGCAATGAGAGGGAGGAAACCAATGAATCAAAAGAGCAAATTGACCTTTGGAAAGATTTTTGAACGTTTTGCATACGGCTGTGGAGATTTCGGCTGTAACATCATCTATACTGCAATGTCAGCATTCCTGCTGTTTTACTACACAGACTACGCAGGAGTCAGCGCAATGGCAGTTGGAACCATCATGATGATCTCAAGAGTTTTTGACGGAATCAGTGATATTATCATGGGAGTCATCGTTGACCGTACCCATTCAAGATTCGGAAAAGCAAGACCGTGGATTTTGCGTATGTGCATCCCGTTTGCAATATCAGGAGTTCTGATGTTTTCCGTTCCGGTTTCCTGGTCATCCACACCGAAACTGGTATACGTCTTTATCACCTATAACCTGGTATCCACAGTCATCTACACCGCGATCAATGTCCCATATTCCGCACTGAACGCACTGATGACACAGGATCCATATGAAAGATCTGTATTAAGTATTTTCAGAAACCTTCTTGCAACAGCAGGAACACTTACCATCAATACCTTTACACTGCCACTGGTAGAATACTTCGGAAATAACGCAAGCGCATGGACAAAAACTTTCGTTGTATTTGGCTTCGTTTCCATCGCAGCTTTCCTCTGCACCTTCTTCGGCACAAAAGAACGAGTAAGAGCAAACGAGGCAGGCGAGCAGAAAGTAGAAGAAAACGTTCCGTTTGTAACAGGGATCAAGGCACTTTTCCAGAACAAATACTGGATTATGATGACTGGTATGCTGGCACTTTTCTTCCTGATGTACTCTGTAAACGGCGGCGCAACTGTATACTATGCAAAAGACATCCTCGGAGACAAAAATCTGGTAAGCACCATCAATGGTATCTTCAATATCGTACAGATCCTTGGCATGTTCTTCATCGCCATGCTGGTCAAAAAATTTGGTAAAAGAAATGTATTTTCACTGGGACTTATCCTGGATATCATCGGAATGCTCGTACTGAACTTCTCAGGCGGCTCCATGCCGATCATCGTAGTATCCAGTGTGATCCGTGGAATTGGAAATGCCTGCGGCGGTGCAACTATGTGGGCAATGGTATCTGACACGATCGACTATGGCGAATGGAAAACAGGATACCGTACAGAAGGACTTGTAAACAGCGCCTGCAGCTTCGGTTACAAGATCGGTAACGGTATTGGTTCCGCACTTCTCGGTGTGATCCTGGAAGTTGGCGGATATGTAGGAAATGCAGCAGCACAGACTGCTTCCGCCCTGACATCTATCAAGATCAGCTTTGTATGGATCCCGATCGCAGTCTATGTATGCGGACTTATCATCATGAAATTTTATCATCTGGACAAAGAATTTGACGGCATTCTGGACGATCTGAAAGCACGTAAATAATTTTGCACATGACCATTGGAAAGTAACGGAGGTTTGGACAATATGAAGATTAAAGGAGTCAATCTTGGAAACTGGATGGTTCTGGAGAAATGGATGAATCCGGCATTATTTGAAGGCACAACAGCGGAAGATGAGTATTATCTTCCGCGCCAGCTCTCGTCGGAAGTATATGAAGCAAGAATCAAGATCCATCGTTCCGAATACATCACAGAGCGTGATTTTGTAACGATCAAAAGAATGGGACTTGAGTCCGTGAGAATCCCGGTACCGTATTTTATCTTTGGCGACAGAGAACCATTTATCGGATGCATCGAAGAACTGGATAAAGCTTTTAACTGGGCAGAAAAATATGGTCTGACGATCCTGATCGATCTTCATACCGTTCCAATGAGCCAGAATGGTTTTGATAACGGTGGAATCAGCGGAGTCTGCAAATGGGCACAGGATCCGGATGAAGTTGAGTTTGCACTCAGCGTACTGGAACGCCTCGCGCAGCGCTATGGAACAAGGAAAGGTCTTCTGGGAATCCAGCCGCTTAACGAGCCGATCACAGAAAATATGTGGAAAACTATGGATATCGAACATCGTTATCCACCGGCAGACCCGGTTCTTGCACAGGGTTCTGCACCGATCACGATGGATTTTCTCCGGAAATATTATCTTGATGCCTATGACCGCATCAGTAAATATATGCCGAAAGACAAATATGTGGTCATTCACGACGGTTTCGAACTGATGGCGTGGAAAGATTTCATGCAGGAAGAAAAATATTCCAATGTTATTCTGGATACACACCAGTATCTGATGGTCGCAGAAGCAAACGGCTGTGAGCAGACCGTAGAAGCCTATGTAAAATATGTAAAAGAAGAGTTAGAGCCAAAGATCGAAGAGATGGAAAAATATTTCCCGGTGATCTGCGGAGAGTGGTGTCTGTTTAATTCTCTTGCCTGTGGCTGTGACACAAAAGGCGGACAGAGCGTTCTGAACGGTGTGGAAGGCAGTGCTGAGGAGACCGTCAGCGCCGAGCAGAAGAAAAAAATCTACAATGCCGTGGCAAAAGCCCAGCTTGACGCATGGAACAAAGGCAGCGGCTATTACTACTGGAGCTATAAACTTCTGACAGACACCGTCAATACCCCGGGCTGGATTGGCTGGGACAGCTGGGATCTGGGACGCAGTGTTGATTTTGGCTGGATCACAATGGAATAATATAAAATCTGATATATCCTAATATCTTAAGAGGAGGAAAATGCAATGATACAGAATCCAATACTTCCGGGATTTAACCCGGATCCGTGCATCTGCCGCAAAGGCGATGATTATTATATGGCAGTTTCTACTTTCGAATGGTTTCCGGGAATCCCGGTATATCATTCCAGAGATCTCAAAAACTGGGAATTATATACACATGTATTAACCGATGATGAGGAAGTAAACCTCAAGAAACTTCCAAGTGCCAAAGGTGTCTGGGCACCATGCCTGACTTATTGTGAGGAAGAAGAGATGTTTTATGTAGTTTATGGGGTGATGAACTCCATGAACGCGAGATATTTTGATGTGGACAACTTCCTGATCTGCTCCAAAGACATCAAAGGACCGTGGAGTAAACCGGTATATCTTCATTCAGCAGGATTTGACGCTTCTTTATTCCATGACACAGATGGTAAGAAATATGTTGTTTCACTGGAATGGGAGACAAGGGAAGGATATGAAAAGCCAGGCTACATCTGCATGGTGGAGTATTCTCCGGAAAAGAAGGAGATCGTAGGATATCCGAAGATCATATGGAAAGGCGGCACAGACAGAGGCTGCATGGAAGCTCCGCATCTGACAAAGCGTGGAGACTATTATTACATCATGTGTGCTGAGGGTGGCACAGGATACAATCACTGTGTGACCATGGGACGTTCCAAAAACGTCCGGGGACCATATGAAAAAGATCCGAAGAACCCGATTGTGACAAGTGTACCGGGAGAATCTTATGAAAGACAGGATCCGGATCATCTGAAATCGAAGTACTATAATCCGGACTCTATTCTTCAGAAATCCGGTCATGGAAGTTATGTAGAACTTCCTACAGGAGAAGTCTATCTGGTTCATCTCTGTTCCAGACCGTTCGTTCCGGAACTGCGCTGCACACTTGGAAGAGAGACTGCGATCCAGAAAATGATGTGGACAGAGGATAACTGGCTCCGCATGGCAGACGGCAGCAACCTTGCCAAACTTGAAGTACCGGAAAGTTCCCTCCCGGAATATCCGATAGAAAAAACACCGGACTTTGATGATTTCGACGGTGATGAACTTGGAAACTTCTATTATTCACCGCGTATCATGCCGCAGAGATTTGCTGATATAAATGCAAGAAAAGGATATGTCCGTATCCGTGGACAGGAATCCCGCACTTCCCTGAACAAAGTCAGCATTCTTGCAAGAAAACTGACCAGTGTTTACGCAAGGATCACTACAAAGATGGAATTTGTGCCGGAAGTACATCAGCACAGTGCGGGTCTGATCCTGTATTATGATAACATGAACTACATCAACCTCCGCAAATATTACAGTGAAACTCTCGGACAGAGCGCATTGTCCATCATCCATCTGGAAAATGGCGTCAAGACAGAATTTTTGAACACCAGGATCCCGGTAGAGGACAAACCAATCTACCTTCGCCTCTACATCGAAGGAAGAAAATCCTGGTTCGAGTGGAGCTACGACGGAGAAAATTATGAGAAGATCGGACGCATCTTCGATACCACCAGATTCTCCGATGAATACTGCAAATACGGTGAGTTCACCGGTACCATGGTAGGCCTCACCTGCGCCGACCGCATCCTCCACAGGAAATGTGCCGACTTCGATTTCTTCGAATACAAAGCCGACGAAAGCCGGATGGTGGAGTAAATTAGTCAGAATATCTAAAAAATTTAATATAAACCATCAATTCTGAACATTGACGGTTACCCCTTGTATGTGACAAAATAGGTATTACCAATAATAGGATTGCCGGGCGTTAAAATGCGCCTGGTTTTTCCGCGTTAAAAAGGAATATCAGGGAGGAAAAAAATGGCACAGAAAAGAAAATGCGGCGTACTGCTTCCAGTGAGCAGTCTGCCTTCAAAGTACGGTATTGGATGCTTTGACAAAAAAGCGTATGAATTTGTAGATGCACTCAAGGAAGCAGGACAGAGTTACTGGCAGATCCTGCCGCTGGGACCGACCAGCTATGGTGATTCACCGTACCAGTCTTTTTCTACATTTGCAGGAAACCCATACTTCATCAGTCTTGAGGCACTGATCGAAGAAGGAGTCCTGACAAAGAAAGAGTGTGACAAAGTAGACTTTGGAACAGATGCGACCAGCGTAGATTATGCGAAATTATACGAAGGACGTATGCAGCTTCTCCGCAAGGCATATGAGAGAAGTAATATTTATATGGATCCGGAGTTCCGCAGATTTCAGGAAGAAGAAGCATGGTGGCTCAAGGACTATGCACTTTTTATGGCAGTGAAGAAACGCTTCGGCGGTATTCCGTGGAGCGAGTGGGCTGAGGATATCCGCCTTCGCTGGCAGAACGCCCTGGATTACTACAGAGAAGAAATGTATTTCGAAATCGAATTCCAGGAATATATGCAGTTCAAATTCCGCCAGCAGTGGATGGCACTCAAATCTTATGCAAACGAAAAGGGAATCCAGATCATCGGTGACATCCCGATCTACGTTGCGATGGACAGCGCAGATACCTGGGCAAATCCGTGGCTCTTTAAACTGGATGAGAAAAACTGCCCGACACAGGTAGCAGGATGCCCGCCAGATGGATTTTCTGCTACAGGACAGCTCTGGGGAAACCCTCTGTACAACTGGGAAGTGCACCGTAACTCTGGATATGAGTGGTGGATCAAACGAATCTCCAACTGCTTCCGCCTGTATGACGTTGTAAGGATCGACCATTTCCGCGGATTTGATGAATATTATGCAATTCCATACGGAGATAAGACAGCAGAGAACGGCTGGTGGGAAAAAGGTCCTGGAATCGATCTGTTCCGTGCAATCTCAGCAAGATTGGGAGACAGAGAGATCATCGCAGAGGATCTTGGCTACATGACCGATAGCGTTAAACAGCTTGTAGAAGAGAGCGGCTATCCCAACATGAAAGTTATCGAATTCGCTTTTGACGAGCGCGATACCGGAAATGCCAGCGACTACCTGCCGCACAACTATCCGAGAAACTGTGTTGTCTATACAGGAACCCATGACAACGAAACACTTCTTTCCTGGCTGGACGACATCACACCGGGCGAGAGAAGACAGGTCCGTGAGTATCTGAACAACTTCAAAGACTCCGGCAAAGAACTGTGTGACGACCTGATCTGCCTCGTAATGCAGAGCGTTGCCAATCTGTGCATCATTCCAATGCAGGATTACCTTGGTCTTGACAACTCCGCACGAATGAACCAGCCGTCCACCCTCGGCAAGAACTGGAAGTGGAGACTAAAAGAAGGTCAGTTCTCAAAAGAACTTCAGAAAGAAATGCTGGAACTGGCAACACGTTATGGAAGAAGATAAGAAAAATAATATCAAAGGATATATGCTCGCAATCCTCGGAGGGGTCAGCTGGGGAATATCCGGTGTATGCAGCCAGTATCTGTTTACGCAATATGATCTCAGTGCTGACTGGCTTACCGCGATCCGAATGCTGCTTTCGGGGATCCTTCTTCTCGTACTTGCTTTCCGAAAGGAACATACACGGATTTTTAAGATCTGGACAAAAGGGAAAGATACGTTCTGGCTGATCGCGTTTGCACTTGCCGGACTTCTTCTGTGTCAGTATACATTTCTGGCAGCGATCAAACATTCTAATTCTGCTACAGCTACGGTCCTTCAGAGTCTGAACGTTGTTTTGATGGCGATCGTGATAGCGGTCTGGAATAAGAAAATGATGAGCAGAATACAGATAGCGGCAATTGTCTTGGCGTTTTCCGGTACCTATCTGATCGCAACGAAGGGAAGTCTGACAAGCATGGATCTTCCCGACAAACCTTGACCTTCCAGCGTGGATCATCATCGCAGTTATCGTTATTATCGGCACAGCAGTTGGATTTTCTGTATTTCTCGAGAGCGTAAAATATATCGGCCCCGTAAAATCAACACTACTTGGCTGCCTGGAACCTGCATCCGCAACCCTTCTCTCAGCCTTGCTGCTGGGAACGAAATTTACCGCGATCGAACTGATCGGTTTTGTATTTGTTGTAGGCACGGTATTTCTTTCCGTGTCAACAAAGGAATAGAAGTCTAAAATATTGCACCGGTTGTTTACTTGAGAAAAAGCATGTGTTATAATTTTTTACACGAAAAGATAAAAAATTATCCAATGCGTCGTAAAACCCCTTGCTTTAGCTACGGGGATATAAGACGCGTC
>OLOV01002625.1_pt1 | contig 11964 bp, 9 predicted proteins | sample 1672931 | NCBI WGS metagenome assembly OLOV01 (sample SAMEA3136738, study PRJEB25190) | human gut metagenome | biome: human gut; feature: human-associated habitat; material: faeces | place: Austria | collected 2013
GCTTGCCCTCGATCTCCCGGCGGGCGTTGATCTCCTCGAACACGCTGCGGGCCATGTAGACCTCGCCCCGGACGATAAGACGGGGCAGCTTTTCCGGCAGCGTCATGGGGATGGAGCGGATGGTGCGGAGGTTCTCCGTCACGTCCTCGCCCACCTGACCGTCGCCCCGGGTCGCACCACGGACGAACACGCCGTCACGGTACTCCAACGCCACGGACAGGCCGTCCACCTTGGGCTCAACGCTGTATACCGCGCGGTCCAGCGGTACTTTCTCCAGAAATCGGCAGACCTCATCGTCGTTGAATACGTCCTGTAAGCTCTCCAGCGGCACAGCGTGGCGCACCTGCTGGAATTCGGACAGCGTCTGGCCGCCCACCCGCTGGGTGGGCGAATCCGGCGTGATCTCCTCCGGGTGCTCCGCCTCCAGGTCCTCCAGGCGGCGGAGCATATGGTCGTATTCAAAATCGGAGATGGTGGGTTCATCCAGCACGTAGTAGCGATAGCCGTGGGCGTTGAGCGTGTCGCGCAGCTCCTTCATCTCTTGGCGGTAGTCCATGTGACCTCTCCCCTTTTATCCGTTGTTCATAATGTATTCGTCAGCATAGTCCTCGATTTTATCCTCGGTGGTGCTGAAGTAGGTGTACGTCTGCGGCACACCTCCGACAATGACCGTCTCCGCCACGGAGATCTCATTGCTGACCTTGGTGTAGGTGGTGATGCCCGGCAGCAGGATGCTGACGGAAACGTCCACCTCCAATAGTATCTGATGCTTCGTCTGATTGATGCCGGCGGCGATGAACCGATCGCTGAACCTGGCGCTGGCTGTGCCCAGCGTCTCCATTTTGACGTACAGCTTCGGGCCGCGGCCCGCCAGCAGCGGCGATCCGGTGAGCGTGCCCAGCGGGATGGCCAGCTCGGTGGCGGAGACCTCCGACAGCCGGGCCAGCACGTCGTCGGCCACCTCGGTCTGCAAGCGGTTGAAGGCGGCCATGTCGCTGCGCAGAGCGGCCACATGGCCCTCCGCGTCCTTGTCAAAGGACACCAGCTTGCCATATTCCAGGTGGCCGCTGGCCACCGCGTCGTTCACCGCCGCCACCACGATGCGGTTGACGGTGTTGGAGCAGCGGGCGGTGGCAACATTGACCAATATGGGCCGCAGGTGCAGCAGAATGGCCCACAGCAGTGCCGTCAGGCTGATGAGCGCGATGGCGACCCATATCCGCACCCGCTGATGGCGGGACAGGCGAATATAGCGCAGGCGCGTCACGGCCATCACCTCCCTTTATGGGAAGTGTATGACGGGACGGCTTTTCCTCATTCCTGCCAGCCGTTGACAATGGATTTGAAGAATTTGCCCCGCTCTGCGAAGTTCTTGAACTGGTCGAAGGCGGCGCAGGCCGGCGACAGCGTGACCACGTCGCCGGGATGGGCATGGTCGCGGGCGGTCTCCACGGCGGCGGTAAAGGGCGTCACGTCCAGTATCTCCGGGCAGCCGGGGCGGTAGTCCGGGGCTTGCTTCACGGCAGCGCGGATCTTATCCGCCGTCGCGCCGCAGAGAATCAGCAGCTTGACGTGGGCGGTGATCTCCGGGCCTAACACATCAAAGGGGATGTGCTTGTCGTAGCCGCCGGCGATAAGGATGACCTTCTCCGGGAAGGAGCGCAATCCGGCGATGGTGCGGGAGGGACTGGAGGCGATGGAGTCGTTGTAGTAGCGGACACCGCGGTAGGTGCGGACCAGCTCAATGCGGTGCTCCACGCCGCCGAAGGTTTGGGCGAACTGCCGGATGGTCCCATCCGGCACAAGGCCGTCCACCGCGGCGATGGCCGCCATATAGTTTTCCACGTTGTGGACGCCGGGGATCTTGATGTCCGAGGTGCGGAGGATGGTACGCTCCCCCGCCGGACCGCGGCAGACGATGTCCTCTCCCCGGAGGAACACGCCGTCGGCAGGCTCGGTCTGACGGCTGAACAGGCGGCCGCGGCCCACGGCGCGGGCGGACTGCTCCGCCGTGATAGCGTTGTCCGCGTTGAACACGGCGATGTCACCGGCCTTCTGATGGCAGAAGATGTTCTCCTTGGCGGTGACGTACTCGGCCATGTCCTTGTGTACATCCAGATGGTTGGGCGCAAGGTTGGTGACCACGGCGATGTGGGGGCTTTGGGTCATGGTCATGAGCTGGAAGCTGGAAAGCTCCAGCACAGCGTAATGGTCGGGCTGCATCGCATCCGCCTCGCACAGCAGCGGGTGGCCGATGTTGCCGCCCAGCCAGACGGTTTTGCCGGCGGCACGCAGCAGCTCCGCGATGATGGTGGTGGTGGTGGTCTTGCCGTCAGATCCGGTAACGGCGATGATGGGACAGGGACAGATACGGAAGAAGACCTCCATCTCGCTGGTCAGCTCCGCCCCTTTGGCTACCGCCGCCGCGATCTGCGGCACATCGGGCCGCAGGCCGGGTGTGCGGAAGATCACGTCCGCGTCCAGGCCGTCCAGGTAGTCCCCGCCAAGGTGCAATCGGCAGCCACGGCGCTCCAGATCATCGGCCTGTGCGCCCATCTGTTCCCGGGTACGCTTGTCGCAGGCGGTGACGGACACGCCCTCCGCCAGCAGCCGGTCGATGAGAGGCGTGTTGCTGACGCCGATGCCGATGACGGCTACCTTCTTATTTTTTATGGTGTCTATATATTCCCGCAGGGTCATGGGTGTTCCCTCCTTGGATGAAGTGGCTTTTGCGTTTTAACTTATGTATTATACCTCACGGGGGAAAAATCTTCAATCAAAATCGCGTGGGAGCGCCCTGATTTTCGCGGGAATGAGCATTTTGGCCGGGAAACCGTCAAACCGCACAAAAACGGCGGGAGAAATTTGGCGAATGTCGGCTATTTTACTTCTTTACATTACCACGCTAAAGTGGTAGTATGATAACACAATAAATCAAGCGGCCACGCAGCCGCAGTTTAGGAGGAACACAACATGAAGAAGTTTATGGCGATGCTGCTGGCACTGGTCATGACGCTGAGTTTGGCGGCCTGCGGCAAGAAGGCGGACGACACCAGCAAGGATGACGCGAAGGCGGACGACACCACCACCACGGAGATCACCTACGCCGTGGAGGCCGGCAGCGCCGGTGAGGAAGTGGCACTGGCCAACGGGTTCAAGACCGTGTCCGTCAACTCTCAGGCTGACGCGCTGATGGAGGTCTCCTCCGGCACGTCCGACGCGGCGATCATCGACCTGCTGATGGCCGGCGCGATGGTGGGCGAGGGTACGAGCTATCCCAACCTGAAGGTGACGGATCAGAAGCTGAACTCTGAGCTGTACGGCGTGGGCTGCCGCAAGGGCAGCGACCTGGCTTCCTTTATCAACAGCGTGATGGGCGAGGCCTATGCCGACGGCACAATGCAGGAGCTGGCCAACACCTACGGCGTGCAGGAGGCCCTGCTGGAGCAGAGCGCCAGCGAGTTCACCGCCTCCGAGGCGGACAGCGATGTGAAGTACATCCAGGATAAGGGCACGCTGATCGTGGGCATCACCGAGTTCGCTCCCATGGATTACAAGAGCGCGGACGATGAGTGGATCGGCTTTGACGCGGACATGGCCAAGCTGGTGGCGGAGAAGCTGGGCGTTGAGGTGCAGTTCATCGTCATCGACTGGGATATGAAGGTCAACGAGCTGGACAGCAAGAACATCGATGCGGTGTGGAACGGCATGACGCTGACCGACGGCGTGAAGGCCGCCATGGAGTGCTCCAACGCCTACTGCGAGAACGCGCAGGTGGTCATCACCAAGTGAGTGGCCAGACAGCGGAAATTGTGATACAATAGCTACCCACGGCAGAGGGCGTGCAGCGTCCTCTGCCTTTGGGCGGATTTTATGAAGTGTGTTCCCTCCCCCGCACAAGTGACTACGAAGGAGTTTTTTCATGTTTTGGACTGTTACCCTCTCCCTGCTGGCAGGCATGGGACAGCTGTTGAAGCTGTTCTTCCTGACGCTGCTGTTCTCCCTGCCGCTGGGACTTCTCATCGCCTTCGCCCTGCGAAGCCGGTGCAAGCCGGTGAGCTGGCTCTTTAACGTCATTGTATGGATCATCCGCGGCACGCCGCTGATGCTCCAGCTCATCATCATCTTCTACGGGCCGGGCAAGTGGTTCGACAACAACATTTGGGGGCTGTTTTCCGATGGGCGCATGGCGGCCTGCGTGGTGGCGTTCGTCATCAACTACGCCTGCTATTTCGCCGTGATCTACAAGGGCGGCATCGAGGGCGTGCCCATCGGGCAGAGCGAGGCCGGACAGGTGCTGGGCATGACCAAGGGGCAGATCTTCTTTAAGGTCACGCTATTGCAGATGGTCAAGCGCATTGTGCCGCCCATGTCCAACGAGATCATCACGCTGGTGAAGGATACGTCCCTGGCCCGCATCATCGCCGTGACAGAGCTGATCAAGGCCGGTGAGGCGTATATGAAGTCCGCCGGTATCATTTGGCCGCTGTTCTACACCGCCGTGTTCTATTTGGCGTTCGTAGGCATCCTGACGCTGCTGTTCAACTACATCGAGCGCAAGCTCAGCTATTTCCGCTAAGGAGGTGTTGCACATGGCTATTCTGGACGTACAGCACATCGAAAAGCATTTTGGCGACACCCACGTGTTGGAGGACATCAGCTTCTCCTTGGAGGAGGGGCAGGCGCTCAGTATCATCGGCTCGTCCGGCAGCGGAAAGACCACGCTGCTGCGGTGTCTGAACTTTTTGGAGACGCCGGACAGGGGCGTGATCTCCGTCCGGGGCGAAAAGCTGTTTGACGCGGACGACCCGGCCACCCGTTCCGAGAGTGAGATACGAAAAAAGCGGCTGCACTTCGGACTGGTGTTTCAGAGCTTCAATCTGTTCCCCCAGTATACGGCGCTGGAGAATGTGACGCTGGCACGGGAGCTGATGGCCAAGTCTGAAAAGACCGGCGAGAGCCACGCGGACATCGTGGCGGAGGGCAAGCGGCTGCTGGCAGACATCGGACTGGCCGACCGCATGGGAAACTATCCCCACCAGCTGTCCGGCGGGCAGCAGCAGCGGGTGGCCATCGCACGGGCGCTGGCCATGAAGCCGGATATTCTGTGCTTCGACGAGCCTACCTCCGCCCTCGACCCGGAGCTGACCGGCGAGGTGCTGCGGGTCATCCGTGGGCTGGCGGAGCAGCACACCACCATGATCATCGTGACCCACGAGATGGCCTTTGCACGGGATGTGGCGGATCAGGTCATTTTCATGGACGGCGGCGTTATCGTGGAGCAGGGCCCGGCGCGGGAGGTCATCGACCATCCGCATCAGGAGCGGACACGGCAGTTTTTGGCCCGGTACAGCGAGATATAACATGAAAACCTCCACGCGGATGCGTGGAGGTTTTTCATATCGTGCGAGCGCGCCTGTAAGCCGGGTTCTGTTTCGACAGTCATCTATCTACGCGCACCGTCGCCGGTGCGCTCCAGCCACCTCGGGAGCGGCCGGGCCAGCCTGTATGCTCCCATACCGGTGTTGCTCCGGATAGAGTTTACAGCGACGGTCGCTTTCACACGCCGTCGGGTGAGCTCTTACCTCGCCTTTCCACCCTTACCGCGAGACCGCGGCGGTATATCTCTGTTGCACTTTTCCTGAAGTCGCCTTCGGCGGGCGTTACCCGTTATCCTTGCCCTGTGGAGCCCGGACTTTCCTCATGAACAGGCTTTCGCCTTGTCCCCGCGACTGTCCAGCGCCCTCGCAGGATCAATTTTACCCAAGCGGCGGGGGAAAGTCAATGATAACTTCACCGGATGCGGGGGATCAGCAGCATTTTGTCCGGAACGCCGCCCTCCTCCAGGTGGTTCACGGTGCGGATCAGCTCCTCATCGGTGTGGTACTGCTTTGCCACATCCCACAGGCTTTCCCCCGCTGCCAGGCGGCGCATGACCAGGGAGGGCCGCCGTCCCGGCTGGCGGTCGGTGAGCAGCTCCACTGCCGTGACGGTGGGCAGCGTCTGACGTTCCTCCTCCGGGGCGCGGAGGGCCACGATCTGCCGGATGTCGCAGCCGCTGCCGCTGAAGGCCACCTCCGGCGCGCCGCAGAGGGCACAGGCGGCATCCCGCGAGACAGCGGGCAGCGGCACCTCCGCCGTGCGCTCCGTGACGGTGGGTGTCTCCTCCTCGTCCAGATACAGAAACCGCAGCCGGACGGTGGTATGGAGGTCGTTGTCGTCACCGGCAAGAGAAGGGGTGCAGTCCGCGTCGGTGACGAACACAAAGGGCCTCTGGCGTCCAAAGTCCAGATGCTGAACGCATTCCTGACGTCCGGCCCGCTCCGGTACAGCGGAGGGCAGCGTCACCTCCTGGGTCTCTACACGGGTATCGCAGCGGATGCTGTAAAGATCGGTGACGCAGGACAGCGTCTCGCTGCGGGTGGTGGTCAGCAGCAGCCGCAGCTCCGCCGTAACGGAGAAGCCGCTGGTCTCCTCGCTGCGGAGCAGCCGCACCTCGCAGCCAGCCAGCTGCGCGGCGGCGGTACACTCCCCCTGTTCCGCCCCCTCCGGCAGGTCCACGATCTGAGAGAAGGGCAGCGCGGCCTCGTATGTATAGAGCTGCTGCTCGCGGCAGCGATACAGCGCCGACAGGAACAGCTCTCCCTTGACCATCAGCTTGCTGCCCACCGGCTGGCAGCCGGTGACGCGGGGATAGAGACGGCTGCACAGCAGGTCCTCCGGGGCTGGCTGGTCGGTCGGCGCGGGCGTCTCCAGGGCTGCGCTGCACTCCCGCTCCGCCACGGAAACGGTCAGACAGGCCGTCCGCTCCTGCCGGCGCATACGCAGCGTCCCGTCCTCCTCCGCCGTTCCGGCGCACAGCCGCAGCACGGAGCAGCGGTATCCGGTGATGGTCAGCTCAGGGATGACCCGGACGTACAGACGGCGGGCCGTCAGGACCTGTGCCTCGCACAGCAACAGCCGGCCCGTGGCCCATTGCAGCTGGCAGGCCGCCAGCCGCGGCTCGGCCGCAGTACAGGTGAACGGCACGGTCAGCGTCAGGCTGCGCAGGCCCACGCTTTCCTCCGATGTATACAGGACCGTCAGCCGCACAGCGCCTCTGACGGTGATGCTTTTGCCGTCGGCGGTACGGCTGCGTATCTGCACCTGACCCGCCGTTTCCACGATACGGCCCAGGTCCGGGCAGTATTCCGGGATGGCGGTCTCCATCGTCTCCTCGTGGTTCACGGCGGCGCGGCCGACCGTATCCCAGCAGGTGATCTCCTTCCATTGCAAGCCACATTCCATGGTTCAGCCCTCACATTCTTCGTTCGTTTGCCACAATGTATGCGAGGGCTCGGGGGTTTATTCCTTTATCCCGAACAAGCAGCGCAGCAGGCCGCTCAGCAGCCGCGGGGACTTCCAGACTATGATCTTCACCGCTGTTACCTCCTATCCTTCAAGCATACCACACCGCAGGCGATGAGCAGAAACGCCACCAGGAACATCAAGCAGCCCACCGGAAACACCGCGGCGATGAGTATACCCAGTCCCAGGCCCAGCGCGCACACGCCTAAAAAACCTCCGCAGTTCCATCTTCTCACGGTACACCCCTCCCCTGCTCCAATATATGGGCCGAGACCGGCAGAGGTGCAGAAAGGGCCGCCCACCGGCGGCCCTTGATAGGCTTATATTCACTTACACCTTATGTCTATATGTCTATATCCTATATCTGCGGGTCGGGCTGCTTCAGCTCATCCTCCATCCGCTGCAGCTCGGCGATCATGCCGTCAAACGCCGCAAAGTCCGCGTTCTCCACGGCCTGCTCCGCCTGACGCAGCTGATCCAGCAGCGCTGCGTTCGTGTGCGCATAGGTGCTGCGCCGCTGGCCGCACCAGGCCCGCTGCTGGGCGATGCACTGGGCCAGCCGCTCCATGGCCTTGGCCCGGAATTCCTCCGTGCGGCGGTGGGCGCTGATCTCGATCTCCGCGATATGCTCCTTCAGGGACTGGTATTCCAACGCCGGTCCGCGCAGCGCTTCACACTCGCTTCGCAGCGCCGACGCCTCCGCCTGCGCCTGGGCCAGCTGTGCCTGCAGACGTGCGTTCTCCTCCCGCAGCTTCGCATCCTCCTCGGTCAGGCCGCGCAATGCCTCGTTTTCCGACGCCGCCTCGTCCCGCTGCTTGCGCAGCGTCTCGACCTCCGCCCGGAGCGTCTCCAGCTGGGTCTGGTTCTCCGCAGCGGTCTTCTCGATATAAGTCACCACGTCCTCCCGGTCAAATCCGCCGAACAGGCGCGTCTTAAAGCTGGCATCCATAGCAACAACTACCCTCTCTCTTTTGATCTTGGTCACAGCATACCACAAATATCGGCAAAAGACAAGGGAAAGCGCAGAAAAAGGCAGACTGTGCATCAGATTACCAAATTATCAAATTAAAGCAAAAAAGTTCCCCAGGACGATTTACAAACCGCGGAATTTGTTGTATAATGCGGTCTGTTGTGTATAAGCATTCTACTCGAAAAGGACGGAAACATCATGAACTGGGAGATCATCACATTTTTAGGCTACTTTATTATTCTATTGGGCGTTGCTCTGATTTTTTACTTCAACGGTTCGAATAAGAACTCCGAGGACTTCTTCCTGGGTGGGCGCTCCATGGGTCCCTGGGTTACAGCCCTGTCCGCACAGGCCTCCGATATGTCGGCCTGGCTGCTGATGGGCCTGCCTGGCTCTATTCTGGCATTTGGCTTTGGACAGATGTGGATCGGCATCGGTCTTGCACTGGGTACTGCCGCCAACTGGATCTTATGTGCCCGACGGCTGCGCACCTTCTCCAAGGCGGCCAACGATTCCATCACCGTGCCCCAGTATCTGACCAACCGCTTCGCGGTGGACTCCCGGTCTCTGCAGCTGGTGTGTGCGCTGATCTTCCTGTTCGCCTATACCATCTACGTCGCCTCCGCGCTGGTGGCCGGCACTTCCGTGTTCACCACCCTGTTCCCGGATATATCGCCCAAGATCGCCATGTTCGTGTTCCTGCTCATCATCGTGGCATACACCTTCTTCGGCGGGTTTACCGCCGTGTGCTGGACGGACTTCTTCCAGGGCATGCTGATGATGCTGGCGCTGATGCTCGTCCCCATCGTGGTCTACTTCGGCCACCGCTCCCTGCTCGATCCCACCGCACTGACGACTGTCTATGAATACACCGACGCCGCCAGCGGTGCGGTGACGAAGTGCGCGTTTGGCGTCGGTCTGTTCGACGCCAGCTGGCAGGACATTCTCAGCGGCTTGGGCTGGGGGTTGGGCTACTTCGGTATGCCTCATATTTTGGTGCGCTTCATGTCCATTGAAAAGCCCTCCATGATCAAGAAGTCCTCCATCGTGGCTATCGTTTGGGTCATCATCTCCCTGCTCTCCGCTGTGCTCATCGCCTATTTCGGCAGAATGATCATGGGTGCGGAGCTGCTGGAGACCGGCAGCCAGAAGCTGGTGTTCATCGCCATGTCCCGCCGCTTCTTCCCCGCCGCTGTCTGCGGCCTGCTGCTGGCGGCCATCATCGCGGCATCCATCTCCACCGCCGACTCCCAACTGCTGGTGGCGTCCAGCTCCTTCACCGCCGACCTGTATAAGCCTTTCTTCCGCAAGAACGCCACGGAGAAGGAGACGCTGATGGTGGGCCGTGTGTTGGTGCTGGTGCTGTCCTTTATCGCCTATGTCATCGCCAACTCCAAGGGCAGCGGCGCACAGGCTATCATGGACATGGTGGAAAACGCCTGGGGCGCTTTCGGTGCGTCCTTTGGCCCGACCATTCTGCTGTCCCTGTTCTGGCGTCGGTTTAATTACAAGGGCGCTGTGGCCGGCGTTGTCTCCGGCTTTGTGGTGGATCTGGGCTGGCTGCTGACCGGTCTGACCGCTTCCACCGGCGTTTTTGAGATCGTCCCCGGCTTCTGCGCCAGCTTCATCGTCGCGTTCCTCGTGGCCAAGTTTACGGAAGCGCCCAATGCCCAGGCAGTGGAGATTTTCGATAAGGCCACCAGTGCCGATGCCGATTGACCTGCTTTTACCGGATAAACATGGCGTGAGCTTGGCTCACGCCATGTTTGTTTTCCAGTCTCAGTTCCACCGTGAGAAAATTTTGAAGAAAAGCAAAAATTTATCTTGCATTTTATTTCGTGTTATGCTATTATTAGTGAGCTGTCCGAAAGACACGCGCCGTTAGCTCAGCTGGATAGAGCGTCTGGCTACGGACCAGAAGGCCGGGGGTTCGAATCCCTCACGGCGTGCCAAAAAGACCCGAAACCGTAAGGCTTCGGGTCTTTTTGTTTGCATAAGTTGTTGTTTTCTCCCGCTGCTTTTTTCTGACCCAAACGCTGACCCCAACGGGAGCAGATAGCGGAAACTATCAGACGGCACGGGATAGGATATTGCCCATCGTTTGCGCCGCCTTGAGCTGTGCGTCGGTGGTAACGTGGGCGTAGGTGTCCAGCGTGAAGCCCGCGGAGTAGTGACCGAGCATCGAGGACACGGTTTTTACATCCACGCCGTTTTGCAGCGCCATCGTTGCGAAGGTGTGGCGCAGGTCATGGAAGCGTATCCGTGGCAATCCCGCCCGTTTCAGCACTCTTTGCAGCATATGCAGGACGCTGTCCGGTGACATAGGGCCTCCGGTGGACGATGGGAATACCCATTCGCTGCTTCCCACCTTGTTTTTCTGTGCCTTTAGAACGTCTATCGCGTCTGCCGACAGCGGCAGCGTGCGGTAGGCGTTTTTCGTTTTCAACGGTGCCTCGACTACTTTGCCATTCTGCCGAGAGATGGCTCTCTGAATTTTCAGCACGCCACGGTCAAAGTCCACGTCCGTCCACTTCAGGCCCAGCAGTTCACCCCGCCGTAGGCCCGTGGCGAGGTCGAGGTAGTAGAGCTCGTACACGCCGCTGTTCCTGGCCTCCCGGAAAAAGGTGCTGAGTTGGTCGGCGGTCAGCGTTTTCATCTCTTTGTGCTCCACCTTTGGCAGGGCGCAGCCCTGCGTTGGATTCCTGCTCACCAGTTTCTGCTCGATGGCAAGGTTGTACGCCGAGCCGATCATCTGGTTGATATTGCGAACCGTCTTGGGCGCTAACCCTTTCGGCTTTTTCTTGGCCTCGATGCGGTCTACTCGCCCGCCGTCCAGCAGATGTTTGTAGAAGCGTTGTAAGTCCAGAGAAGTCAGGTCTGCCAGCGGAACGCTGCCGATCTGCGGCTTGATGTGGTTTTTCAGAAAACCTTGGCTGGTCTTGAACGTGGACGGTCTGAGTTTTACTTTTGCGTAGTTCTCCATCCAGACCTCCAGCCAACTCCCCACGGTGTAGGTCTTGGCCCGTCCGTAGTCGATGCCGACGTTTTCCTCGATGGCTTTTTTCAGTTTTTCTTTTACTTCCGCTTGCGTCTTGCCGAGGACGTTTTTGATGATGGCCTTGCCAGTTTCCGGATCGTGACCGACTGTGTACCGGCCCTCCCATCGACCGTCCTTTCGTTTGCGGATGTTCCCTTCCCCGTTCGCTCGTCTTTTCGGCATGGTATCAGCCCCTTTCGCAACGAACAATACCGTAACCAAGGGAACAAAGCTACCCGAAAGTCGAACTGTTATCAGAAAGTTATCATTTGCACCTCGGAGCCGCGCCGCCTTATCTTTGACTATTGCGGCGCAATTTTTGCGCTGCCGGAGGCGTTCTTCTTTGGTTACAGCGGTGCGATTTTTGAACGCTTGAAAGTCTCTTTTCATTGACTACAGCGGCGCAAAATACACACGTTTTCCTCCAAAAATTGCTGCCACGCTGAAATCACTTTTTCGTGTGGTTGAAAACGGAAAATTTCTCAAACGCCTGCGGAACGTCCACCTTGAAAAGTCTGCTACCGCAGGGGGCTTATGCCCCTCACGTTCACCCAAGACTGCGAAAACGCCTCGCAAGGTGCACCTTAGACTGCGGTTTCAAAACCTCGGA
>OLOV01002629.1_pt1 | contig 11947 bp, 9 predicted proteins | sample 1672931 | NCBI WGS metagenome assembly OLOV01 (sample SAMEA3136738, study PRJEB25190) | human gut metagenome | biome: human gut; feature: human-associated habitat; material: faeces | place: Austria | collected 2013
TCTTTGAAGGCGCTATCGCCGATGGAAGTGACGGAGTTGCCGATGGTCACGGAAGAGAGCCCGGAGCAGCCATTGAAGGCGCTATCGCCGATTGAAGTAACGGAGTTGGGGATGGTCACTGAAGTGAGCTTGGAGCAGTGGGGGAAGGCGAAGTTGGGAATTATAGTGACTTTATCGCCAATAGTCAATGAAGTGAGATTTGTACAGTCACTAAAAGCAGAAATCATCTTGGTGCACTTTTCTGCATTAAATATCACGGAAGTGAGCCCGGAGCAGTAGGCGAAGGCAAATTCGCCGATTGTAGTGACGGAGTTGGGGATGGTCACGGAAGTGAGGCCTGAGCAGTTGAAGAAGGCGTAGTTGCCGATTGAAGTGACGGAATTGGGGATGGTCACTGAAGTGAGCCCGGAATGGTTGGCGAAGGCGCCATCGCCGATAGAAGTAACGGAATACGTTGTACCGTCGAATGCTATAGTTTCGGGTATAATCACGCCACCGCTATAACTGACTCTTGTCACACTCGCCGTCCTATTGGCGGGTGTAATGTCATAATATATGCCGTCAACTTTGCAGCCGTAGGCGAGGGCGAGGGCGGAGAAAGAGGAGAAGAGCAACAAGATGAGTAGGAGTGCCGGTCGGATGATTGTGTGAATAAGATGGCCGGGGATGATAGACGTGTGGTCGGGTTGGGATGCGGGATATTGCGTCGCCGAGGTCTCGGCATGTGCCGATTTTTCATTGTTGAGGTGTTTGAGTAGTGCCATAATGTCACTTTGGGGTTTTTGGCCCGGACGACGACCTGCCCGGATGTAGATATGCAGAAAAGCGTGGACGTCTGTATCTGTTGCCGCCCGGCGAACGGAGGAGAGAGTTTCTGTTCGTCAAGAATCAGTGCGGATAAACGCTTTCAAAAAAAATGTCTGCCGACCCACCCACATTGCCCGTGACCGGGCTTCTGCGGAGCGGTCTGCATGGCAAAGTTACACATTTATTTGCATTTAGCAAATAGTTTCTTCGAGACACGTTGTCAGCGTTTTAGGGCGATGCTGTGAAGGAGTGTCGGTTCCGGAGGACGTTGGTAATGCCATAGGCAACATCCTCGAAGGCTTGTCCTTATAATATTGCGAGCGCACGGCGACATCGGCTGTTGCGCTCGCAGGCTTTTTTAACATCCGCAAGCAGCACTATTTAGGCTCGCAACGGGCGAATTTGACGGATTTTGCGTAACTTTGCGGCTTGAAGACCGGACGCATCGCACGCATGGTCGTCCGATACTTGACAGCATCCATATCATTACTATGATTTCCAATAACAATTTGACAGGAAACAACGCGCAGGGACAGCCTGCGCCGGAAGCCGGTGACGCTGCGCGTCGCCGCAAGCGCATATTGTTGTATTGTGCCGCAGGCGTATTGGTGGTAGCCATCGCCGTGGTCGCATGGTTGGTGTTCTCGCACATGGCCGAACAAAAAGCCAAAGAGCAGGCCGAGATAGAAGCCGAGGCACGCAACCTCGACTTGCAGCAGCAATTGGCCGACAGCGAATTCGAGAACCTCGAAAATGATTTCCGGCAGCTGGAAACGCAGCGTGTCAATATCACCAATGATACGCTAAAAATCCGCCTTACCGAGAAGTACGAGGCTGCGCGTCTGCAAATCGAAGACTTACAGAAAAAGCTCCAAGACCAGCGCCGTCGCTCGTCCAAGGAAATACAGGATCTGCGCGGCCAAATAGACTCGCTGCGCAAATTGCTCAAGCATTATCTCGAAGAAATTGACCGGTTGAACCGTGAAAACGAGGAGTTGCGTTCCGAGAATGCCGGACTCAAGGACCGCAACGAGAAGCTGGCCACGCAGGTGTCCGAAACATCGCGTGCCAATCAGGTACTCTCCGAGCGCATGACCCTTGCCGAGAAGCTCAACGTCACGGGCGTCAATCTCAGGGCTCTGAACAAAAAAGGTAAAAACGAGAAAAAAGTCGCCAAAGCCAAGCAACTTGTGGTGACCTTCACATTGCCGCCCAACAACTCGACGCCTGTCGGCGAAAAGACTATATTTGTACGCATCATTTCGCCCGAAGGCAACCTGTTGGGCAATGGCGGGTCGTTTGGCTTTGAAGGTGCCAACGTGCCCTGTACGGCGCGCAAGGTTATCGAATACACGGGCGAGGAGATTGCCGGAATACCCGTCTATTGGGATGTGACTTCGGCGCTGAGTGCCGGACGCTATACCGTCGAGTTGTTTGCGGACAATTACCGCTTGGCTTCACGTTCGTTCGAGCTTAAGTGACAACGCGGTATGCGGGTGCGGACACGTCCGCTATTATCAGCCCGTCTCGTCATAGACACCGCGATGGCATAAGTTATAATTCCGGGCACAATCCGGGGCTCGCTTAGGCTGCTTATCGGTCTTTCTTTGGCACAAGTGATGTCGCAAATCCCATAAAGTCTCAAGTATACAAACGACGATGAACATCGAGAGTCTCATCTCCGACTTGGCATTTATACTGCTCTTGGGAGCGGTAGTCACGGTGGTGTTCAAGTGGATACGCCAGCCGGTAGTGCTGGGGTATATCGTGGCCGGCTTCTTGGCCAGTCCGAATTTCACCTATCTGCCGTCGGTGGCTAATGAGGCTAATATAGATTTTTGGGCACAGATAGGCATCGTAGTGCTGCTGTTTACGCTCGGGCTGGAATTCAGCTTCAAAAAACTGGTGACAGCCGGAGGGTCGGCCGTAGTCACAGCACTCATCATTGTCTGCGGAATGATGGGTGTGGGCTACTGCATAGGCTATGCCATGGGATTCAGCACCATCAACTGCCTGTTCCTGGGCGGAATGTTGTCTATGTCTTCCACCACAATCATAATCAAGGCCTTCAATGACTTGGGCATCAGACAAAAGAAATTTGCCTCTTTGGTTTTGGCAGTCCTCATTGTCGAAGATCTTTTTGCGGTAGTGATGATGGTGATACTATCGTCGATAGCTGTCAATAATGCAGTCGAAGGCGAGGCGTTGCTGATGTCTGTCGCCAAGCTGGTGTTCTTCCTGGTTATATGGTTTCTGGTGGGCGTATTTGTGCTGCCCTCGGCCTTGGGCCGTATGCGGCGCTTCCTCAACAGCGAAACGCTATTGGTCGTCTCCATGGGGTTGTGCCTGGGTATGGCTGTGTTCTCCGTGTACTGCGGGTTCTCGCTGGCCTTGGGCGCTTTTGTCATGGGATCGATACTTGCCGGAACCAGTTATGCCGAACGCATCGAGTCTGTGGTCACGCCGGTCAAGGACCTCTTCGGCGCCGTATTCTTTATCTCGGTGGGTATGATGGTTGACCCGCAAGTCATAGCTTTGTATTGGAAGCCGATACTGTTGTTGTCGGCAGCCGTCATTGTCGGAATGATTATATTCGGCTCGTTCGGCATGCTCGTTACGGGACAATCGCTGCGCGTGGCCATCGAATCGGGCTTTTCGCTGACGCAAATCGGCGAATTTGCCTTCATTATCGCCACATTGGGCATGTCCCTGGGAGTGCTCGAGCCGACACTTTATCCTATAGTAGTGGCCGTCTCGGTGCTCACCACTTTCACTACTCCGATGTTTATCAAGATGGCTGACCCGGTGTACGGCTTTGTCGAGAAGCATTTGCCGAGCCGGCTGTCATTCCTCATAGACAGATACCAAAAAAGCGCTACCGACCAGCAGGCCGTAGGTGCCGCCTGGGCCGTGCGTCTGCGCCGTCAGGTTATGCGCACGCTCATTTACGCGATATTGCTCGTTGCCATTACACTATTGTCCAGACAGTTCTTGCTCGAATATCTGGAGCAGATTGCCGGAGAATGGAGTCATGCGCTGGCTTTGCTGGCTACCATAGCGGTTATGTCGCCGTTCCTGTTGGCGCTGCTGATGCCCTTGGCGCGCGTGTTTGCATCCATCCGCAAGCCTAATGTGCCTACGCCGGCCATTGGAGACATCATTGTCGCCGTTTTCAATCTCTTCCTTGCCATAGTCTTTGTAGTTCAGGATATAAGCTGGTTGTTCTCGATGACCATAGGCGTTTCGGTGGCTTTGGCTGCACTGTTGCTGACTACATTGATATTTTCGAGGCGCGTGCGTCGGCATATGTCTGATATCGAGACCCGGTTTATGGACAACCTCAACGAGCGCGAATTAAGCCGCAAGGGTACGAATAACGCCTTGGTGCATGACTTGCATTTGGCATATATGACCGTCGGTTTCGGATGTCCTTTCGTTGGCGAGAAACTGCGCAATTCCGATTTGCGCGGTCGCTATGGTGTCAATATAGTGTCTATACAGCGCGATGGTGTCACGCAAGCCATCCCGGGTGCCGAAGCCAGACTTTTTCCCGGCGACATCATAGGCGTCGTGGGCAATGATGACCAGCTGGCCGCAGTGCTGGCTGCCGTGGAGGCTCAGCAGACTGCGCCTTCGACAGCAAGCGATTTCCAACTTTTCAACGTCATGCTCACCCAAGACTCTCCGCTGATAGGCAAGAGCCCGCGTACGGCGAACATGCGCAACGGCTACGGGGCGTTGGTGCTTGCCGTGCAACGCGGCGACGAGTATATAGACCAAACCCCGGATATAGCTTTTGCGCCCGGCGACATTCTATGGATTGCCGGCGACCGCGAACGCTTGCGCCCCATCATTCGCAAGCAGCGCCACACCCGGACCGCTGCGTCGTCACAGGGCGTTTAGGCTTTCGGCATACATGATACGGCATAATACATGTCTTAATAAATATACAATATGATCATACTGTTACGCATCTACCAAATATGTATCATGATACCGCTGATGGTGGCATTGACAATACTGACATCGCTGATTGTCGGTGGAGGCTCGATATGTTTCGGAGGTCGTTGGTGGGGTTATTACCCGGCAGTGATTTGGGCTCGCCTGATGGCATGGCTGTCGCTGGTGCGCGTCAGCGTGCGCGGCCGCGAAAACATTCGCCGCGGAACCTCCTATGTCTTCGTGGCCAATCACCAAGGCGCTTATGATATTTTTGCCATATACGGATGGCTGGGACACAACTTCAAGTGGATGATGAAAAAATCCCTGCGCAAGATTCCCATGGTGGGGTATGCATGCTACAAGGCCGGGCATATCTATGTAGATCGCGGTAGTACTGTCGGAATACGCGAAACGATGAAAACCGCCGAGGCACAACTGTCACATGGAATGTCCGTAGTCGTGTTCCCCGAAGGTTCACGCAGCGCCGATGGCGAAGTACATGCATTCAGACGCGGCGCATATATGCTCGCCACCGAATTTAACCTCCCGGTCGTACCGGTGACCATCGACGGTGCATTCAAAGTGATGCCGCGCCAAAAACGTCTGCCGCGTCCCGGACACATTACCATCACAATACATCAGCCGATAACTGCTCCGGATGGCGGTCATGACTTGTCCGCTCTGATGCAACAATCGCGCGATGCTATCATTTCCGGACTTCACAACAATACAGTTGCAAAATAATATTTTCCACAACAAAAATCCTAAAGACGACCTATGAAAACGTTCCTGAGTATAGCACTTGCAATCATTCTGTTGGCAAGCGTTCAATCATGTTCCGACAACGGACTCGCCGGTTCGTGGTTGGGAGCGCCGACCCGTATCAACATAGGCGGCACCGCCGACACACAAGTCACTCCGAAACTGACTTTTGTCCCGAACGAAGAAAATGACACAGAAGGCGATGTAACAATCGCCTCGGAAATCGCCGTACTCGATGTACTGCCGTCAAACGATTCATTAGTCGCTCCATACGAGATTTCGCTATACGGAACATCCGAAATCAAAGGCACATACCGTATGGTAGATGACGATGAAATCATTATATCCTTAGACAACAGTACCCTGAACGTCAACATATCTTCCAAAGACATACGCTTCAACGAAAGTCAATTTACACAACGTCTTATCCCCGATGAAATCCAAGACCAAGCACCGCAAATAGCACGTCGCTACGCATCACGCATACAACATACACTCGGCATCGAAATATTGCAATACAGTCGTCTCGATGATGTCAAAATCGACAAAGACCTGCTGATGTGCGAAATCAACGACCGCGATGTAACTTTCCGCTCACTCACCCCTCGGAAATAAAACCACCCGCCATCGCTCCTCAAAAACACAACAAATCATCGTATAACTACAACAAAAAAGCAGTAGCAAAAGTGCTGCAATCAGGCGTGCCGCTCCGATGTCGCCTTTTGCCATCGGAGCGGCTGTGCATATTGCCGTAATGTACATGATGAAAATTTTTTGCAATTAGTAAATATTAACTAAAAATGTTTGCATGATATTAATTGACGCGATTATCTTTGCATCAAAATGACATCGGATTGCGTCTGATGTCCTTCGAATAACAACCACCCATATTTTTTACAAACCGAACGAATACTAACACAACCAAATAAAAGACTATGAAAACTTATAAGTATCTTATGATGTGCATCATGGCGGCAAGTGTCGCTATGTATGGATGCTCGTCGGACGATGAGCCAAATAAAGAAGAACAAAAGCGAGAAAATAATGAAAATGTAACACCGGCAAAAGCGCGTATGCAACTGACCGATGAACAGGACGCAATATCGTTGGCAGAAACAAAAGTTGCGTTCAAGTTCTTCGAAAGTGTGTATGACAAACACAGAGCCGATGAGAACGTACTGACATCGCCGTTGAGCAAAGACATTCTTTTCGGAATGGTGACCAACGCATTGTATGATGCGGATCGTGCGGATATACTCGAAGTATATGGAGCATCAACAATGGAGTCCGTTAATGACTTCAACAGTAAACGCTTGGAGTATTTCGCATACGACACGGAGACAGCGAAAGTGTTTTTTGCCAATTCGATATGGGCTAATTCGCTACTGATGACCGACCAACCGGCGTTTATGGCAATGGCGGACAATCAGAAAAAGAACTACAAAGCCGAGACAACCATCCTCGATTTCGGTAAAGAAGATGTCCGCGCGCTGATAAATAAATGGTGTTCGACACACACACAAGGACTTATTCCTGAATTCTTAAAAAAAGAAGTGGAAAAAGTAACACAGGGTATCTTTGTCAATACTATTTATTTCAAATGTCCATGGAAATCGGAATTTGATAAAAAAGACACTAAATCGGAAGGTTTCTATGACTATGCAGGCACTACACAAATCAAAAAAGTTCAGATGATGAAAGGCTGGCGCAGTGTGGCTGCCATCACCAATAATCGGATGTCCGCATTCGCATTTCCATATAGTGGCTGCAACTACTCGGCAGTATTCGTATTGCCGGCAGAGGGATTGACCATCAAGGATATACTCGGCGATGTAGAAGACATGCTCATTTCAAGAGCATTAGACAATGTCAAAGAAACACCATATCATATTGGTGTGCCGCGATTCCAAACCGATAGCAATGAAGATATTACGTCTGCAGTCGAAGCAACGGGTGTCAGTTTCGACAACAAGGGTCTGATCGGATATGGCAGAATTAATAGCTCGAGGACTTTACAGGCAGTCAATTTGATTGTTGACGAATCCGGTACACGAGCCGCGGCGGCATCCGCCACACTTCTTGTGATATCAAATGGAAGCGGAGACAAGAACCCGTATGAAATAATGCTTAATCGGCCATTCCTGATGATTGTCAAGGATGACAATCACGGCTCAATACTGCTGATGGCAGCCATTCAGATGCCGAAAGAATAGTCATTTGCATAATATTAATTAACATAATTAACTTTGCGGCGGAGTGACGCCGGATTGCATCGGATGTCCTTCGAACAACAACCATATCTGTCAAATACAGGTCAAACAATCATCAATATAGTTTAAATCTAAAAACGTATGAAAAATCTCGTTTTTTTACTTATGGTTGCAGTGATAATCAGCTCCTGTACTAACGAGCCGAGGATGGAGAGTCCCGGAGACGACCCCTCTGCAAAAACTCTTACAACGAAAGCCGAGCAGCTTATAACCAAAGCACAACAAGCTCGCGCACTTTTCTATCCCTCACAGTCTCGCTCTATAAGCGCAGATGCCACTATCGAATATGTGGTATCACGCAACAGCCGCTCCGAGGCTGACACACTCCTCTCTATCGTCAATTTCGCTGACAATCAAGGATTTGTCATCATGACGGATAAAGCAGAAGTCCCCGAGTTCCTTGCTGTAAGTGATATTGGCAATGTAAAGTCGGAGAATAACGATAATCCCGGCTTGCAGAATTATCTTAACAACGCGATTGCAGCCCTATCTAACATAGGAACTCGTCGAGCCGGTGGTTCGACGCCATTAGATCCGACCCGACCGTTCCTCTACGAAATAGAGGATGTATACGATACGATTGTCCATGTAGACCCGATGATAGATGTTAGATGGGGACAATCTCCGGCTCCATATAACGCCTATTGTCCTCTTGTAGGTGCTACCCATACTTTAGCCGGCTGTACGCCCATCGCTGTCGCTCAAACAAAGACACATTTTGAGCATCCAAAGTCTCTATATTGGAATCTTGATGGTACAACGACTACGATTCCTCTTAATTGGGCTGAAATCAAGAAACATAAAGGCAATATGTTATTAAATATCGCAGCGGAATGTAGCGATAATCAAGCCTCGCATGAAGCGATAGGTAAACTTGTTAGAAAACTCGGACATATAATGAATTCTCAGTATGGAGTAAATGGCACAAGTACATACTTTGATCAAGTCCGACCCGCCTTACAATCCTTTGGATATACAGTGTCCGAAATTCAGACATTTCCTTCTTCCAAGAAGTTTGACGGAAGTGGTATATGGCTAATCAGTGGCGGCTCTGAAAATCAAGGCAGACATACGTTTATTGTGGACGGAAGGACATATCTTAAACATTATCATCGTGAATATTATTTAGATCCGATGACATTACCCCCGACTATAATAGATGTATTTAATGAATACACCAAGTATTATGACTTTTTACATATTAATTGGGGGTGGGACGGATTATCCAATGGCTACTTCTATTATGGGACATTTAATACGTCAAAAGCATACAATCTTGACTACCCATCATCTGCTGGAACCGATTACGATTTCAATGTAAATATTCGGTTCGCAGAGGTTTCCTTATAATCGTAATAAAAAATAAATGGCTATGAGAATCTATAAGTATCTTCTGATGTGCATTATGGCGACAAGTGTCGCTATGTATGGATGCTCGTCGAATGATGAGCCACAAAACGAACAAGCACATTCGCGTATGAACATGACACAAGAACAGAGTTTAATTTCGACTGCTGAAACAGATCTGGCTTTCGGGTTGTTTGAGTGTATGTACGCTGACGCAGAAAGTAACGAGAATGTATTATTTTCACCGTTAAGCAAGGACCTGTGCTATGCGTTAGTTACAAATGCGATATACGAAAAAGACCGCACATCAATCTTGAACGCGTATAATGCATCTTCTGTAGATGTGCTTAACGACTTCAATAATGCTCGTTTGGACTATTTTTCGTACAATAGTTTAAATTCAAAAGTACTGTTTGCCAATTCATTGTGGGCAAATTCGCTTACAATGACAAATCGTGACGAATTTGCATCAATGTGCGAAATGCAAAAACGCTATTATGATGCCGAAACACGCATTATGCATTTTGGTAAAGATAATGTTCGCAGTGCTATAAACGATTGGTGTTCATCTAAAACACATGGCCTTATTTCGGAGTATCTGAAAGACGACCCAACAGAAAATTCTCAGTGTATATTTTTGAACGCAATGTATTTCAAATGTGCATGGAAGCACACGTTCAAGAAAAGTAAGACAGCGATGAAAACATTCTATTCAGCTGATGGAAAGCAAGTAATTACGAAAACTCCCATGATGACGGACAATCGGGAAGTTGCCGTTACAGAAAGCAGCAACATATCTGCATTCATGATGCCATATTCATCGTGTAATTACTCTGCAGTGTTTATATTACCACATGAGGGAAAAACAATCAAAGATATTCTTCCGGAGGCAAAACGTATGTTAGCGACACGACTGTTAGATGAAACAAACACAGTCATGTGTACCATTGGAATACCTCGTTTCAGTAGCGAAAATTCCAAAGATATTACAACATATGTAGAATCGACCGGCATCAATATTTCAGGAAAAGAAATGTTTGGATTCGGACGAATTGCCAACACGCGCACCAAACAAGCTGTTGCCTTAAGTGTTGATGAAAACGGCACGGAAGCAGCGGCAATAACATCCACCGATATGGATACGAGCGTTGGTAAGCAAATCGAAATTATGCTTAATCGGCCGTTCCTGATGATTGTCAAGGACGACAATCACGGCTCAATACTGCTGATGGCAGCCATTCAGATGCCGAAAGAATAGTCATTAATATAATATAACAAATGCCGCTCCGATGTCGCCTTTTGCCATCGGAGCGGCTGTGCATATTGCCGGAATGTACATGATAAAATTTTTTGCAATTAGTAAATATTAACTAAAAATGTTTGCATGATATTAATTGACGCGATTATCTTTGCATCAAAATGACATCGGATTGCGTCTGATGTCCTTCGAATAACAACCACCCATATTTTTTACAAACCGAACGAATACTAACACAACCAAATAAAAGACTATGAAAACTTATAAGTATCTTATGATGTGCATCATGGTAGCAAGTGTTGCTATGTATGGATGCTCGTCGGACGATGAGCCGCGTGACGAACAAGCGCATCAGCGGATGGAACTCACGCAAGAACAGGAAACAATATCCGAGAACGAAATAAACGTTGCATTCTCCTTTATGGAGCAACTTTGTGAGGCACAAAATGGTGATAACGTATTGTTCTCACCTATAAGCAAAGATTTGTGCGCCGGACTGATGATAAACATTGTGGCAGAGCAGGATCGTGCATCTATCCTTGGTGTTTATGGTGCGACAGCGGCAGATGCTATAAACACGTTGAACAACACACGTATGAATTATTTTTCGTATAATAATTCTAAGTCAAAGGTTTTCTTTGCAAATTCGGTGTGGGCAAATTCGCCAAAGATAACCAACCAAGGCGAATTCAATGCGATGACTGCCGTACAAAAGAAGTACTATGACGCAGATATTCGGATAATGGATTTCGGCAAAGATAATATACTCAACGCCGTCAACAATTGGTGCTCAGATAAGACAAGAAAATTGATTCCGAAATTTCTGAAAGAAGCGCCTGATGCATTTCAACAATTTTTGGCAATCAATACGATGTATTTCGATTGCGCATGGCAAGATGAATTTAAAGAAGCGGGAACGAAGGTATTACCTTTTTATGACGCGCAAGGAGAAAACGTCTTGACAGAAATTCCAATGATGAGTACGTATAGCCATCTTGACGGATATGTGTCAGATCGTATTTCGGCGGTTGCATTGAAATATGCGTCAAGTAATTATTCGGCTGTATTCGTTTTGCCGGCAAAGGGACTAACCGTAAAAGATATTCTTCCGGATGTAAAAGAGATGTTGCAATCAAACTCTATGTATGTCGAAAACGAAGATTCTCCGTTTTACTATGACGTCAAGATTCCGCGTTTTACTTGCGAAACGGCGACAGATATAACGGCGCTTATGGAAGCAAACGGAATTAACTATCAAGGGAAGCAAGCTCTTGGCTTTGGGGCAATGAGCTCCATCGGAACAATTCAAGCATCATACCTGAAAGTTAATGAAAAAGGGACAAAGATGTCATCAACCACGTCTAGTGGATACCCAATTGCCCCCGGAGGACCGACTGTTAACATCGAATTAAATCGGCCTTTCCTGATGATTGTCAAGGATGACAATCACGGCTCAATACTGCTGATGGCAGCCATTCAGATGCCGAAAGAATAAGACAGTATAATAAATAAAAGCCCTATCATAAGACAACGGCGACTGCATCAGCAGTCGCCGTTGTCT
>OLOV01002633.1_pt1 | contig 11932 bp, 6 predicted proteins | sample 1672931 | NCBI WGS metagenome assembly OLOV01 (sample SAMEA3136738, study PRJEB25190) | human gut metagenome | biome: human gut; feature: human-associated habitat; material: faeces | place: Austria | collected 2013
TCCTTGCAGGATGCCGCCGCAGAGAGAAGCACAAGAGCCGAGAGTAGTATTGAATGATACATTTTCATCTGATCCGCCGTTAATCAGCCAACGAAGGGATATAACCGTAAGGAATGAGCTCCCAAAGATCGATGAAGCCGTCTTCGGCGTTCCAAGAATTTTTGAACACAATAGCGATGTAACGGCCGGTGGCGCCCTGGGTCACATTCACTGAATATTGGTCCGCAGATGTGGAGAGTGTCCCGCCGATGAACGGGATACCGAAATTCTTCAGATAATCAGCATCATCAGGATTGTAGTAGGATGAACCGACATAGATTGTGTAATCCTTGATATAACGCAGTGATGCCGCCGTGTTATTCTCGCAGAAGGTAAATCCCGTGAAAGCGAACTCTTCTCCGGCGGAAGTCTGAGTGTCAACAGAAAGGATTTTTGGGAATGCTTGTTTGTTATTATCAGATTTGGAGCTGTGCCAGCTGTATGCCGGACGATCATACCTGCCGTCAAAAATCTTCTCTGGAGTGTTGATTCCGAAATACTGTCCGTTTGTGGCGGTAACATTCCAACGGCTGCCGTCAATCTGATAGGAGATGCCGTCAACAGACTTTGTCCAAGTGCGCCAGACCGTATCCTTTCCGGCCTTAGGACAGAAAGAGGAAGAATATTCAAACCTCTTGCCCTTCATGGCATCCTTGAAAGTGACTTCGTTCTCTCCTGGTTTGAGGACAGTCTCGCTTTCAACCCATTCATCCTGAAGGTTCTTGTAGCGGAATCTTGTAGCGACCATCTCATCGGTGGCCTTGGACATCACGATTTTTGCGTCCCTGCCTTCCATCCTTGCGGAAGTGACAGTTCGCTCGGAGCGGGAGACCATCCAGCCATCTCCGTACGGAGAGACCGTAATCTCTGCGGCAAGGGACTTGTTGCCTACATCATCATAGTTGACAATGTCAAATGTGTAGGATCTGTCCTCGAGATCTCCAACTTCTATGGAAACCTTGCCATCAGGGTAATCAGCATAGTCCACATCGATGGATTTCGCATAATTATCCCAGAACAGAGTGGCTGTCCGGACCGCCGGATCCATCGGTTTTTCCCAATTGACAATGACATTTTGGTAGCCGATGACGGAGGACAGGTTAATGGCCTTCGCAGGGTAGTCATAGCCGCCCTTCTTGACCCATTCCTTATAGATTTCATCCTGACCTCCGCAAGAGACCGCCAAAACGGCCAAAACCGGCACTGTCAGAATATTGAATGCTATCTTGTTCATATTCATAGTCTTTAAGTATTATAAGGATTCTTTCACAACCTCACCGTAAGGTGTGACCTCACCGAACTGAAGAGCACCGACAGTAGCGTCAGGCATCGCCCAGGAGGCGAAAGATGTGAGAACGACCCTCAAATAACGAATCTGATCATAGGCGTGAGGATATTCATCGCTGTTCAGCTCAAAATCATTGCCTCCATTGAATGCCTCCACGTCTTCCGGTGTGACAATTCCGACTGAACCGTCAGGATTATAGCCGGAAGGTTTGTACTGAACGAATTTGCCAAGGCAGAACCAAGAGTCGTCAAAACCATGCTCGCCCTTGCCCTCTTTTCCTGAAGGGTTCATGCTGCCCCAGAACTCGAAGTTGCGCGGGTGCGCGTCACCGAAAAGTTCCGGATAAGCGATACGCGGGAGTGTCGCGATACGGCTGAGCGCAGCCACACAGCCGAGGTCGATCGTGAACCAGCAAGGAATAGGAACCTTGTCAACCGCCAGAAAGTGGCCTGTCGAAGATGCGCCGGATCCATCCCAAAGGCCTTTGAGAGGATAAGTTGAGCGTTCATCCTCCATAGAGAAGACATTGTCATCCTCAAGATACGCACCTTTGAACCCGGACTTAGGAATCTGCACTTCCAGCTCCGGAGTGAGCACTGCGGTCAGGGTGTCGGACACATTGCCCCAACGATCTCTGACATAGACTCCGAAGATTGCCTCTTTAGGCTCGATTCCACGTCTTGTTAGAGTGATGCTGTCACTGGCCGTGAACAGAGTCGTGACCTCCTTCCATTTGATTTCAGAGACAGGCTTACCGGCATTGTTGACATCCCCGTCACGAAGGATGCAGACGGCGATGTTCGCCTTGCTCTCATTGCCTGTGATCTTCACCTTGACACCGCCCGCGGCTGAAATGATAGTCGGGGAGACAGTCTGTATCGCCGGTTTCAAAGGGTTGAATTTGACTGTGACAGGGGTTGATTTATCTTCATTGATGTTGAATGAGCAGACTTGAATCTCATGTTCCTGGGTGTCAGCGAAGCCTTCAACCTCCAGGCTATCGACATATCTGGAGATTTTGGATTCGACTTCCACTCCGCCACGTTTATAGGTGGCGACAACGCCTTTTATGTTCTTGTCATCAGGGATCCTGACCCAGAGGACAGCCCCACCGCTCGTTGGTTTGACACCGGTGACCTCAACTGGCTGTGGAGCCGGGAGGTCCTTGTCGAGCTGGTCAATTCTGCCGTGATTGTCCTCGGCACAGCCGGAAACCAGCAGCAAAGATGCGATTAATGTTGTTGATAATAATATTACTTTTTTCATTTGCGATGATTCTTAAGTTACCAACCGATGTTCTGCACAAGGTTAGGGTTGATCTCAATGTAGCTTGTCGGGATTGGCCAGAAGTAGTCTTTCAGTCCGAACTTCTGTTCATAGATGAACTTCTTTACGTAGTAGTCCTCAGGCAAAGCGGATACAATGTCGAATCCGTATATTCCTTTCTGGTACTCGGCGGCGGCCTCCTTCCATCTGCGAAGATCCCAGAACCTCTGACCCTCGAAAGCCAGCTCGTTGAGACGCTCCCTGTGGATGATGGCGCGCATTCCGACCTTGGTGTTGTAATAACCCGGGCTGTTGCTGTAGGTGTCCCAGGCGGTCTTCACGTCAGGGATCTTCGCGCGCTCACGGACGGCGTTGATGTACTTGAACAGGTCATCACTGTGCGCTCCGTTCGGGCCTTCCGCCTCGTTGATCGCCTCGGCATAGAGGAGGTAGAGGTCGGACAGACGGATCATCGGCCAAGGGTACCATGTGGTGCCGGAGCCGGTGAATGTGTTGTTGCCAGTCCAGGTCGCCTGAATCGGGAAATGCTTCTTCGGGAAGAATCCTGTCACCGGACCTGTCTGGTTGCCTCTCTTGGCATGTGTACCACCCATCCTGCAGGCCACATAGTGAACATCCTCCGGTTTGAGGTCGTTGAAGTTACCAAGCTGCCCGAGCCAGTTGCCTCCGTCGAATCCGAGAGAGGCGTAGTACCTCGGCTCTCGGTCGAAGTTGAGCTTGATGGTGGTGTAGCCCTTGCAGATGTAGTAGGCATGCTGGTCATCGCCGACACGCAAATCCATCGGGTTGATGTTCGCCCATTCGGAATCGTTGGCGATAGGAAGCCCGTGCACGGTGTAGAACTGCTCGGCAATCTTGAGCGGAACGCCGATGAATATGTAGCCTCCGAGCATGTCGGTGAACCCGTTGAGGATCGGCATGCAGAGCTTGTGGTACATATTCATTGTTTTGGGATCCGGCTGTGTGTTGCCCCAGATGAGCTCGCTGTTCCACTTCTGGTTGAATGCGTTGCGGAGGGTCAAAGTGGTCTTGAGGGAGTCTGTCATGCGGTAGGTGATGTCATCGCCCTCGTAGAGGGAGATGTTGGCCTCCTCGGAGACTGCGATGGCCTCGCGGCAGGCCTCCATGGCGGCTGTCCAACGGACGAGCTTCTCATCATCTGTCTTCTCCGGAAACAGCCTCGTGGTTCCGTCTGTGTCCACGAGAGCCGCCTGTTCGGAGTTGCCGTTGAAAAGCGGGCTGGCGGCGTAGACCGCTACCTTGGCCTTGAAGGCGGCACAGATGGCCTTGTTGACGCGACCATATTCATCAACCGATGGATTGATGAGCGGAAGGTCAGGCATCGCCTTGTCCAGAAGTTCAATGATAAAGTCGAAGCACTCATCGATGTTGTTGCGGTGGACACGAACCTCATCGACAGAGGAGTCGATAGGGAGGCTCTCGCGTACAATCGGGACCGGTCCCCACTTGCGGACAAGGTTGAAGTGGAAGTAGGCCTTGAGGAATGTCACCTCGGCGATCCACTGCGCCTTCTCCGTCTCATCCATGTCCGGAACCTTACCGATGTTGTCGACAAAGATGTCACAGCAGCGGATTCCTTTGTACATGTCTGCCCAGTCGTTGGCGAACACGCTGTTGGCAGTCATGTTGCCTCTGGCGATGTAGGACATCGTGAACGGCACACGGCCGGAGGTGTTGGTCGTGGTACGGCCATAAAGATCCCAGTACTCATCGCTTCCGAGCATGGCCGGGTCGTTGCCCATAGAACCCTCAAGGGTCATGTAGGAATAGCAGGTGGCCAGATAGCGGATAGCCGAGGACCTGAGGTTGAACGCGGTCTCGATCGACGGCAGACCGTCGTCAGGAACCACGTTGAGGAAGTCGTTGCAGCCCGCCGACCCCAGCAGCAAGGCCGCGGCCGCAAGGGAGGACGCTATTGATTTATGAATATTCTTGCACATGTTCATAGTCGAAGATTATTTGAATGTCACGTTCACACCGATGTTGAAAGTCCTCTGGATCGGGTAGTTGAATCCCTCTCCGGCGAGCTCCGGATCCCAGAGTTTGAACTTGCTCCAGCACAGGAGGTTGTTGCCCTGGAAGTAGACGCGGAGATTGTCGATGTGGATCTTGTTGGTAAGCTTCTGAGGAAGGGTGTAGCCGAACTCCATCTGCTTGAGACGGACGAAGGAGCCGTCCCTCATCCACCAGGTGCTGACCTGTGTGTTGTTGTGGTTCTCGTAGGCGCTGTAGCGTGGGTAGAGGGCGTAGATGTCACGGTTGTCCTCGCTCCAGTGGCTGTCGGAATAGGCCTTCAGAAGCTGTCCGTTGTTGACAAACGGAGCTGTTCCGTACTTGTTGTACTTCGTGCTGTAGGCGCTTGTGGCGTCAATCCAGAAAGACTCGCGTCCCAGACCTTGGAAGAACACCGAGAAATCGAAGCCCTTGTGACCGAGGGACACACCGAACCCGTAGATGATCTCCGGGGAGGTCGGATAGCCGATCGGCACCATGTCCGCGTTAGTGATCACACCGTCACCGTTGACATCGGTGTACTTGATGTCACCTCCACCGTACTGGCTACCGAAAGCGGCCTGCGAAGGGCTGTTGGCGGCATCCTCGTCATCGACGAACAGACGCTCGGCGATGTAACCCCATGTCTGCCTGATCGACCTGCCGGCGTGCTGGCGGTAGGACTCCGGATAAGTAGGCTCCTCATAGACATCATACTTACCGGTGGAGTAGGTGAAGTTCGCCCTCGCGGACGCCCAGAGGCCGCTGGCCCAGGCCTGCTTGTAGTCGGCCTGGATGTCGATACCCTTAGAGCGGGCCTGGCCGATGTTGCCGTAGACGGCGGCCTGGAGACCCATGGTGTTAGGGATGTCGGCGCGCTGCATGAATATGTCGGTGCGGTGCTCGGTGAAGTACTCGGCGATGATGTCGAGCTTTTTGAATAGACCCAGCTCGAGGGCGTAGTTGCTCTTGTAGGACTTCTCCCAGGTGATGGCCTCGTTGGCGTAGCGCACGACTCCGATACCGTTGTAGCTCACGTTTCTGGTCTCGCCGAAAGATGCTCCCAAACCACTGTTGTTCATGCTCATCTCCGACAGGTAGTAGAAACGGTTGGAGCTTGAGCCGATGTTGTCGTTGCCGACAAGACCGTAGGAGTAGCGCAGCTTGAGATTGCTGACCACCTTGGTCAACGGCTTGAACCACTTCTCGTTGGACATCATCCACGCGAGACCCGCCGAAGGGAAGAATCCCCAGCGGTGGGATTTGTGGAAACGCTCGGAACCATTGTAGCCGAAGTTATATTCAACAAAATACCTCTTGTCGTAGCCATAGGTGAAACGTCCGGAAAGGCCGGCGTTGCGTGATGGCAGGGACAGCTGGAGTGAGCCGGCGTTGGCGGTCAGGGACTCGCTGGCGGTGAAAACCAGAAGTCCTGTCACGTCGTGCTTTCCAAATGAGCGGTTGTAGTTCAGGCGGGTCTCGGAGTACATCGTGTTCTTCACCGTCTTCCCACTCTCGGAATATGTCAGGTAGTCCGTTCCGTTTTCGTTGATGCGGTTGACGTGGTACTCTCCCGTGTAGGAGTCGTAACGATCCAGCCTGTACCAATAAGGATTGAACTGGCGGTTCACTGTAAATTCGGACAACCTTGTGAGGTTGAACAATGTCATGAACGACAGACCCTTGGTGATGAACTTGAGATCCTGCTCAAGCTGTACGGCGGCGATCATCTGGGAGCGCTGGTAGTTCTTGTAGCCCTTGACAAGGTTGGCATAAGGGTTGATGTAGGAGCCATCCTCGTAGTTACCGAACATGATGTGCTGGATCCCCACGTGCTCGTCGTCCACAGGGTAGTAGGCCGGGAAGAGCACAGGGTCGGAGTGCATGACCTGACGATAGACATCGCTACCTCCGTTCAGAGGGCCTTGATAGTCCCTGAAGTTACCGGTCAGACGGACAGCCAGCTTCGTTGTCGGGGTGACGTTGATGTCCACGTTGGAGCGCAGGGTGTAGTTCTTGTCGTCGATGTTGTTGTTGAAACTGTTGCGCTTATCGACTTTCAGAACACCCGTGTCCTCGGTGTAGGCACCGGACACATAGTAGGTCGCAACCTTGCCTCCACCACGCGCTGAAACGTTTGCGCGGTAGCTTGTGGCAAAATCCTTGAAAAGCATATCGTACCAATCGTTGGCCGGATAGATGAGGCGGTTGGCGCCCGGTTTTCCGGTCTGCTCGATCTTGTCGTAGGTGTACATCAACTCTCCGAGAGGGTCACGGGTGGAGATGGCCTCGTTGTACGACTTCATATAGGTCACAGGATCAGCCAGCTCGACCACATCGGTCGGGGCGGAGATCGAGGTCTCGACACGGGCGAAGATCTTCGCCGGACCTTCCTGACCGCGCTTGGTGGTCACGAAGATCACACCGTTGGCTCCGCGGGCTCCGTAAAGGGCCGTCGCCGTGGCGTCCTTCATGATCGAGAAGCTCTCGATGTCGTCCGGCTGAAGGCGGGCGAGGTCAGTGGAGGTAAGCTCGATGTTGTCGATGAGGATCAGAGGGCTGGTGTTCGCGCCGAACGTGGTGATACCACGCACGAAGAAGTCGGCGTTGTCCTGTCCAGGCTCACCGGTACGCTGGTAGGCGATCACACCGGCCACGTTTCCGGCCAGGGCGGTGGTGAGGTTGCTGGAAGGAACCTTCAGGGTCTTGACATCAACCGTGGAGATGGAGCCGATGACGCTCTCCTTCCTCTGTTTACCGAAGGCGACCACAGTCACCTCGTCAAGTTCGTTTGCCGCGTTTTTGAGTTTCACGACGAAGTTGGTCATAGTACCGACCTGCAGAACCTGAGTCTCCTTTCCAAGGCACTCAAACTTTAGCTTGTCGGTAGGCTTGACACCGGTCAGCTCGAACGAGCCGTCAAGGTCGGTCATCACACCTCGGGTGGAACCCTCGACGGAGACCGTCGCTCCCGGCATAGGCTCGCCAGTCTCCTCCTCGTAGATCACACCCTTGACGGTCTTGGTCTGAGCCACGGCCGCAACGGTGCTCAGGATGAGCGCAAGCGTCATTGCGATCTTTTTGAAAGACATAAACGTTTTTTATAAATTTTGTTGTTTAATTAAAGTGTTACCTATCTTTAATATATGAGTCCTACTTTGATGATAAACCGATTTAACCAATGCGTACCAAAAACTCTTGGCGCAAAGATATGAAAAACAAATTTAAAGACTTTTTTTATAAAAAACAATAGAATTGTGTATATTTGGGCTATGAACATTAAGTGGTTATACGCAGGCATATCCCTGCTTCTCTGCGTCGGGGCAGCCGCGCAGCAGCCTTCCTCCAAGGCAAGTTATGTAGATCCGTTCATCGGCACCGACGGAATGGGACACACTTTTCCGGGGGCGTGCGTACCTTTCGGCGGAGTACAGCTTAGTCCTGACACGGACACCATCCCTCACAATGTGAACGGGAAATACCAGCCGAGGGCTTATGAATATTGCGCCGGCTACCGTTACTCAGACCCTACGATCGTCGGGTTCAGCCACACCCACTTCAGCGGCACGGGACACTCCGACCTGGGCGACATCCTCCTGATGCCGACCACGGGAGCATTGAGACTTAACCCCGGCACGGCGGACAACCCGGACAGCGGCTACCGCAGCCGCTTCTCGCACTCCACGGAGAAAGCCTCGGCGGGACGCTACGAGGTGACGCTGGACGACTATGGCGTAAAGGCTCGTCTGACCGCCACCACCAGAGTCGGAATCCATGAATATTCATTCCCTAAAGGCGTTGACGGACAGGTGATTCTGGATCTCATCCACGGAATCTACAACTACGACGGCAAGACCCTCTGGGCGGAGGTTCAGGTGCGGAACGACACCCTCCTGACCGGCTACCGCATCACCAACGGCTGGGCCCGCACCAACTACACCTACTTCGCGATCTCCTTCTCGCAGCCTATTTCTGAATATGGCTACGCGGACCGGGAGAAGATCAATTATAAAGGAGGCTGGAGCAAGTTCGACCAGTACCACAACTTCCCGGCGATGGCCGGACGCAAGCTGGTGGCCTGGTTCAAGTTCGCGACTTCCAGGAACCCGGAGCTGACCGTGAAGGTGGCCCTGTCGGCGACCGGTGCGGAGGGCGCACTGAAGAACCTTGCGGCGGAGGCCTCCGGGAAGTCTTTCGACCAGATCGCCGCCGAGGCGACATCCGCCTGGGAGAAAGAGCTTTCCCAGATTGAGATCCAGGGAACCGAGGACGAGAAGAGGATGTTCTACACTTCCCTCTACCACACGATGATCAACCCGTCAGTCTACATGGACGTGGACGGGAAGTACAGAGGCCTCGACCACGAGATCCACCAGGCCGACGGCTTCACGAACTACACAGTGTTCTCACTTTGGGACACTTACCGTGCCGAGCATCCGTTCCTGGCCCTGTTCAAGCCGGACCGTGACAGGGACATGGTGGAGTCGATGCTGGCCCATTACGACCAGAACGTGCTGCACTTCCTTCCTGTCTGGAGCCATTGTGCCAACGAGAACTGGTGCATGAGCGGCTACCATGCCGTCCCTGTGCTGGCCGACGCCATCACCAAAGGGCTGGACATCGACCGCGACCGCGCCCTTGAGGCGATGGTAACCACCTCAAAGGCAGACTGGTACGCCGGGCTTGGGGAATATATGAGGCTCGGCTACGTGCCTTACGACAAGATCTCCACCGCCGCCAGCAACACGCTGGAATATTCCTACGACGACTGGACCATCTGGCACACCGCCCGGCTCGCGGGTAATGACAAGGTGGCCGATGAATATCTCGCACGCGCGCAGTATTATAGGAATGTCTTTGACACGGAACTCGGTTTCGCCCGTCCGAAATACGCTGACGGCTCCTTCAAGAAGGATTTCGACATCATGCAGACGATGGGCGAGGGCTTCATCGAGGGCAACTCGCTGAACTTCTCTTTCCACGCCCCGCAGGACGTTTTCGGCGTGATGGCGCTGATGGGCGGCGAGAAGAGGTTCATCTCCGCGCTGGACGAACTCTTCTACCACGATCTTCCTGAATATGCCTACGCAACCAACGAGGACATCACGAAAGACTGCCTGATCGGTGGCTATGTACACGGCAACGAGCCGAGCCATCATATTCCTTATCTCTATGCCTGGACAAGCCAGCCGTGGAAGACACAGTACTGGATGAGGGAAATCATCAACAGGATGTATCGTCCTGATATTCACGGATTGGGAGGGAATGACGATTGCGGTCAGATGTCCGCTTGGTACATCTTCGGCGTGCTTGGATTCTATCCTGTCTGCCCCGGAAGCGACCAGTACGTGTTCGGCGCTCCGTACCTTCCGTACGCCCGTATCGCCCTTCCTAACGGCAAGACCCTTGAGGTGAAGGCCGACGGCGTCAGCGACACGAACCGCTATGTCAAGAAGGTACTGCGCGACGGCGTTGAGTTCAAGAAACTCTACATCACCCACGATGACCTCCTCCAAGGAGGCACCCTCGAGTTCGTCATGGCCTCCAAGCCGAACAAGGGCCGCGGCCAGAAGCCTGCCGACAAGCCATACTCGCTTTCCGCAAAAGCAAAGTAACTATCCGCTGAGGGTAAGCCTCTGTTTCACAGTATATTAAGCGAAGTCCTTCAGCTGATATCAGCTGAAGGGCTTCGCTTTTGTAATTGATTTTCAATCGCTTACTCCCCACTGCGTTCGGAGAAAGTTTTTGGGCGCTGTGCAGATCTTCGGTTCTGATACGCTGGTGGTCGCTGAGCTCGTCAAAGCGTCTGCCAGCGTACGGCAACAGAGTCTGCCGAACCATGGTTTGTGAGCCCGAACCATCGGGCTAGCCGCTTAGATAGGTTCCAAGTGGTATTTAGTAACCTTCAAAAAATAACCTGCATCATCTTAAGGAATCTTTTCGGTATATATCTCTTTTCTCATCAGTCATGTGCCACCGGCACACTCCTTCTTCAAAAAAAGATCTATCCTCGAAAATCTTCTCTTAATCTGAAGCAACTTATTTTTTTCATGTTACTTAAGGGAGTAACAACCGAAAATATTTCTGTTTTTTATAATCCGTATATGTTTCTTTTCGTTTTTTACATTATTTGTGCATATTATTGCTGTTCAAATGTTTGTTTAAAATTTGAACTATGTATTTCAATGAAAAGAGACAAGAGCTCGCTCCGTTCGTCAACCTGCGGAGCGACGTGGGCTTCAAGGCCGTGTTCGCGGACAGGAACAACAAGGACATCCTCATCGGGGTGCTGAACCAGATCCTGCCTCCCGAGGCGAGGATCGAGGACATCAAGGAATATTCCGACCGGGAGCAGCAACAGGATGTGATCTACGGGAAGAAGACAGTGCTCGACTTGGTCTGTGTGGACAAGGACGACAGGACGTTCATCGTGGAGATGCAGGCCTCGGAGGAGGACAGCTTCTTCGAGAGGTGCGTCTATTACGCGTCAGGACTGTACCATCTGGAACTGTCGGAGGGGGATCTGTACGGGAAGCTCCACCCGGTCTATGTGGTCTCCTTCCTGAACTATCGCCTGAGGCACGACGACGAGTCGCTCTGGGACACCGACCACCTCATCTCCTACTGGCAGTTCACGGAAAAACGCACCGGAATGGTTGCGAATCAGACAATTAGTGTTATCTTTGTGGAGATGACACTGTTCACCAAGACGCTGGAGGAGTGCGTGACGGAGTCCGACAGGCTGTTCTACATATTCAGGAACAGCGGTGGCTTCCAAAAGATTCCGGAGTGGATCGAGGAGGCCGGAGGAATCTCCAGACGGCTCGCCGAGGCGTGCGAGGTGGCGGCGTTCGACAAGGAGAAGAAACTTAAATACGAGATCGACAAGATGAACGAGAGGGACATTCTGGCGCAGCGCGTATTCGCCGAGCGCAAGGGCTTCGAGAAAGGCTATGCCGACGGAGAGGCCAAAGGAATCGCAGATGGCATGGCCCAAGGTAAGGCCCAAGGCATGGCCCAAGGTATGGCTGAAGGCATGGCCCAAGGTATGGCCCAAGGTAAGGCTGAAGGAATAACCGAAGGTAAGACCGAAGTAGCCAAGGCCATGCTGGAAATCGGTATGCCGATAGGGCAGATCCTACAGTTGACCGGGCTTACCAAAGAGCAGATAGGGGCTTTAAGGTGATGTTTTTAACTGCCATTGCCAAAGAAAGAAGGCGGCCGGGGTTTCCGGTCGCCTTCTTTTGTTGGATTGACTGAATGCAGGATTACTTCTTGAAGTACATGCTTTCTTCGTTGCTTCCG
>OLOV01002634.1_pt1 | contig 11931 bp, 11 predicted proteins | sample 1672931 | NCBI WGS metagenome assembly OLOV01 (sample SAMEA3136738, study PRJEB25190) | human gut metagenome | biome: human gut; feature: human-associated habitat; material: faeces | place: Austria | collected 2013
AATATGATGCGTTTTGTTTCCAGACAGATGCTCCGCCAGCGCAGCGGACGTATCATCAGCATGGCATCTGTAGTTGGAATTGCCGGAAATGCAGGACAGGCAAACTACGCGGCATCCAAGGCAGGGATCATCGGCATGACAAAGAGTGCGGCGAGAGAACTTGCATCCCGTGGAATTACTGTAAATGCAGTGGCACCGGGATTTATTGAGACAGAAATGACAGCAGTATTATCCGAAGAAGTAAAAAAAGCATCTGCCGCACAGATTCCGCTCGGACATTTTGGCAAGCCGGAGGATATCGCAAAAACAGTCGCTTTTCTGGCATCTGACGATGCTGCATACATCACAGGACAGGTAATTCAGGTCGATGGAGGAATGGTCATATGAGTAAGAGAAGAGTCGTTGTCACCGGACTTGGTGCAGTTACCCCTATTGGAAATAATGTAAAGGATTTCTGGGCAGGGATCCGCGAGGGAAAAGTCGGCATCGGACCGATCACGAAGTTTGATACCACCGATTACAAAGTAAAGATTGCCGCAGAGGTGAAGGATTTTAACGCAAAAGACCATATGGATCCGAGATCTGCGAGACGTATGGATCCGTTCTGCCAGTATGCAGTGACGGCAGCAAAAGAAGCCCTGGAAGATTCCGGGATCGATATGGAAAAAGAAGATTCTTTCCGCGCAGGCGTGATCGTTGGCTCCGGTATCGGAAGTCTTCCGCAGGTAGAGAATAACTATGAAAAAATCCTCACCAAAGGACCTGGAAAAGTAAATCCTCTGATGGTACCGATGATGATCTCCAACATGGCAGCAGGAAATATCTCCATTCAGTTCGGACTCCGCGGCAAATGTACAGATGTTGTGACAGCCTGTGCTTCCGGAACTCATAGCATTGGTGATGCATTCCGCGCGATCCAGTACGGGGATGCCGAGATCATGCTGGCAGGTGGAACGGAAAGCTGTATCTGCCCGACAGGTGTTGCAGGTTTTACTGCCCTTACTGCCCTTACCAAAACAGAAGATGCCGCAAGAGCATCTATCCCGTTTGACAAAGACAGAAGTGGTTTTGTGCTTGGCGAAGGTGCCGGCATCGTGGTCCTTGAGGAACTGGAGCATGCGAAGGCAAGAGGCGCAAGGATCTACGCCGAGCTTGTCGGTTACGGTGCAACAGCTGATGCTTTCCATATCACTTCTCCGGCAGAGGACGGAGCAGGCGCAGCAAGAGCAATGGAACTGGCAATGGAAGAAGCCGGCGTACAGCCATCTGAGGTGGAATACATCAACGCACATGGAACAAGCACGCACCACAACGACCTGTTTGAGACAAGAGCGATCCACAAGGCATTTGGAGATGCGGCAAAAAATCTGGTTGTAAATTCAACCAAATCCATGATCGGACATCTGCTCGGTGCAGCTGGCGGTGTGGAATTTGTAACATGTGTAAAATCTCTGGAAGAGGGATTTATCCATCAGACCGTTGGAACCACAGAGCCGGATGAAGAGTGTGACCTGAATTATGCGATCGGTGCTCCGGTGGAAAAAGAGATCCGCTATGCAATGAGCAATTCTCTTGGTTTCGGCGGACACAATGCGACACTTCTTGTGAAGAAATACGAGGGTTGATAGATTATGGAGTTTGAAAATCTTCTTACATTAATAAAAACAGTATCAGATTCTGAACTGACAGATTTTGCTTACGAAGAAAACGGAACTAGCATTCATCTGAAGAAGAAAAAAGAAACGGTAGTGGTTGCAGGAAATCAGCCGGATGTGCCGATCGCGGGTCTTGCAGCAGCACAGGCAGCAGCCAGTCCGGCGACTGTAAATGCTGAAACTGTACAGGCAGCGTCCAGCGAGCCGGAGGGCATGATCGTAAAATCTCCTCTGGTGGGAACTTTTTATGCAGCACCGTCTGAGGATGCAGATCCGTTTGTTTCTGTTGGTGATCAGGTGAAAAAAGGCCAGACACTTGCCATCGTGGAAGCGATGAAACTGATGAACGAGATCGAAAGCGATTTCGACGGAAAAGTTGCAGAGATTTATGTGCAGAACGGACAGGCAGTGGAGTATGGACAGCCGTTGTTCCGGATTGTGTGAAGTAACTGGGGAGTATAGATCATGAATAAATTAGGTGTAAAAGAAATTGAACAGATTCTTCCTCACAGACATCCATTTCTTCTGGTGGATTATATCGAGGATTATGAACCGGGCAAATTTGCCGTCGGTTATAAATGTGTGACATTCCGTGAGGACTTTTTTAGGGGACATTTCCCGCAGGAACCGGTCATGCCGGGTGTTCTGATGGTGGAAGCTCTTGCGCAGACAGGAGCTGTAGCAATCCTGAGCCTTGAAGAAAACAAAGGCAAGATCGCATATTTTGGCGGGATCAAAAACTGCAGATTCCGTGGAAAAGTTGTCCCGGGAGACAAGCTTCGACTGGAAACGACAATTATCAAATGCAAAGGACCGGTAGGTGTCGGTCATGCAGTTGCAAGTGTCGACGGCAAAGTGGTAGTTGATGCAGAACTGACTTTTATGATTGGATAGGTGACACACTATGATTAAAAAAGTGCTGATCGCGAATCGAGGGGAGATCGCGGTGCGGATCATCCGCGCATGCAGAGAAATGGGAATAGAGACAGTGGCTGTTTATTCAGAAGCGGACAGAGATGCGCTTCATACACAGCTTGCGGATGAGGCAGTCTGTATCGGACCGGCACCGTCATCCCAGAGCTACCTCAGCATGGAAAATATCATCAGTGCGACGATCGTTACAGGAGCCGATGCAATCCATCCGGGATTTGGTTTCCTTTCCGAAAACAGTCGTTTTGCAGAGCTTTGTGAGCAGTGTAATATTACTTTTATCGGACCGCCATCCAGTGTGATTGCAAGTCTTGGAAATAAACAGGCGGCAAAAAACACGATGGCAAATGCAGGTGTTCCGATCATTCCCGGCGGTAAAAATCCAATCTACACAGTAGAAGAGGGAATGAAAGAAGCAGAAACGATCGGGTATCCGGTCATCATCAAGGCTGCTCTCGGAGGCGGCGGCAAAGGAATGCGAGTTGCTGACACTCTGGCAGATTTTGAAGAAAGTTTCCGTACTGCACAGAAAGAAACGCAGATGGCTTTTGGCGATTCCACGATGTATGTGGAACATTTTGTGCGTCATCCAAGACATATCGAGTTTCAGATCATGGCAGATAAGTTTGGAAATGTGATCCATCTGGGAGAGCGTGACTGCTCCATCCAGCGAAATCATCAGAAGATGATCGAGGAGTCTCCGTGCGAGGTGATTTCCGATGATCTTCGTGCCAGAATGGGTGAGGCAGCAGTAAAAGCGGCAAAAGCAGCCGGGTATGAAAATGCCGGAACGATTGAATTCCTTCTTGATAAAGACGGCAGATTTTATTTCATGGAAATGAATACCCGAATCCAGGTGGAACATCCGGTCACAGAGTGGGTGACTGGCGTGGATCTTGTCAAAGAGCAGATCCGTATCGCTTCCGGACTTCCGCTTTCCTGCAAACAGGAAGATATTCATCTGACCGGTCATGCGATCGAATGCAGGATCAATGCCGAAAACCCGTCCAAAGGTTTTCGACCGTCACCGGGAACGATCACAGACATGTATTTTCCGGGTGGAAAAGGAATCCGTATTGATTCTGCCGTGTACAGTGGATATACGATCCCGCCGTACTATGATTCCATGATCGCGAAGGTGATCGTGTGGGCAAAGAACCGTACCGAAGCGATCCGTAAGATGCAGAGTGCACTTGGTGAAGTGATCATTGAGGGGATCGACACCAACGTGGACTACCAGTATGAAATCCTGGAACACCCGGATTTTCAGTCCGGGAATACGGATGTAGAGTTTATCGAACGGATGGAAAGCGAAGCGCAACAAGAGAAGAGAGTGGGTTAATTAGATATAACAGGAGTTGAGCGACCATGAAGTTGGACAACATGTTCAAAAAGACAAGAATTGTTTCCAGAATACAGAGCCATAATGCAGCCCGTGCTTCCAGACCGGAAGTGCCGGAAGGACTTCTTCGCAAATGCAACAAGTGCGGAGCGGCGATCATTGCAGAAGATGTAAAACAGGGAAATTATATCTGTCCGAAGTGTGGAGGATATTTTCGTATCCATGCATACCGAAGGATTCAGATGGTCATTGATGAGGGAACTTTTGAAGAGTGGGATCATGATCTGACTGGTGGAAATCCTGTAAACTACAAAGGTTATCCGGAAAAAGTGCAGGCACTTCAGGAGAAAACAGGACTTAAAGAAGCTGTTGTCACAGGCAGGGGCAAAATAAACGGCAGAGAGACAGTGATTGCAGTCTGCGACGGAAGATTTCTGATGGCGAGCATGGGCTGGGCTGTCGGTGAAAAGATCACCAGAGCAGTAGAGCATGCAACGGAAGAAAAACTTCCGGTCATCATTTTTGCCTGTTCCGGCGGAGCCAGAATGCAGGAAGGCATTACATCTCTGATGCAGATGGCAAAGACATCGGCGGCACTGGAACGCCACAGTAAAGCAGGATTACTTTATGTGAGTGTTTTGACGGAACCTACGACTGGAGGTGTGACGGCAAGTTTTGCAATGCTGGGAGATATCATTCTGGCAGAACCGGGAGCACTGATCGGATTCGCAGGACCGCGTGTCATTGAGCAGACGATCCGCCAGAAACTGCCGAAGGGATTTCAGAGAGCAGAATTTCTTGTAGAGCACGGCTTTGTGGATGACATTGTAAGACGTGAGAATCTGAAAGAAACACTTGGAAAGATCCTGGAGATGCATGAGGGGCAAAGCACAGACAGTACTTCGGAAAATGAAAAAGCTTCTTATATAAATAAGGATGAATTTTCACCGAAATCCGATGTTGCCCACGCAGGCATCAACCCGTACCTCACAGCCTGGGAACGTGTCCAGCTTTCACGAAAGACAGACCGTCCGTCCGGCAGTGATTATATAGAAGCACTTTTTACTGATTTCATGGAATTCCACGGAGACCGAAATTACGGAGATGACAGGGCAGTTATCGGCGGGATCGCAAAATTCCACGGAAGACCAGTCACTGTCATCGTGCAGGAAAAAGGAACCAACACAAAAGAAAATATCGCGCACAACTTTGGCATGCCGATGCCGGAAGGATACCGCAAAGCTCTTCGTCTGATGAAACAGGCAGAGAAATTTCACCGACCGGTCATCTGTTTCGTGGATACCCCGGGAGCATTTTGCGGGATCGAGGCAGAAGAACGGGGACAGGGCGAGGCAATTGCCCGTAATCTCCGGGAACTTGCCGGACTGAAGACGCCGGTTCTGTCTATCGTGACAGGCGAAGGCGGAAGCGGCGGTGCCCTTGCACTTGCGGCCGGAGATCAGGTATGGATGCTGGAAAACTCCGTGTATTCCATCCTTTCACCGGAAGGTTTTGCAAGCATCCTCTGGAAAGACAGCACCAAAGCCAAAGAAGCAGCAGCAGTTATGAAACTGACAGCATCTGACCTTTATCAGAAAGGCATCATCGAGCAGGTGATCCCGGAACCGGAGAATTTGACTCCTGAAAGTCTGTGGCAGGTGACAGAGCGTTTGGATGACAGAATCCGTGCTTTTCTTAAGCAGTATACAGTTCTGTCAGAAGAAGAACTCCTTGAAATGAGATATGCGCGTTTTCGTAAATTCTGATAAATTTCATAAAAAAGAAACGTAGGACAGAATCCGCAATGTGTGACAAAATCGAACATATTGCGGATTTTGTCTATATAAAAAAAGACCGGATCTGGGATATAATGGATAATGAATTAAAAGATAACCAGGGTAAGGAGGAACTGTTTCATGAAAGAAGTGAAATCACCAAAGAAGCCATTGCTTTATTATTACGGAATCGTGCTTCTGGTCCTTGTCATTTTTAACGTGATCGTGACACCGATGATCACGAAGCGCATGGTCAGGGAAGTAGATTATGGAACTTTTATGTCAAAGATTGAAGACAAAAAGATCGAGGATGTCCAGATTGAGGACAATCAGATCCTTTTTACAGATAAGGATGACTCGAGTATCGTTTACAAAACAGGCGTGATGGACGACCCGACTCTTACAGAGCGTCTTTATGATGCCGGAGCGAAGTTTTCCAAGGAGATCGATCAGCAGATATCACCGCTGGCAAGTTTACTGCTCACAGGTATTCTTCCGCTGGTGATCTTTATCGCACTTGGCCAGTATATGGGCCGCAAAATGATGAACCAGGCGGGCGGCAAGAATTCCATGGCATTTGGAATGGGGAAAAGCAACGCCAAGGTTTATGTACCATCAACCGAAGGTATTCATTTCAGTGATGTCGCAGGCGAGGAAGAAGCAAAAGAAAATCTTCAGGAAATCGTTGATTATCTTCACAATCCGGAGAAATACACCAAAGTCGGTGCTTCCATGCCGAAAGGTGTCCTGCTCGTAGGTCCTCCAGGTACTGGTAAGACCATGCTGGCAAAAGCAGTAGCCGGAGAAGCTGACGTACCGTTCTTCTCCATGTCCGGTTCTGAATTTGTCGAGATGTTTGTCGGAATGGGCGCATCCAAAGTCCGTGATCTTTTCAGCCAGGCAAAAGAAAAGGCTCCTTGTATCGTATTTATCGACGAGATCGATGCCATCGGCAAGAAACGTGACGGTCAGATGGCAGGAGGCAATGATGAACGTGAGCAGACTCTGAACCAGCTTCTTACAGAGATGGATGGTTTTGGAGGAAACAATGGTGTTATCATTCTGGCAGCGACCAACCGTCCGGAATCTCTTGACCCGGCATTGACTCGTCCGGGACGTTTTGACCGCCGTGTACCTGTGGAACTTCCGGATCTTGAAGGCCGTGAAGCAATCCTTAAAGTACATGCAAAGAAAGTTCAGCTTTCTGATGATGTAGATTTCCATACGATCGCAAGAATGGCATCCGGAGCTTCCGGTGCGGAACTTGCCAATATCGTCAATGAAGCAGCTCTTCGTGCAGTCCGCGACAACCGCGAAGTTGTGACAGAAGCAGACCTTGAAGAGAGCATCGAAGTCGTTATTGCAGGATACCAGAAGAAAAATGCCGTACTTTCCGATCAGGAGAAGAGAGTTGTCGCATATCACGAGATCGGACATGCGCTTGTCGCAGCAATGCAGACACATTCCGCACCTGTCCAGAAGATCACGATCATTCCGAGAACTTCCGGTGCACTTGGTTATACCATGCAGGTAGAACAGGGGGATAAATACCTTCTGACAAAGAAAGAACTGGAAAACAAGATTGCGACTTTTACCGGTGGACGTGCCGCAGAGGAAGTTGTATTCGGCGAAGTGACCACAGGTGCTTCTAATGATATCGAGCAGGCGACCAAGATCGCACGTTCTATGATCACCCGTTATGGTATGAGCGATGATTTTGACATGGTGGCAATGGAAACGGTGACAAATCAGTACCTTGGTGGTGATGCATCTCTGGCATGCTCTGCAGATACGCAGAAAGAGATCGACCGTCAGGTAGTTGAACTCGTCAAGAGAGAACATGAAAAGGCGAAAAAGATCCTTCTGGACAACCGCCAGAAACTTGATGAACTTTCTAATTATCTCTATGAAAAAGAGACGATCACGGGAGATGAGTTTATGGCGATCCTGAACGGAAGTGAAACAAAGGAGGCGAACGATCATGAGAAGACAGTCTGACATTGGATGGACAGAGCTGATCTTGGGAATCGTTCTGATCATTCTTGGGATTTTTATCATTAAACAGCCGGTAGGCATTATTACCTGGATCGTAGTACTGTGTGGACTGATCGCAGTTTTCAGTGGAATCGCTGATATTGTTCTGTATGTTAAAATGGAACGTTTCACCGGTTTCGGACCGATCATTTCCCTTGTGACTGGAATTCTGGGTGTCATGGCAGGTTTTATGCTGATGGTACATCCGAGTGCAGGAACCTGGGCGATCGCAATGATCCTTCCGATCTGGATCATTGCACACTGTATTTCCAGACTTTCGCATCTGCAGTATATGAAGATGCATTTTGGAAGTACTTACTACACACTTTCCCTGATCCTGAATATTCTTGGGCTGATCGTCGGGATTATGCTGGTGTTCCGGCCGATGGTCACGATTCTTTCCATGGGAGTGCTGGTTGGCTCTTATCTGATCCTTGAGGGGATTGAGTGCGTAGTGACAGCATTCAGTGGAAAAAGATATTATCGTTGATCGCAAAATCTTCACAACTACTTTAAAGTAAAATTAAAGTTCCACCTGTATAGTGTACTTATCGAAACGAACACAGAAAGGTGGAACTTTTTTATGGAGAAAAAATATGTAGCAGTAATGTTAGGATTAGTATTAAGTATGTCAACAGCAAGCGTTTACGCAGCAGGAAGCTCCGCGGCGACAGCGGCAGAATCTACCGATAGTTCCTCGGACAGCAGCAACAGTCAGCAGGGCGAAAAACCAGACGGCGAGCCGCCGGCAAAACCGGATGGAGACAACAGCGAGCCGCCAACAGGTGAGAAACCGGACGGAGAACCACCGCAGGGTGATGGACAGGGAGGACCCGGAGGTGCACCTGGCGGACAGAAGCCGTCAGCTCAACATTAAAAGTCGGAAATCTTTCCCTTGACTGCACCACCTTTGAACTAAAATCCCCCACAGATGCGTGCAGACTGCCAAACAAGGAGTTTCAGGTCATGGAACTCCTTGCGGCAAACCCGAGTCAGGTGATCTCAACAGACCGTAACGTGAAGATCAAAGCAGCACGAGGACAGGGCTATTATCTGGAGATACAGTCATGATACGGGATTTAAGAAAAAAATTTATTCTAGTGGCAATGCTCTCGACCATGCTGGTGCTCACCGCCATCATGGGCGTTGTCAATTTCAGCAATTACAGAGAAATGCTGGACCGTGCAGATGAAATGACAGCACTTCTCGAACAGAACGACGGGAAATTCCCGGAGGAGCCGTCACGGCATGAGCAGGACGACACAGAGACTCCACCGGCGAAACCAGAGAATGATGAAAAAGACAAGAGTCGTTTTTCTGTGGAGACACCATTTGAGACGCGCTATTTTACTGTGACTGTGGATGAGAACGGAGGAGTCACAGACTGTGATCTGGACAGGATCGCAGCGGTTGATGAGGAGACTGCCGAGGAATACACACAGACAGCTCAGCAAAAAAACAAAACCACAGGATTCCAGGGAATCTACCGCTACAGAGTGACGGAGACAGAAGACGGAGCAAAATACGTCTTTCTGGACTGCCGCCGGGAGATATTGAATTTCAGGACAGTACTGGTGACAACGATATCTGTATCGCTTCTCGGTCTGGCAGCAGTCTTTGTGCTGGTAGTGATCTTTTCCAGGATGGTATTCCGACCGGTAGAAGAGAGTATCCAGAAACAGAAACGCTTTATCACAGACGCGAGCCACGAGCTCAAGACACCACTGACGATCATCGATGCAAACACAGAGGTCATGGAAATGGAAAGCGGAGAATCCCAGTATCACGGCAGAGAACAAAAATGGCAGAGGATTAACGATTACCGTTATCTTATAAAAAAGGATCAGAGACGAAAAAATACCCGATGGACAAACTGCCCGCCGGGTATTTTTTCATTTTATTAAAAGAAAGTTTGGATTACAGTATATCATCTCTGCGGATGTATCCAGGATGTCCTTCCTCAGCAATGATCTCATTGCCATGGATAACCCTGGCCCATTTATCCATAACCTGATTCTCAATGTGTGCATTCTCACCAACAACAGTATGAGCAAGTACAACACTGTTCTTAACGACAGCACCAGGTTTGATCTGGCAGCCACGTCCGATTACGGAGTTCTCTACGGTTCCTTCGATGATGCAGCCGTTGGAGATAACGGAATTCTTAACATCTGCTCCCTCAAGATACTGAGTCGGGCAGGAATCGTTGGTTCTGGTGTAGATTGGCCATTCCGGATTGAACAGTCCCTCAGCAGTCTTGATATCGATCAAAGAGAGGTTTGCATTGTAATAACTGTTAAAGTCAGTGATAGATGCAAAATATCCTCTGTGTGCAATACCACGGATATCCAGATCTCCAAGAGAAGCTGCTACGATCTGCGGCAGAGTGTACATGGAAGAGATCTTTTTGGCTTTTTTGATGAGGTCAATGAAAAGCTCTTTGTTCATGATATAGGTATCCATGAAGATATTGCGTTTCTGAGCACTTCCGCGGTTCTTTTCGATGGATTCGACACCTTTCTGCTTGTTCAGGTTCAGAATATCGCAGTTCAAGAAAGATTCTCTTGCGTTATCAACGGAATGATACAGAAGAGAAATGTCTGCACCGGAATCAATATGTGCCTGAAGAAATTCACTGTAGTTTGCAGCGTATACCATGTAAGCAGGAGCGATGATCACATATGGTTCATGCATACGCTCGATGAATTCAAGGTTTTCAGCGAAAGCTGCGATATTTGTATTGTATACATCGTTCTCTGAGCTGTTCTGGGAGAACAGAAGCTGGAGTTTACCACGCTTGGAGTTGATGTTGTAATGACGGCCGGTTCCGAGGTGCTCTACCAGAGAACGCGGTTTGTTCTTTACATATACTTGAATGCGGTCGATGCCGCTGTTGCTCATATTTGAAATAGGAAAGTCGATGACACGATATCTTCCAAGGAAGGAGAAAGCACCGATCGGACGATACTGCTGAAGTCCTCCTACATTAATATGGGATCCGGAAGATGTGACAATTCCAAATGCTCTTGCCATATTATTCTACCCCCTTTACACGTTTGGACACGAGTTCGATATTTTCACTGTCTGCGCTGCCGACAACAGCATCCTGACCGATCTTGACATTATCGGCAACAAGAGCACGCTGTACAACTGCGCCTGCAGCTACTTCTACGCCTGGCATCAGTACACTGTCGATGATCTTGGCACCTTCGCCGACCTTACATCCGGTGAACAGTACAGAATGATTTACTTCACCCTCTACAACACAGCCCTGGGTAATGAAGGCCTTATTTACTTTGGCGTTTGGTCCTATGTACTGAGGAAGAGCGGATGTGTCTTCTGTGTAGATCTTCCATGCCGGATCGTTCAGATTCAGTTCGTTGCGGGAATCGATAAGATCCATGTTTGCTTCCCAGAGAGAATCGATGGTTCCTACGTCCTTCCAGTAGCCTTTGAATTTGTAAGCTGCAAGTGTCTTCTTATCATTCAGGAGACATGGAATAATGTCCTTACCAAAGTCATGGTGAGAATCAGGATTCTTCATATCTGCAAGAAGGATCTTGCGAAGCAGTTTCCAGTTAAAGATATAGATACCCATAGATGCAAGATTGCTCTTCGGGTGTTCAGGTTTTTCTTCGAATTCAACGATACGTCCGTTACCGTCTGTGTTCATGATACCGAAACGGCTTGCTTCCTTCATCGGTACTTCGATAACAGCGATGGTAGCGTCTGCATTCATTTCCTTGTGGTAATCCAGCATCTTGTCATAATCCATCTTGTAGATATGGTCGCCGGAGAGAACCAGAAGATATTCTGGTGAGTATTTGTCAATAAAGTCGATATTCTGAGAAATAGCGTCAGCAGTACCTCTGTATACATCCAGATCAGCATCGGCTTTTTCACGAGGCGGGAGAACGAAAACTCCGCTTTCTCTTGCATCAAGACCCCAACGACCGCCTGCTGCTACATAACTGTTCAGAAGGACAGATTCATACTGGGTAAGAACACCCACGATGTCGACACCGCTGTTAGCGCAGTTGCTTAACGGGAAATCAACGATGCGGTATTTACCGCCATATGAAACTGCCGGTTTGGCAACTTTGTTGGTAAGTTCATGGAGACGACTGCCACGGCCGCCAGCCAGGATCATCGCTAACATGTTGTTTTGTTTCATAGTGAACCCTCACTTTCCTTT
>OLOV01002646.1_pt1 | contig 11884 bp, 7 predicted proteins | sample 1672931 | NCBI WGS metagenome assembly OLOV01 (sample SAMEA3136738, study PRJEB25190) | human gut metagenome | biome: human gut; feature: human-associated habitat; material: faeces | place: Austria | collected 2013
CGTTGCGGCGCAGCCAGGTGAGCTGACGCTTGGCGTACTGCCGGGAGCGGAGCTTGACCTCCTCCACGGCGTCGGCCTCGGTCATACGCCCGTCGGCCACCGCCAGGAACTGCTTGTAGCCGATGGCCTGCCAGGCGGTGGCGGTACGGGGCAGCCCGCTTCGCAGCAGCGATCGCACCTCGTCCAGCAATCCCTGGGCCACCATGTCGTCCACCCGGCGGTCAATGCGGTCGCGGAGGTCCTGCCGGTCCTTGAAGTTCAGCCCGATGAACAGCCCCTCGTACCGGGGCGGCTGCTCCCGTGTGCGGCGGTCGTGCTGGGTGATGGTCTCCCCTGTCTCCTGATAGACCTCCAGTGCCCGCAGGATGCGCTTCTCGTCCCGCAGGTGCAGCCGTGCGGCGCTGTCCGGGTCGATGCGCCGCAGCTCCTCCAGCAGCGCCTCCGCGCCCTCGCGGCGCAGCCGCTCCTGTAATTGGCGGCGCAGGGGCGTGTCCTGGCTGCCGGCGGCGAAGTCGATGCCCCGCAGCAGCGCGTCCAGGTACAGTCCCGTGCCGCCCACCAGGATGGGCCGCCTGCCCCGGCGCAGGATGTCCTGCACGCACGCGTCGGCGGCCTGGGTGAACCGGGCGGCGGACCAGCTCTCCCACGGGTCGGCCACGCCGATCATGTGGTGGGGCACGCCCTCCGTCTCCTCCGCTGTGGGTGCGGCCGTGCCAACGGCCATGCCCCGGTAGATCTGCATGGAGTCCACGGACACCACCTCACCGTCAAAGCGCTGTGCCAGCGCCACGCCCATTTTCGTCTTGCCGGTGGCCGTCGGGCCAACGACGCAGATGACTTTTTCCGTGGCGGCCACCTCCTTCGGATCGTTTACGCCCGCTTGAACATCTTCTCCAGCTCGTAGCGGGTCAGCTTCGCCGCCACCGGGCGGCCATGGGGGCAGTAGCGTATCTCGCCGCTCTGCACGCGGCGCACCAGCGCCGCCAGCTCCGTCACGTCGCTGGTCATGCCCGCCTTGATGGCGCTCTTGCAGGCGATGGTGTGCAGCAGCTCGTCCCGGAGCGTCTCCGGGTCGGCCCGCTGCAAAAGCAGCTTCTGCGCCATCTCCTCCAGCGTGCTGGCGGCCTCCGCCGCCGGCACGTCGTCGGGCAGCGCCCGCACCAGCACCGTACCGTCGCCGAAGTCCTCGCACCGGAAGCCGCAGCGCTCCAGCAGCGGCAGGTTCTCCAGTACGGCGCCGTACTCCTCCCCGCTGAGCGTCACAGCGGCGGGTGTCAGCAGCTGCTGCTCCATGGGCGGGACGGGGCTGGCCTTCAGCGCGTCGAACCGGACGCGCTCGTGGGCGGCGTGCTTGTCGATGAGCCACACCGCGCCGTCGCCGTCCTCGCAGATGATGTACGTCTTCAGCACCTCCCCGGCGATGCGCCAGGGCGCTTCCTCCCGCACCGGCACGTCCGGCATCTCGATGGCCTGCTGCGCCGGTTCGGGTTCGGGGACAGGCGCAGGAACAGGCTCAGGCACTGCCGCCGGGGCAGGCGGGGTGATATGATACACCGTGCCGGGCCGCGAGGTGGGCGCGGTGAAGGGCTTGTCCGCCTCAGGGGCAACGTCCCGCACCTCCAGCGCCGGCGAGGCGGGCGCAGGGGCGGAGACGGGCGTATACGTCCGCGCCGGGGCAGAGCCGACGGCCCGTCCCTCCGGGACGGCCACCGCGCTTTTCGGCGCAGGCGCATCCGGCCGTGCGCGGAACTCCGCGGCGGTCATAGCCTGGAAGAAGGGCTTTTCCGCCGGCTTGGGCGGCCTGCCCTCCTCGTCCAGCGCGGAGGTAACGGTGTGGTACACCGCGTCGAACACCGTCTTGTCCGACACGAACTTTACCACCGTCTTGGCCGGGTGTACGTTTACATCCACCGCGTCCGCCGGCAGGGTGATGTGCAGCACGCAGCCGGGGAACTTGCCCTTCAGCAGCCGGTTGCGATAGCCCTCCTCCACGGCGGCGGTCAAAAGCTGGCTCTTCACCAGCCGCCCGTTGACAAAGAACAGCTGCCGTGCCCGCGTGCCGTGGCCCGCCAGCGGCTTGGTCACGAAGCCGCTGACCTTCACGTCGCCGTTGCTGCCGGACACCGGCAGCAGGGACAGGGCGAACTCCCGGCCCAGCGCGGCGTACACGGCGGGCAGCAGCTCGCCGTTTCCCGGCGTGTGCAGCACCTCCTGCCCATCCCGCAGCAGCTTGAAGGACACGTCCGGGTGGCTCAGCGCCAGCTGTGTCACCACGGCGGAGGCCGCCGCGCCCTCGGCGCTGTCCTTTTTCATGAATTTCATCCGGGCGGGCGTGTTGTAAAACAGGTCGCGGACGCAGACGGTGGTGCCCACCGGGCAGCCCGCCGCCGTCACCTCGCCGGGCACGCCGCCCTCCAGATGCAGCCTCGCCCCGGCGTCGGAGGACGGCTCGCGGGAGAACACGTCCAGCCGCGACACGGCGGAGATGGCGGCCAGCGCCTCGCCCCGGAAGCCCAGCGTGTGGATGGCGGCCAGGTCGGAGGCGGTGCGCAGCTTGCTGGTGGCGTGGCGCAGGAACGCGGTGGGCAGCTGGTCCGCCGCCATGCCGCAGCCATTGTCGGTGACACGCAGGTAGGTCAGTCCGCCCTTTTCCAGCTCCACGGACACGGCGGACGCACCGGCGTCCAGCGCGTTCTCCAGCAGCTCCTTGCACACGCTGGCGGGGCGCTCCACCACCTCGCCGGCGGCGATGAGGTCGGCGATATGGGCGGGCAGTTGTTGGATCTGGGGCATAAAAGCGTCTCCCTCTTTCAGTCAGTCTATGGCCACATTTCGTAGGGGCGGACGACTCTGTCCGCCTACCGCGCTATTGCAGCCTGCTCTTCAGCTCGTACAGCAGATTCAGCGCCTCCAGGGGGCTCAGGGCGTCCACCTGGGTGCGCCGGATGGCGGCGGCCACGTCGGCCTCCGCCATGTCGCTGAGGGACACCTGCTCGTCCGCGGACGCCGGTGCGGCGGGACGGCCCGATTCACTCTCCAGCTCCCGCAGGATCTCCCGCGCCCGGGCCAGCACGCTGTCCGGCAGTCCGGCCAGCTTGGCCACCTCGATGCCGTAGCTGCGGTCCGCGCCGCCGGGCACGATCTTCCGCAGGAAGATGATGTCCTCACCCCGGGCGTGGACGGCGATGTTGTAGTTCCGGACGGTGGGCAGCGTCTGCTCCAGCGCCGTCAGCTCGTGGTAATGGGTGGCGAACAGCGTCTTGGCTTTCAGCCTTTGGGCGCAGTATTCCAGCACCGCCCGGGCGATGGACATCCCGTCGAAGGTGGATGTCCCCCGGCCTATCTCGTCCAGAATGAGCAGGCTGTTCTTTGTGGCGCAGCGCAGCAGCTCCGACACCTCCGTCATCTCCACCATGAACGTGGACTGTCCGGCGGACAGGTCGTCACTGGCGCCGATGCGGGTGAAAATGCGGTCCACCACGCCGATGTGGGCGCTCTGCGCCGGGACGAATGAGCCGATCTGCGCCATGAGCACGATCAGCGCCACCTGGCGCATATACGTGGACTTACCGGCCATGTTCGGGCCGGTGATGATGCTCACCCGGTCGTCCTTCGCACCCATGTGGGTGTCGTTGGGGACGAAGAACGCGTCGCCCCGCATTTTTTCCACCACCGGGTGGCGGCCGTCGTGAATTTGGATCACGCCGCTCTCGTCCACGGTGGGGCGGCAGTAGTTGTGCTGGGCCGCCGTCTCCGCCAGGGCGCACAGCGTGTCCAGCTGGGCGATGAGGGACGCCGCCAGCTGCACCCGCGCCACCTGGGCGGCGATGTCGGTACGCAAAGCGGTGAACAGGTCGTATTCCAGCGCCGCGTCCCGGTCGGAGGCGGTGAGCACCTCGTGCTCCAGGTCCTTCAGCTCCTGGGTGATGAACCGCTCGCCGTTGACCAGCGTCTGCTTGCGGATATAGTCCTCCGGCACTTGGTCGCGGAAGGAGTTGGACACCTCGATATAGTACCCGAACACCTTGTTATACCCCACCCGCAGCGTGCGGATGCCGGTCTTTTCCTTTTCACGGGCCTCCAGCTCGGCGATGAAGCCCTTGCCGCCGGACAGGATGCCCCGCAGACGGTCCACCTCCGGGTGGAAGCCCCCGCGGATCATGCCGCCCTCCCGCACGGAGAACGGCGGCTCGTCCACCAGTGTCCGGGCGATCTGTCCGGACAGGTCGTCCAGCGTCTCCAGCTTGTCGTTCAGCGCCGCCAGCGGGCCGGTGGTAAACGCGGCCAGCTGCGCCTTCACCGCCGGCAGCTGCTCCATAGAGCTGCGCAGGGACACCAGCTCCCGCCCTCCGGCCGTGCCGAAGGAGATGCGGCCCATGAGCCGCTCCATGTCGCCGATGCCGCTGAGGGCCAGCCGCAGCTCCTGCCGGGCCATATCGTTGTCCACCAGCGATGCCACGGCGTCCAGCCGCCGGTCAATGGCCACCGGGTTCAGCAGCGGCTGCTGCAGCCACGAGCGCAGGTTGCGCGCGCCCATGGGCGTCTTGGTCTTGTCCAGCACCCACAGCAGACTGCCCCGCTTCTCCTTGGTGCGCAGCGTCTCCGTCAGCTCCAGATTGCGCCGCGCGGTCACGTCCAGCTCCATGTACGCGCCGGTGCGGTAGCACTCCAGCTCGTCCAGATGGGTCAGATCGGTTTTCTGCGTCTCATACAGATAGCTCAGCAGCCCGCCCAGCGCCAGCAGCGCCGCCGGATCATTCCGGGGCAGGCGGGCCAGCGCGTCGTCGCCAAACTGGGCGCGCACCTGCTTCTCGGCGGCGTTGGGGTTGAACCGGGCGGCGGCCAGCCGCTCCCGGTGGCAGGGAAACCGCTCCGTCAGAGCGGTGGTCAGGTCGGGGTCGTCAAAGGCCGCGTCGTTGAGCACCGTCTCCGCGGGGGAAAAGCGCCCCAGCTCGTTCACCAGTCCCCGCACCCGGTCTGCGCCGGTGAAATACGTCACCTGTGCCCGGCCGGTGGAGATGTCGCAGGCCGCCAGCCCCGCGCCGGTGTCGCTGAGATACACGCCGCACAGATAGTTGCTGCGCCCCGCGTCCAAACAGGCATCGTCCAGCACCGTGCCGGGGGTGACGGTGCGGATCACGTCCCGCTTCACCAGCCCCTTGGCCGCGGCGGGGTCCTCCGTCTGCTCGCAGATGGACACCTTGTAGCCCTTGGCGATGAGCCGGGCGATATAGCCGTCGGCGGAGTGGTACGGCACGCCGCACATGGGGATGCGCTCCTCGTCGGACTTGGACTTGTCCTTGTCCCGGGTGGTCAGGGCCAGATCCAGCTCCTTGGAGGCGGTGCGGGCGTCAGGGCCGAACATCTCGTAGAAATCGCCCAGGCGGAAAAACAGCAGGGAATCCGGGTTCTGCTGCTTGATGTCCATATATTGGCGCATCATGGGGGTCAGCTCGGCCATAAACGTCCTCCTTTATACAAGCTCTCCGAACAGCGCCCAGGTGTTGCTGTCGGTGATCTTCACGTCGTGATATGTGCCGACGGCGGACTTGTCCCCCACCAGGTGGACCAGCCGCCCTCCGGCGGTGCGGGCCGTCAGCGGCCAGCGGGCGTCGTCGCCCTCGCCGTCCACCAGGCAGCGCAGCGTGCGGCCCACATAGGCCGCGTGCAGCTCCTCGGAGATGCGGTTTTGGGTGTCGCACAGTCGGTCGAACCACTTCTGCTTCTCCTCCCGGGACACGGGATCGTCCATCTTCGCCGCCGGTGTGCCCGGCCGGGGAGAGAAAATGAACGTGAACAGCGCGTCGAACCGCACCTGCTCCACCAGCGCCACCGTTTCCATGGCCTCCGCCTCCGTCTCGCCGGGGAAGCCGATGATCACGTCGCTGGTCAGCACCAGCTCCGGCATGACCTTCCGGGCGTAGGTGATCAGCTCCAGATACTTGGCCTTGTCATAGGGCCGGTTCATGGCCCGCAGCACCCGGTCGCAGCCGGACTGCACCGGCAGGTGCAGCTGCTTGGCCACATGGCGGCTCCGGGCCATCACGTCAAACAGCTTGTGGGTGGCGTCCTTGGGCTGGGAGGACATGAAGCGGATGAGATAGTCGCCGTCGATGGCGTCCAGCGCCGTCAGCAGGTCGGCGAAATCATAGGGCGTGTCCAGATCCTTGCCGTAGGAGTTCACGTTTTGCCCCAGCAGCGTGATCTCCTTGAAACCATCGGCCACCAGCTGGCGGACCTCGGCGATGATCTGCTCCGGGTCGCGGCTGCGCTCCCGGCCGCGGACGTAAGGGACGATGCAGTAGGAGCAGAAGTTATTGCACCCGTACATGATGGACACCCACGCCCGGGTGCGGCCCTCCCGCACCACCGGCATCCCCTCAGCGATAGCGCCGTGCTCGTCCGCCACGGAGAACACACGCCGCCGCTGGGTGTAGACGTTATAAAGAAGTTCCGGAAATTTCCACAATGCCTGCGGCCCAAAAACCAGATCCACATGGCGGTAGGACTGCCGGACCTTTTCAGCCACCTCCGGGCGTTGGGCCATGCAGCCGCACAGGCAGATGACCTGCTCCGGGTCGGCCTTCTTCGTATGGGTCAGCGCGCCCAGCGTGCCGTAGACCCGCTTTTCCGCGTGGTCGCGGATGGCGCAGGTGTTCAGCACCACCACGGCCGCCCGGGCGGGATCGTCGGTGAAGCCGAAGCCCATGGCCTCCAGCATCCCCATGATGTGCTGGCTGTCGGCCACATTTTGTTGGCAGCCGAAGGTGTCCACCATCGCCAGCGGCGGCACGGCGCGGCCCTCATGCAGCGCCCGTATTTTCTGTTCAAACTCCCGCTGCCGCTCCAGCTGCTCCTGCGGGATCAAAACCTCTTTTCTGTCCAAGGGAGACCTCCTCGCCCCGCGGACGCGGAGCGTATGTTTTAATGAGGTATTATACCATATTTATACCGGCAATACAAGAAATCGACAGAGAAAAATTGTCCGAGAAAATGGGGCGTACGCTATACGCACGCCCCGTTTTTATCCACTTATCGGCTCAGCTTGAAGTAGTCACCGGAAGCGGCCAGATTGCTCATCTCCGTCAGCACCAGAATGTCCGTGGACTCGTCGGCCAGGGACTGCATGCTGTCCCGGTAATACCGCAGGTCGATCATGGTGATGGTCTCGTAATCCCCGGTGAGGAACGGCACAAAGGCGTTGGCGAAGGAGTCCTTCACCAGCAGCAGATGTTTGCCGTTTTCCACGCCGGTGGTGATGACGGTTTTGCCGTAGTTGCCGCCGAGGAACAGCTCGTACTTGTCCTTCCGCTCCAGGGCGGACAGGTCGTACAGCGTACCGTCCTCGCCGTCGCACACCACGCTGTCCACGGCGATCTCCGGCGCGTAGTACACGCTGTCGTACACGCTGTCCGGCAGCAGCACCTTGGAGTACAGCGTGCCGCGGAAGCGGTCGCTGGCCAGCGTCAGGTCGTAATGGCGGACCGCGTGGCCGGTGGCCGCGGCCCACTGCTCATACACCGCCTGTGCGCCCATGGTGGTCCAGTGGTGGTCTGTGTGGTAGTAGGGATCGTCCACCGCCGAGAGCGTTTGGCGGCTGTCCAGCAGCGCACCGCCCAGCGTGTCGGACAGCACGGTGAAGGCACGGTCCTCGTTGTAGAAGGGTGCATTTTCCGGCAGCTTGCCGGAGAGCACGCTGCCGGGGTTGGGGACGATCAGTGCCGTGCAGGCCTTGTCGCCGTTGGCATCGAAGAAGTCCCGGATATACCCGGCGTTCTTCGCAAGGCTCGTCCAGTCGAAGCTGTCGTCTGTGACCCTGGCGAAGTAGCGTCCGTCAGCGCCCAAATAGGTGTTGCTGATGTCCTCCTTGCCCTCCGCCCGCTGCAGGAGGGAGCGTGCGGCCGTCCACACATCCCGGAGGATGATCTGGTCGCTGGTGTAGTTCTCCGTATCGGTCATGAATTTACCGGACAGCACGTTGTCCCACGTCAGCCTGGGCGTCAGCTGGAGGTAGCGGTTCTCGTTCTCAGAGAACGCCCGATCGGGGGTCAAGAAAAAGCTGCCTGCGGACAGGGCCAGAATAATGGCGGAAATGGCGATCAGCGGCGCAAGGCCGGTTCTTTTTTTCATAACGCCGCCTCCTTAAAAACGGAAATACAGGAACGGATTGTAGCTGTCGCCCACCAAAAAGGCGATGGACACCAGCAGGACGATGACCGCCCACACCGTCCGCAGCCCGTCGGACAGGGCCGGGGACAGGGCCTGCTCCCGTTTTTCCCACAGCCGCTTGGGCAGGCTGGTGCAGCCCACCACGGCCAGCACCAGCAGCAGCCAGTCGCACCGCAGCAGATAGGCGGAGGTGGTGTCCCACAGCGGGCCGGAGAACAGGCGGCTCAGGTATGCGCCCAGCTGGGCAAAGTCGGTGATGGCGAACAGCACCCAGCCCAGCACGAAGCACAGGCAGGTGTAGATGTGGCCCACGAACCGGGGCGCTCTGTCCAGCCAGCGCAGCAGAAACGTCTTTTCCAAAATCAGCAGCACGGCGTAATACACGCCCCACAGCACGAAGTTCCAGCTCGCCCCATGCCACAGCCCGGTGAGAAACCACACGATGGTGATGTTCAGCAGCTGGCGGGCCAGCCCCTTACGGTTGCCGCCCAGCGGGATATAGACGTACTCCCGAAACCAGGTGGACAGGCTGATGTGCCACCGCCGCCAGAACTCGGTGACGGTGCGGGACTCGTAGGGGTAGTTGAAGTTTTCCAGAAAGTGGAAGCCGAAGAAATGGCCCAATCCGATGGCCATGTCGGAATAGCCGGAGAAGTCGAAGTAGATCTGGAACGTAAACGCCAGCGCACCCAGCCACGCCGTGGTGACGGAGGGGGCGGACATGGCGGAGATGTCCTCCCATATCGCACCCATCTGATTGGCCAGCAGTACCTTCTTGCCCAGACCGATGACGAACCGCTGCAGGCCCTCGCTGGCCAAAGGGATCGTCTCCCGCCGGTGCTCCAGGTCGTAGGCCACCGTCTTGTACTGCACGATCGGTCCGGCGATGAGCTGGGGGAACAGCGTCACATACGCGCCGAAGTCGATGATGTTTCGCTGGGGCGGCACGAGACCGCGGTACACGTCGATGGTGTAGCTCATGGTCTGGAACGTATAGAAGGAGATGCCGATGGGCAGCAGCAGCCCCAGGGCGGGGATGGCCGTGCCCAGCAGTCCGTTCAGGTTATCGATGGCGAAGTCCGTGTACTTGAAGAAGCCCAGAATGGCCAGGTTGCCCACCACGGACACGATCAGCATCGCCTTCGCGCCGCTCTCCCGGCCCTTGGCCCGGAAATGGCCGATGGCCAAACCGTTGCAGTAGTCAAACACGGTGGAGAACAGCATGATGGAGATATACTTCGGCTCGCCCCAGCCGTAGAACAGCAGGCTGCACACCAGCAGCAGCGCGTTGCGCAGCCTCCGGGGGCAGATATAGTACAGAATGGCGGCCAGCGGCAGGAATGCCAGCAGGAACGTGGTGCTGCTAAAGACCATGTGGAGGGTTCTCCTTTGTGGATGATTTCAGAAGAGCTTCATCAGTTTGCCGAAAAACGTTTCACTTATAAACGGCAGTTCTTTTGCGCAGGGGGAGCTCGAGGGGGCGAAGCCCGCCTCGAATGGGATCAAATGTCGCGCAAAGCCTTGCTTTGCAAGGCGTGCGTGGAGCGAAGCGACTATTTTCGTGCCGCAGGGCGGCACAAAAATAACGACATTATTTCAGGCTGTTGAAAAAGCCTTTGGCTTTTTCAACAGCCTGAAGAGGGCAAGCCCGCCCTGTCAGGGGTGTTGTTTACTTCACGCCGTTCAGCTTGCCGATCTGATAGCTGCCGCGGATAGCGGACAGGTTGTTCACAAACAGCACGTCGCTGGCGCCCTTGCTCCGGGCCAGCGCGGTGATGCTGCCGGTGTAGTAGCGGTAGTCGACGACGTACACCGTCTGGTAGTGGTCCACCAGGAACGGCACGAAGGCGTTGCCGAAGGACTCCTTCACCACGATGCAGGCCGAACCGTCGGTCAGGTCCGGGTTTTCAATGACGGTGTAGGGGTTGTCGCCCATGATAAACGTGCCGTATTTCAGGCTGGCCGCGGCGGTGGACTCGTCGAAGATGACCTTGCCGCCGGTGAGGCTGCTGTTCTCGTTGCTGCCGTACTCCATGTGGGCGTCGGCGCTGAGGGGATGGTAGGCGTTCACCGTGTCCGGCGTGGCGGCCATGGCATCGGGCTTGCCGGCGTCGTTATAGAACGAGCCCAGGAAGCCGGGATACTGGCTGATCTCGTACTCGCTCAGCTCATGGGGGGTGATGCCCTTGGCGGCGCAGAACTGGACGTAGGCGTAGTACGCGCCCAAAGCCGTCCAGTGATGGTCGGTGCGGAAGTAGATGTACTCGTTCCGGTGGGCCATCAGCGTGTCGTGAAGGGGTACTGCTTTTACATTGTTCCCCATTCCCGTCAAAATATCCTTCTCGGCCTGGGCCTGGTCGCTGCCGGGAATATCGCTGTACAGGCTGTCGGGCAGGGTGATGCCGCTGGACAGAGGGATGGCCATCACATACACTGTGGCTGTGCCGCCGAGGTCGTCGGCCACGCCGTTGACGATCTGCTGGTACTTCTCCGCCAGGCTGCCCACGTAGTTATACATCTCGTAGCCCGTGTTGCCCACCACATATACGCCGCCGGACTGGTAGGGCGTGTCGCTGGTGGTAATCGTCCCGGAGGCGGGCCGGGTGGGATCGTCCAGCCGGCCGCCGTCCGTCTTGCCGGAGGTGTCAGGCTTGTCGGTGCTGTCCGGCAGGGTGCCGCCGTTGTCCGGGTCGACCGGCACGTCCGGCGTATCGCTGCCGGTATCGTCCGGCTCGGCGGGCTGGATCACATCTGTGCCGGGCGTATCGTCCGGCTTGGCCTTGTCCTTTTCAAACACGCTGGTGAAGATGGCCAGCACGGCCACCACCAGCGCCACGGCGGCGATCAGAAGCAGCAGCGCCGCACCGCCGCTGTGACGCCGGGGATACCCGTCCCGGCTCATGCCGTGTACTCCTTGATGACGGCGCTGGCGGTGCTGGTGTCGGAGGTGACGCACAGAACCACGCACGTGCCGTAGGTCTCAAAGATCGCGCCGTCCAGCCGGGCCACTTCGTCGGGCTGGTAGCGGCCTGCCTCCTGCTTCTGGGTATCCAGATAGGACTGGATGGACACCTTCACCGCGGCGGCGTCGGTCTTGTCGTAGCACTGGACCACGAAGATCTCCTCGGAGGTAGCGCCGGCGGACATATACGCGCCCACCTCGCACTTCGCCGGCAGCTCGATGTAGAAGCCCAGGTCGTCGGAGGTGACGGCCTTCATCTCGCTGTCGAACTGTACCCGCTGGGCCAGGGCGTCAGCCAATCCGGCGGCGTCCACGGTGGCGGAAGTCTTGCTGCCGCAGGCGGCCAGGGTGAAAACGGCCATCACCGCCAGCAGCAGAGAAATAATACGTTTCATAGATGCTTTCCTCACTTTGCCTCAATAGTTGCCATCACATAGGGATGTGCTGGCAATATAACATTATAGTACAAACCCCCGGAAAGTAAAAGGGGGTAAATGCAAACGGCCCGTTAATTTTTACCGGGCTGTCCTCTGCTGTCCGTATAGACGGAAGAAAGAAGGAAAAAGTTCCGCGGAAAAAACGGCATCGCCGCAGGCGATGCCGTTTTTTATCAGAAGTCTACCGTGCCGTCCCGCACCCGCAGGTCGTAGGGCTCGAATACCACCTTGCGGTAACCGTCCAAGTCTATCTTCACACCAGTCCAGTCGCTGTGTATCTCGCCGTTCTGCTTGATGAGGATGTCATACAGAATGT
>OLOV01002652.1_pt1 | contig 11862 bp, 13 predicted proteins | sample 1672931 | NCBI WGS metagenome assembly OLOV01 (sample SAMEA3136738, study PRJEB25190) | human gut metagenome | biome: human gut; feature: human-associated habitat; material: faeces | place: Austria | collected 2013
CGAAAAGGCCGCAGGGAATACTTTGTGTATTTTCAAGGTCTTTGAGGACGTATGGGCGCTCTTTCTGCCCGTCAAAACCGTGTGTGTCCTTGTCAATCGAGGGTATACACATTACATAAAATGTCTATATATTTTAACTTATTTATCTAACAACAAAAGGACATGGAGACCCATGCCCTTTTGCGTATGTGCGTATGTATGTTTACTTGCTCACGACGAGGCCAAGCTTTTTCGTCCTTGCCCGCACGGAGGATATGTTGCGCTTGAGCGCCAGCGCGATGTCGTACACCGGGATGCCGCGCGCCGCCTGCTCTTCAAGAAATTCGTCCTCCGCCTGCGACCATGGCATACCCTGCATCTTGAAGCGCAGCTTCTCCGCCTCAAGTATGGCGTCGATATTGTCCACGATGTAGCGCTGTGCGTTTTCGTTGTAAACGACGACGGTGTAGCTCCCGTTCGCGCCGGAGCGCACCTCCTGCGATATGCCAAGCTCCATGCCCGCCGCGGTCGGAAGCTTGACCTCCCGCCCGTCCTCGCGCCTGTCCACGCTCAGCAGGCCGGACTCTATCAGCCAGAAGGTTATTCCGGAGTAACGCATCTGCACGGCCCCTTCGGTGTTCACGGCCGCGTTGAAGCGCCGCGCGATCTCGCTGACGGAGATGGGCGTTTCGGAGAACTCAAAGCGCTTTCGCTGCTCCTCCGTTATGATGAAGGGCTGCTTTTTCCCCTTCTTCGCCGCTTCCGGAAAGCCGCCCTCGGCAAATCTGCGCAGCAGATCGGAAATATAGAAAAAGCACCGTGAAATGCGCACGTTGTTCACTATGTCGTTTTCGGACACCGGCTCATCCGTGAGTGGGTTCACCCCGTTGGCCAGCTTGTCGATATATGTCTTTGCCCGGTTGATCATTTCCAGCTCGGTCATGTCGATCACATCACTCCCAAAGTATCATTTGCGTGACGTTGTCAGAAAATGGTGAACCCCATTATAACATATATGCCCGCTTTTGGCAATAAATTTAGTTAAAAAAACTTAACAGTCGAAACCTTTTGCCGCCGCGGAGGGGGATACCAGGCGCGGGAGAGATCACTTTCCGGCCTTGGCCTGGACCTTTGCAAGGAACTTGTCCGCCTTTACGATGAAGCGTTCATGCCGCCCCTGACCTATCATGCCGCACTCGTCATAGGCCTTCACGTCGAAAACAAGCCTCCGGCCGTCTATTTCCACAAGCTCACTCTCCGCCCATACGCGCATCCCCACGGGCGTCGCGGCGTCGTGGCTGATGTCCAGCCGCGTGCCGACGGTGGTCATGCCGTCCTCAAGCTCACCCGCGACGGAGTCGCACGCCGCGTGCTCCATCAGCGCCACCATATACGGCGTTGCGAAAACATCAAGGTTGCCGGAATTCATGCTTTTTGCGGTGTTTGTGCCGTCAACAACGACCTCTGCGCGGCCCTTTATTCCAGTGTTCATATTCATGTCCTTTCTTGCGTAAGAGTCAAATTCTGCACTTCTCTTACACTTATATTATATCATGCTATGTGAATATGCGCTATAGTAAATATGTTATGTAAACGTAAAATTATATAAATATATGAAAAGTGTATAAAAATATAATGGCCGGTATAGTCAGGCAGATTGACATTGCCGGGCGCGCGGGTATAATAAACGTACAAAATCAATGCGGGGGATAAAGATGAGAGCTTACGAAAGACTGCTGAAATACGTCAAAATACACACGGCCAGCGCCGAAGGAACGGACACCGTGCCCTCAACGGCGCGCCAGTTCGACCTGAGCCGCCTGTTGGCGGAGGAGATGCGCGCCCTCGGCATGGCGGAGGTGTATGTGGACGAGCACGCCTATGTCTACGGGGCGATCCCGGCGGCGGCCGGAATGGAGGCCGCGCCGTCCATCGGCCTCATCGCGCATATCGACACTGTCCCGGATTTCAGCGGGGAGAATGTAAAACCGCAGGTAATCGAAAATTATTCCGGCGGCGATGTGCCGCTGGGGGAGAGCGGGCGCGTGCTGTCGCCAGCGATGTTTCCGGAGCTTGCCTCTCTTGCCGGGCAGACGCTCATCACGACGGACGGAACGACAGTCCTCGGCGCGGATGACAAGGCCGGTGTGGCGGAGATAATGACGGCCTGTGAAAGAATAATAAGCGAGGCGCGCCCGCATGGCCGCGTCGCCGTGTGCTTCACGCCGGATGAGGAGATCGGCCACGGCGCGGCGCTGCTGGATATCGCGCGCCTCGGAGTTGACTACGCCTATACCGTGGACGGGGGAGCGCTGCCGCAGGTGAACTATGAGACCTTCAACGCCGCTGCGGCGCACTGGGATATACGCGGCGTGAACGTCCATCCGGGCGACGCGAAGAACACGATGGTCAACGCCTGCCTCGTTGCCATGGAGGTGAACTCCATGCTGCCCGCCGGGGATATTCCCGCAGCGACGGAGGGGTATGAGGGCTTCTTCCACCTTCTTGAAATGCGCGGCACTGTCGAGGCGGCGGAGCTTGACTATATCATCCGCGACCACGACGCGGCCGCCTTTGAATGCCGGAAGCGCGCCATGCGCCATATTGAAAAGCTGATGAACGAAAAATACGGCGCGGGCACGGCGAAGCTGACACTCACCGCGCAGTACCGCAACATGGCGGAGCGTCTTGCAGAGCGCATGGATATAGTCTCGCGTGCTGAGCGCGCGATCGAAAAGGCCGGCCTCACGCCTGAGCGTGTTCCCGTCCGCGGCGGGACCGACGGGGCGCAGCTTTCATTCCGCGGGCTGCTTTGCCCGAATATCGGCACGGGCGGCTATTGCTTCCACGGCCCTTATGAGCATATCACGGCCGAGGCCATGGACACCGCCACGGAGATAATTCTTAATATCATCGCAGGCTGAAACTGTCGAAAAAGTGGCTTTTTTTCATGCTGAGCGCGCCGCATTCCGCGGCGCGCTGTTCGTTTAGTTCATTCTCTTCCCAGAAAGCACACCCGGCTCTCTATTTCGGAATAGAGCAGCGCCCTTTCGCCGCTCAGGTCGATCACGGTTATCACCCGCGCCATCGGGTCGTCCTCCGGCACATTCATCAGATGGCAATAGACGTTGTCATGCCGGTCGAAAAGCCCCTCGTTGAATATGCATCCGTCCTCGCCCGGATAGAGCGCCGCGTAAAACACCCCGGCCTCCACAAGATCCTGGAAGAAGTGACTGCCATAGCTCAGCTCGGGCCGTATCCCGTGCGAGCTGTACGCAAGCTCCGCCATGCAGTTGAAGGACGATATCTCCCGGAAGTTCACCGGCACGCCGAGGCTGGCCGTCGTCGTGCCCCAGCGCCCCGGCCCGAGAAGCACGGTGTTCTCCTCGCGCAGCAGCGTGTTAAGCTGGCCTATGCAGCGCGCCACCTGATACTTCTTCTGCTCGTTCAGCTCAAGGTACGGCTCCACCCGCACGAGCACCGCGTATTTCACGGGCAGGCAGTTGTTGCCGCCCATGAAGTTGCCAACCGTGCGGAAGTAATAGTCCTTCACCTCCGGCATTATGCTGCTGGCCGTGCTTATGCCCTGCGTTTGCAGCGGCCTGCATTGCAGCAGGTTCACCCGGTATTTGCCCTCGGTCGTGAAGTTGCTGGCGAATTCTATGTCCACGGGATAGCGGTACTTGCTTTGCAGCAGGCGCATTATCCTTATCATCGTGTCGGTGAAATCCGTGTTTTTCAGCAGCTTGCGGAAGTTCATTATACCCGGCACCGGCTCGCCGTAAAGCCCCAGCTCGCGGTAGCGCGCGGCGGTCGGCATGTCCGGCTCCATGAAAAGCGACACGTCCGTTTTCAAACTGGCCTTGTCCACCTTGTCTATCCTCACTGTGGCGAAGCGGTTATCCTCAAGGTCGATGACGTCCGCGTGGTGCTGTGAGTATTTGTACTCGTCGCCGTATTCCACCTTCGGCGGGGCGAGGGGCGCGCTCAGGTCTACAAAGCGTGCGTAATCGTCGCCCCCGCGGTCAACGGCGCGCGTGCCCATTCCCGCCACAAGGCGCAGCATCCCCTTGTTCTCCTTTGCCGCCGTGCCGCCGCTCATGTAAAGATTCTTCGAGTGCCCCACGCCCGCCAAATGCGGGAAGTAGTAGCGCCCGTGGATATCGCCGCACACGCGCATGACCAGCAGCGCCATCTGCTCGTCCTTGTTCAGCAGGTTCCTGTCGGCGCGGTATTTTATGGCTTCGGGGTTCATGGTGCTGGCGTATACCGTGCGCACGGCCTTTTCAAACACCTCATAGCGCTCTTCAAGCGTGCCCTGATTCGGGCAGAACACGCTTTCGTACTTGCCCACGAAGCCGTTGCCGAAGCCGTCCTCCAGTATCGAGCTTGACCGCACGATTATCGGCGACTGGCCGAAGTATTCCAGCATGGATATGAACTGCTCCTTTATCCGCGGCATGAACGTGCCGTTCAGAAGGTTGTCCTTGACGAGCGGGGCGTATTTGAAATAGTCCTCCTCCTTTTCCATCTGCGTGCGCTGTGCCCACACGCCGTTCTGCACGGCGTAGGTGTAAAAGAGGTCTGCCCCGATGTAATATGAATCGTGCGGGTCTATGCGCGAATGGTAAAGCTCCGGATCCTCGTCGCGCAGGATGTTGCGCGCCAGCAGCATTCCCGTTGCCTTGCCGCCGATGCAGCCCGTGCCTATCTCGCGGCTGCGGATGTACATCAGATCCTTCATGCTGAAGTATTTTCTGCACAGCTCAAGGCGCGTCGGCTCATTGCCGAGAAGGCAGCTCATTATGTTCTCCTTGAGCTTTTTCCCGGCCTCGTCCTCCGGCTCGCGCCCGCGCGGATCGACGCTGTCGAACATGCTGTCCCAGCAGTCGCGGTGCTCGCCCGTCTGGGTGAATATCTCGAATATGGCGGAATTGTCCGTGCTGGACGTGATGCTTTCGCATACCGCGCCGCGCACCCGGATGGGGAAGAACATGTCCGCCGTCCTGCGCCCCTCGACCTTCACGGGGTGGATGTATACGCTTCCGTACACCGTGCGTATGTTCATCAGCACCGACGTGGCCCTGCGTATCCCCGTGATGGTGTCGTATGTGTGGCGCTTGTATATTATCGCCTGATACGCCATCGCCTCCTGCTGCTGCAAGAACGGGTTGAGCAGCACGAAGAAGTTGCATATCATAAGGTCGGAGAACCAGTATTTCTGCAATTCCGAAAGGCAGTCGAACACGAAGAACGCGCCCTTCTCCTCCCGCCGTATTATCCTGTGCACCTGCACCGCGAAGGTCTCAAAGCCGACGCGCGGGTCAAGGGTGTATTTCTGCACGTTCGTGCCGCGCGCGGCCAGCGCCTCGGTGTCCATTATCTCCTCATGGTCGCCGAAGCGGATGTAAACTATCCTGTGCCCGCTGCGCGCGACGTTCGTCACGAATCGCGTCGCAACATACATGTAGTCGCCTATATGCTCGCACTGCCATATCACCGTGTCACCGGGGCGAAGGTGGTCTATCGCGCGGTCAAGGCCGTCTATTCCTGTGCTTATGCGCTGCTCGTTCATGTGCCGGCGCTCCTTTCCTTTTTATAACACCGGTGAAAATTATATAATGCGTATGCGCGCCTGTCAAATGGCTTTTCGCCCGCCCTGCCAAAAAAGTTTGAAATTTTATCCCCAGGGGGGGCTTACGCAGCCGCTCAGACCGTGTTAAAATCTGCGCGTAACATAAACCCACGGTCAGCAAGGAGAAAAGAAAATGAAGAAAATGTCCCCCGTCAAAAAGTCCATAATCACCGCCGTGTGCATCGCCCTGTGCGTCGTTTTGCCGCAGGCGTTCCACGCCATCCCCAACGCCGGGTCTATCTACTGCCCCATGCACATCCCCGTGCTGCTGTGCGGACTCATCTGCGGCTGGCAGTACGGTCTGCTGTGCGGCATTGCCGGGCCGCTCGTGTCCGCGCTCATCACCGGTATGCCCCCCGCCGCGGTCCTGCCCGGAATGCTGGTCGAGTGCGCGGCCTACGGTGCGCTCACCGGGCTCATGATGCAGCTTGTGCATACGAAGAAGGTCTATCCCGACCTTTATATAAGCCTGCTTGTCGCCATGCTCGGCGGCAGGATAATTTCCGGCATCGCCAAGGCGCTCATCTTCTCTGCCGGCAGCTATTCCATGACCGCGTGGGTCACGGGCAGCTTCGTCACCAGCCTTCCCGGCATCATCGTCCACCTTGTCCTCATCCCCAGCATCGTCTACGCCCTCATGAAGGCAAAGCTCATCCCGGCCAGATATTAAGCGCGTCCGTGTCTATTGACTTATCCGCCGCGCTTGGGTAAAATATACTATATAAGTATGCAATGCAGCACGGGGATAAGGAGGAACGGCGTATGCATATTCCAGAGGAAGAGATACATTATCATGTCCATGCCGACGGCACGGCGCACAGCCACGGGCATGTGCACAGCCACACGCAGACGAAGGCCGTCGTCAACCGCCTTGCCCGCGCCATCGGGCATCTTGAGTCCGTCAAGCGCATGGTCGAGGATGGGCGCGACTGCTCTGAGGTGCTTGTCCAGCTTGCCGCCGTGCGTTCCGCGCTGAACAATACGGCCAAGATAATCCTCAAGGATCATATAGAGCACTGCATCGCCGGTGCGGCTGCCGACGCGTCGGAGCTTCAGGAGCTCAACGACGCGATAGACAAGTTCATATAATAAAGGTAAACTTCCAAAGGCGTGTGCGAAAAGCACACGCCTTGTACTTTTTGCTCGATACTGTGCTGAGGTCAATCATATTCAATGCGTATCGTCTGCTCCTCTGGAAATTGTGTCACGACCAAATATAATTTGTACTCATTTATACGTGCCCACTCAGAATCGGAAAATGTGTTTCGGCTTATCAAAACAGGAATCTGCACCATCAGAGTCTCTCCTGGTTCTGTTTTGAGCTTGGAGTTTTCATTCAAACATAAGCTGCGGTTTATTTCGCCGACGCAGTTAAGAATTCCAAACATGGTATCTTCCCCGCGTATCAGCAGATCGCCAAGGTCAAACTCTCGATGGTAGTTTGAGTTGTTAGTGAAATCAACTTGCAGCACGCATACCTTTTCGTCTTGGGCCTTACCGAGCACGGTGGCCTCAAGCATGGGTTCTACATTGAATTTGCTGAAAAAATCGACGGCGTCAAATAACTGCGCTTTTCTCAACATTATGTTGCAACCAGTATATGTATGAAGATTGATAATGTTGCTGCCGTATTCCACCGCTTCATTTTTTAAATAAAATAATTGCGGTGTTGTATATAATTTGGCTATCTTTGCGTTGAAGCTAAAATATCTTGCAAGCCATAAGCTGATAAGCAGAAACGCAAAAACTGTGTTCCTGATACTTTTTTTATTTTTCATATATGTATTCTTTTATTGTACCGCTATCAATGTGATGTATTTTATCCGAAACGCTATATAAAAAGTCCTTGTCGTGACTTGAAATGACGATCAACGCGCCATTTTTGCGCCTGTTTTCAATAACGTTTCGTAGCATGCTGATAGAGGCTTCATCAAGTGAATTTGTTGGCTCATCCAGCAAAATCAAGTCAGGATTTTCCATCGTTGCCGCTGCGATGCCGAGCTTCTGCTTCATGCCGAGAGAATACTTTTTGTACTTTCTTGTGTCACTAGGATTTAGGCCCATCTCTTCCATTGCTTTGCATATTTCGTCGTTACCGATTGTCTTGTTGATCTTTGCAAGCAGATCAAGATTATCGAAGCCGGTATAGTTATCCAAAAATGCCGGGCGCTCCAAAAAAAGACCCATCCGTGTGGGAAATGAAATGTCCTTACCTAATATACATCCGTCCGCATCAACGTATCCGTGTGTAGGACGAACAAGTCCGGAGATAACGCGCATAAGCATAGTTTTACCCGACCCGTTCATTCCCCAGAGACCATATATTTTTCCGGAGGTTAGTGAAAGATTGATATCTTGCAGCACATCCCTTTTGCCTAGCCGTTTTGAAACATTGTATACATTTATTATCATGCTCTATCCTCTTTCTCATGACCTTTACAGAAAATCGATATACTCTGCTCTTATTAAGCCAGTAAGAACAAGCATAAAGACCGCAATACACAGAACAAAAAGGCCGTTTGCAGGGTTAAGGCCGTTTTCAATTATAAGGTTGCTCTTCGCTGCCATGGCATAATTGCCTATTATAAATTCGGAGGTGTAGTAAGAAGGCAATATCAAAAAAGCAATACATATCAAAAATGAAAGCATTTTACTGAAAAATAAGTTCAGCGTTAATTGCAATAGATTTAAGAAAACGGCAAACAGAACTGGGAGAAAGAATCCAATTTGAATATTATCCATCACACCGATATGGTGGTGTGCAAGATTAACATTCAGAAAAGACCCTGAAAGCTCAATAGAATTCGTTAAAGAAATGGGTACGCCTGTGCTGACGCACAATAACGCGACTGTACAATATGCAGAAAAAAAGTAGCATAATGTGGCAATAACACACCAGATACATTTTGAACCCCACCATGCTTTTCTGGTTCCCGCCCGGATAATGATTTGAAGTGAATAGTTATCTATCTCAGTTCCCGAATAGCTTGCTGTGACCAGCAGCGCGCCCATAAAGATGCAAATCCAGAAAATGGGTAAATCAAAACGCTGTGTTAATGCGTTGGAGGTGATGGGGTTGCGGCCTTTGAAACAGAATAATATATAATCGATATAAGCACCGATGGGCCGTGTTTCCCAAATCGTCAACTTGGTTTGGTATGCGATCAGCCATATCAGCGCAAACATGATTGCGGGTAGAAATCCCCATTTCCAACGGCGTATGATCCCCTGCTTCATATCATACGCAAAGTGCATGCAGAAGGAACGGATTCTCATAACTTGTCTTTCCTTGCCGCAATTGCAATTGTTGATAGCGCTGAAATCGTGCAGAGGATAGCGATGATGGTCAACTGCAACCAAGCCGGGTTGGGATTGTTTGTGCAGGTGTGCAATAGCTTTAATATAGAAAACTCAAGGTAGTTCCCGGTGTAATATGTATATATGCCCCGCACAAATGCCGCAAAAATATCCCATACATATATTGCGGCTACCGGCATAACAACGCCTAAAAAACTAGATTTAAATGCCGTGACAAAAGTGAAACTCAGCGATGCGATTGAACTTCCCCACAAAAATTCCATTGTGAGGACTGCAAAACAGAAAATCCATGGATGTGAATAGTACACCGGAGTTAAAAATCCTTCTCTGCTGAATCCGGGCATGGAAAAGAAGATGTTTGGACGCATTGCCGGAGCGAATAGAGCGGCGGCAGCAAGGTCTATTGCTAACGGAACGGCGATCACGATGCCGCCAGAAAGAAATACAGCCATATATTTTGCAAGATAGTATTGTTTGCTGCTGCTGCGCGTGATCATTTGATATTCATATTTTGAATTACGCTCACTCATGTATGACCACGCATAGGGCAGACAGGCAAGCATAGGAAAAAGCCCGTAGAAGAAAGCATATGGTGCTGAAATACAGTCAATTGGCAGCCACCAGTAAAACAGATTATATTTCCCGGTGAATCTTCCCGGTGCTGCTTCTAAATATAACTGCTGCATTAGACCATAGATAATAACAATATGCCATAGAACGAGCGCGCAGGCTGTTATAAAAGCAATTTTGAATGCCGGCCCCGACAAGGCTTTTCTTAATTCAATTCTCAGCATTTTATTCAGTCTATCCTTTCAGCGGCGGAGAGCGGGAAAAAGCAAGCCCCCTCCACTGGCAAATTATAGGATGCAATATAGCCGTTATCAATGGTAACATAATCATCCGCAACGTATGCAAGGTCATAGCTCTGCTCTTCACCGGGGAGAAGTTGCATCCAAGTATACTGGCCCGGAGATGGTTTCTTGCACGAGTTCGCTGCGCTTTTGTACGCGGGGAACTCGACATGTCCGTATAGCTCCGTTCCGACATCTTTTGCCGTCACAAGATATAGAACATCATTTCCAAAGTAATTTTCCTGTGGTCCGAACGCCGTGTCGCTGGTATTCATGTTTTTCACGGTCACATTCACCGTTACAAGGGTCAGGCCGTCTGCCAATTTCCCGCTCTGCGGGTCTATGTTGTCCTTCAAATAGTTAACGGGGCTGCTGTTCGCGCCATCAAGAATAACCATAGATTCAGAATAAATGTCTTCTATGCGCCAACCGGCGCTGTATATGCTTGTGGACAGCTTGACGGAATTTATTGTGACCTGTAAATTCTGTATATTCAGCAGAAAAGAATCCCCGGCCTTTATTACTCCTTTAGATATATTGTCAAATTCTGTAGAAATTTCCGGATTTGAAACATCTGGCGCCGCTGTGTTGCTTGCCATCTCCTGTCCTTCACGTATGATCGAAAAAGCCGGTTGATCCGCTTTTTTGTCCTCTTTTAAACCTGACATTGCAAAAAAGACAAGCAGGATAAGGGCAATAACAACAACGGGAGTAATTAATTTGTTCCTTACTTTCATTTGATTTTTTCCCCCGACATAAAAGGTTTTGCATTTACAGTGTGGTGGTGCAAACTGCACCACCACACCCGTATAGCTTAATTATCTCTGGTTGCGACGGTGTGTGTCATGGAACTATCGGGGCTCCACCAGCCAGTTACACCTTCGCCGCTAAGCCCACTGTTGTTTTTAAATCCAAGGCGCGCAACATAGTAACCTCTTTCGTTGACCATGTTTCTGATAGAGTGTTTTGTATTAAGATACAGCGTTACATACTCGGAATCGGCATTGTTTGATAGCGTGCAGTTATAGAACGGACCAACCGCAGAAGCTGCACCTTCGGCTCTTGCTTTTACAGACTGATTTTGAGAAAGGTTCGTTATCTTTGCAAAAATAGGCGTTGAGTTCTGCTTGCTCCTTGCCGGTATATAGCCGAATGCGTCAGATACAGTAAGCACAAAGTAATCTGTATCTGTTGTATTTGCTGCAAATGCTGCTGCTGGCACTAATGATATAAGCATGACCACGAGTATCAATGCCGATACGATTTTCTTTGTCATCTTTTAAACCTCCTATTATTCTGTAATGTAGCTTTTTAATCGAATACCTATACTTGCTGTTTGGGTTGCAATTACGTTTGTAAACAAATATCCATTCTCAGCAGAGATATCATCATTTAGAAAATACACAAGCCTCAACAGCGTTTGCGTGCCGGGTTCCGTGTATATTTCTGTGCCGGTGCATTGGCCGCTGTCAGTAATAAATGCACATGGAGTTACTGGCGTCAAAAAGCTTTCTGGGTTTTCCCGACTGCCAATTTTCAGAAAGTTGATAGGAATACGATAGTTTTCTTCCTCAACACCTGAATCGGTTTCAGATATGCTGCTCACTGCGATTATCGCAGAAACTACGTAAGCATTTGACTTTGCTGTGCTGGATTCAATGAACATATCGCTTGCAGCAATTTGGCCGACAGATAGAGCAGGATAGTATTTACCAAATTCCCAGTCATCATGCAATGCAGCGGAAATCTCCAAATCCAGCAACGACCAGTACAGATTTTTGTTAGGAACAGGATATAATCTTCCTATCTCTATTTTGCGTGCATCAAAATACTGGTCTATTGCATAGAGCTTTGAAAAGTGCATTGATATGCTCAGTAGCACTCCAAGGAAGACGGCCAAAGCAACAACTATTTTTCTCTTAGTCATGGTAATAAGCCTCTTTTTTATTAGTTAAGCTGCTCATTATCTAAAGCGCTTATATGAACATTGAAACCACCCCGTTTCATGTAAAAATATAATGCAACCTTAGATTGTCAAGTTAAGTGCAACAGGGTGTCAAAGAAGACCTCAAAGGGAGA
>OLOV01002655.1_pt1 | contig 11860 bp, 17 predicted proteins | sample 1672931 | NCBI WGS metagenome assembly OLOV01 (sample SAMEA3136738, study PRJEB25190) | human gut metagenome | biome: human gut; feature: human-associated habitat; material: faeces | place: Austria | collected 2013
GAGGATTAAAAATGGCTATTAGTGGAGTAGGACAGAGTTATTATCAGAACAATGTTGCAACAACGAAAAGTACAAAGAGCGTAAACAGCACGGGAGAAACGGGCAATACAAAGGAATTATCAGAAGCGGAAGAAATGGCGATTTTCAAAAAGGAATTTTATGCTGAAATTGATAAGATACCCAGAAATAGAACTATAACCAATGTGGCTATCAACATATCAGAGGAAGCATTTAAGAATATGAAAGATGATCCGGAGTACAGGGAAAAGATATTATCAGCACTTAAACGTGACTTAACTTCGTCCTTTGCACCGTTGGAAGCTTCTATGGTGCTCACTGTAGGAGCTACTGCTAAAGATTATAGGGGCGATTCATGGTCTGGTGTTAATAATCAATCGGAATTTTATGCTCGTTCACAAAACAGTTTTTATAAAAAGACAAGCAACAAGAAAGATAGACAAAAAGAGCTTTTGGAAGAATATCTGGAAAAACGGGCGCAGGTTAAAAAACAGCAGCAGGAAATGTTGAATGAAAAGATTGCAAAGCAGGAACAGGAAAGAAGCCGATTATTACGGTCGTGGAACAATGAAAGGCTGTTGTCAAAAGCGTCTAATGCTTATGAAGCAAATGCTATGACGGAAGCGGTTACGGATAGTGCTTTTAAGTAAGGAGAAAGAGATATGTCAATTACATTTTTAAGTCATCCTATTCATCTGCCGGATTTTTTCAAGTTTGATAGGGAATATTTGGGAAAACAGGAAAGCCAAAATGAAGACCAGAAAGTGTTTCATAAGGATATTTTAGAGGTTTCTCAATTATCGAAAAACAGGGAAAATTTAATGGATAAAATTAAGCATACAGTTGTGCATTCGGTTACATCGTTCAGCGATATGAGAGCCGGAATATTAAAAGAAATTAGGGAAGAAAAAGGGCAGTATGACTATACTGATGTTGTAAATGCCTGCGGATTGAGTTATGCAAGGCTTTATTCTGAAATTGAGGAACGTTATAAAAATGGAAATGAGCAGTATTATAAGTCAGCAGGTGGTACACCATGGACGAAAGAAGAAATTGAGTGGCTGGATATGCAATATGAGCAGGAAGTGGCATGGCAGAAATCCTGTGCCAGAATAGCAGCCCGGGGACAGGTCTTTCAGGGGAATATTCCTGAAGTGCCAACAAAAGAGATTGAAGAATTGGAGGACAGCTTTTATCAGGCGAAGGATGCCTACATCAAGTTATATCAAGAAAGCAAACAGACAGGTAAGTTTCTTGTTTTGCAAAATTATATGTTAGGTAGTAGCCGGATGTATGAGATGCTGAATAAATTAGGAAATTTACAGGAGAGGGTGGAATAATGCAGGTTAATTCGTCCAATGGTTCATTACAACAAAGGATTTTTTCAGGAACAGGAAGTATAGGCGGTGTCCATCTGCCCGATTTTAACGATAAGTATGTGTTTTCCAAAAAGAAAATCGGTATTAGTGATGAAGAATACAGAAAACAGATTGTAGCGCAGGCTTATAAAGATTTTGAAAAGGGTACATTTCAAAATAAATCAGATGGCTTTAACAAATTGATGAAAAATTATACATCAGAAGTATCCCCGGATAGAAAGGGAATCATTACTTCTGGATTAAAAGCTGTTTCAAGAAATAGACATAATGTGTTAAAGCCGATAGATTTTGTCGCAACTCTGCTTGAGGGGAAAGTAAAGTATCAGAAACTGCCATCGGGCAATAGTGAGTACATAGAATTTTATGATAAGAATGGGGAGATGGTAGCAACTTATTCCAACAATGGATGGACAATGTATACCACGAATGCAGAGGCAGCGAGGCAAACAGAAATGTGCATGATTTATAATGAAGCATGGGGAAATGCAAAAAGAGGACTTCCGATAGTAGGAGGGGAATCCGTAAATGAAGAAAATTTGCAAAGCAGTTTTGATGTCAAAGCATAGTGAAAAATAGAGTAATGGAAATTATTGTGAACAGTGTTTCTCAGCTTAGTCGATGGAGAGAATATACGCAAATTTATTGTAAATGGTGTAACAATGTGATTATGGAAATTTCGCACTGCGTTTCAAGCCGGTTGATATTCAATTCACAAAACCGAATTGGGATAATATTATGACGAAACGTGATAAGCCTGCAATGTCGGAGGAAGAATTCGAGAAAGCTATAAAGGAACTTGCACAGAAGGAATTTGCCACCGGGAAGCGGGATGATGCGGCATACCGAAAATTATGTATGCAGCATGGTGAGACAGTTTCCCCGGACAGAAAAACCATCTATGAATCAAGCATGAGAAAGACAGGAGGAAAGATGAATGCGGCTTGTATGTTTTGGGACAACAATGGAAATAAAACGCTGTCTTACAATCCTGAATCAAGGAACTGGAAAGCCATAAGCACAGAGGAAGAATTTGCAAGGGCACGTGTATTTACATCTATCTATAATGATGAACTGGCACGACTGAAAAAGGAGTATGGAGAAAACGCAAAGGGAACCATATCATAACAATGGAGGATTCAAAAATGAGCATTAGTGGAATAGGACAGAATTATTATCATAATAATGTAGCAACAGTGAGAAACACCAAGAATGTAAACAGCACGGGAAAAAATGACGGATTTGCTGGCAAGGTCACAGAGAAAAATCCGGTTTCCCCAGAAGATATGACTTTAGAGGAATACAAGGCGTATTTTAATGAAAAGATGAATTCATTATATACACATCCATCGCAGCGGAATAGAAATGATATTATAGATATTACGGATGCCGCTTATAAAAGAATGCAGACTGATCCGGAATATGAGAAGAAAATATTAGACGCTTTAGCGAAGAATAAGGCAGTTAATTTTGGAAACTATATTCCACAAATATCATATATGCATATAGATGATACATGGGAAGGGTGTTACGGATATACTAAAGGAATGAAAGAGAACGATAGTTATACTAAGGGAATTTCTTCAAAACATGAAAATAATGTAAAAAAGAAAAATGAGAAAGATAGAAAAAAGCAGCTTTTAGAGGAATATATTGAGGAACAAATACAGGCTCGTAAGGACATACTGGAGTTTCGCAAAGAAGAGAATTTTAAGCATAAAGAGCAAAATATCGAACTTAATAAAAAGGCATTGGCGCTGAGGGCTTATAATCAGCCAAAATCCAGCAGCGACATCTTAAGCAAGATATGAGTAGGATAATCTGTTTGTTGTTGAGTTCAAACGTAAAAAGACCAAATAACAGATAGTGTCTGTTGTCTGACTTTTTTGTGCCATTTTCTGCAAGGGGTATTGATGATATGTGCCAAATGTCTATATTGAAAACAAATTTTCAAGTGAGGTAATAGAGATGAATATATCAAATGCTATCAATACGGTAAGCGTATCTGGAAGTTTTAGCAGTAGTGCTAAAACTTCTGAAAAGAACAAGTGGCAATTAACAGATTCATTAAAAGAAAAAATTGTTGAATTGGCTAAGAAAGATGCGAAAAACAACATATATATGGGAAATGAGTTTATGAACTTGCGGAAAGCAGAGGTCGCTAAAGTGGCACCAAATCGGGCAGCACTGATAGGTAAGTTCAACCAATCAATGAGTTCTGGAAATATGGGTGATATGAAAGAAATACAAGAGGAAGACAAAAGATGGCTGTGTATTTTATTTGGGATACCATATGAGGCAGAGTTTCAGGGAGAGGGAACAGGATCAGCAGCTCATGTATATAACGAATGTGGTGAAGAAGTTCTGACATATACAGAGGGAGTAGGCTGGCAAGAAAAGGAAACAAAAGCAGAGTCACAGGTACATTCGGCGTTAAAATCGACATATTATGAGGCTTTTTGTGATGCAAGAAAAGCATTAAACAGTGAACAAAGAACTGGTGGTATGAATGAAAATATAATGTCACAAGGCAATTTTGATATGAAAGCGTAAAGAGCGTGCGATTAAAATAAGAATGGCTGGAAGAAAGAAAATGATTTGGTATTGAAAATAGGCTTTGACAGCAGTGGATTGTATGATATAGGGCAGGAAAAAGTACAAAAACGCAGACTGAATTTCAAGGCAGGTATTGCGGTTAAGGGCAGAATATTTGTCAGAGGTTGCACCGGATAGAAAACAGTTATACCAACAGGCAAAAAGTGCAATGAAAAATCAAAATACCAATCCAAAATGTAAAAGTATCGGAGAATTAATCTTACTGGATTTTTTGGAACAGGCAGAGGAAAAAAATCAGAATCTTGCAGGTAAGCAGATTGCACTGGCAGGAATATAATGCAACAAAGAATGATATTAACTCTGAATTAAAGGAATCACCGGATTATCTGGAGAAAAGACCGGTTTTTGAAGCGAAAGCCTAATGATAATAATGCAATTCAAATAAAAAAGGGGGAATTGATATATGCAGATTAGTTCCAACTATTCTATGAATGGTGTGCCATACGAAACAGGCTCTGTATATTTTAGACCATCCATTGGAATATGTTCCGAAAAGCATAGAGGTTCAGAGGGCTTGCATGAAAAAAAGAGAATTCTATGTTGCGTTTCTGGAAAGATTGGAAAAGTTATAATTGACTGGAACAGAAATGGAAAATGACAACGATGAGACATATATAAAATTATTTAGGAGATAACATATGAGTGATAGTACCCTTCACATTGGAACTCTTGCTTCAAACAATGTAACAGCAGCACAAGCACTTGTAAAGGCACGGGAGCGAAATGGTCGTGAACTTCAGAATGGGGAAAAGAGCTTACTACTATCATTATAAGCAGATGATTTATGATGTTCTGGCTTATAAAAAGGGAAATGGGACAATTCCAAGATATCAGATTCAGATGGATGTGGGAGGCGATTAAAATAAGTAGTATAGGAAGTCAGTAGTGCGTGAATAAACTGCTGACTTCTTTTTTTGATAGATACAGTCACTCCCAGGAGCGTGTGTCGGATAAAACAAATTAACAGGAAGCAGATAAAGCGATATATGTGATATTCTATTTCACAACAAAAAAAGGTCTGTTCACAACATGGCGGCTAGCTATTTAAAGAATTTTTCCGATATAAAAAATATAATTGTATGTAAGTAAGGAAGTGACAAGATGCAAATAGCAATCTGTGATGATGAAAAATCTATAGGATTGATATTAGAAGAAAAAATAAAGAAATTATTACCGGATGCAGTAATAGAAAAATATTTGTCTGGTGATGAATTGATTGCAAGTGGTTGTGAGCCGGATATTCTATTTTTAGATATTCAGATGCCAGGAATGGATGGAATGGAAACGGCAAGGATTCTGCGTCAGAAAAATGAAAGAATGGTATTGATATTTGTAACTGCTGTGGAGGAGTATGTTTTTCAGGCATTTGATGTTGCAGCATTTCATTATCTGGTGAAACCATTTTCAGATGAAAAATTTGAGAAAGTTGTGAAACGTGCAGTCAGAAGCATTGAAAAATATTCTGAAAATCAATCGGATGAAAAATACATGATGGTGCAATCCGGAGGAAGCCATATGAAAGTGTTTTTGAAGGATATTGTGTATGCCGAGGTATATAATCGAAAAGTCATTATCCATACACGGGATACGAATATTGAATATTATGGAAAATTGCAGGAACTGAGTGAAATTGCGGGAGCAGATTTTTTTCGTACACACAGAGCCTACCTCGTACATTTCAAATATGTTCAGAAATATGATGCAAATTGTGTGACGATGGAAAATGGAACTGCATTGATTGCAAAACAGAATTATTCTGAGTTTGTAAAACAATATTTGAAATATAATCAGAGGAAAGGAAAAGAAATCGGATGAGTTTGGTAGAAAAATGCTGGATGGTTACATCGAAAATTTCTGTTATTGCACTCCTTATGATTACAGGAATCTATTTTGGAAAATTTGTTTGTCCCTATATAAAAAAGAAAAAAGGGGCTGTGGCAGTCAGTATTGTTTATATTACGATTATGCTTGTTTTATATATGATTCCGCCACAGATTGATAATTTTTCCGCATATCTGATTGGAGTTATAGCAGCGTTTCTTGCAATGTATGTAGAGGACAGAAGAAATATATATCAGAAAATATTTCTTGCAATTACGTTCTTTTCTATCCGATGGTTAACGGTTGCAATGGCAGCCAGACTTGATGATCTTGTTACAAAAGCACTTGTATTTCGGAATATGAGTGCGGAAAAAGTGTGGTTGCAATACGGACTATATGTTGGAACCAGAGTTTTGGATATTGTACTTTGTATTGCTTTTATTGCGGTTGCAATAGGACTGATCAATAAAGCGTATAGATACAAAAAAGATGAAATGAGTGTCAAAGAGATGGTAATGCTTATTATACCTTCACTTGTAGGCGTCACTGGGTATGGCATTTTACAATATTATCTCATGATATACGAAAGAGATACTGGAAAGAACTTGATTGATACATATGGATTTTATGGAGCTTTAAGCTTTTTACACTATCTGATTTCCATAGTTGCTATTCTTGTTGTGATTGTAATGTTTCAAAACTGGAAAGAGATGCAGGAAGAACAGCGGGGACAAGAGCTGGTATTAAATCAGATCAGTGACATGAAAAAGCATATTGAGGAAGTCGAAAAGTTGTATCGGGATATTCGCTCCATGCGCCATGATATGGGAAATCATATACAGACACTGGAACATCTGGTGGCACATAATAATATGGATGATGCTACAGAATACTTGGAACATCTGAAAAATGAATGGGACGAGGTATCTCCGGAAATAAAGACAGGAAGTCCGGTAATTGATGTTATTTTGATGGAAAAGCTGAGAGAAGCAAAAGAAAGGCAGATTCGGTTTCTGTCGGATTTTCATTATCCGCAGAATACGAAGTTAAATGCATTTGATTTGAGTGTGATCATGAATAATGCCTTGAATAACTGCATGGAAAATGTAAGTGGAGATGATCCGTATATCAGCATTTCTTCTTTTAGGAAAAACAGTATCTTTATGATAACCATAAAAAACAGTTTTGTGGGTCATCTTAATTTTGGTGACAGCGATTTGCCAGAAACAACCAAATCTGGGAGGGAACATGGAATGGGTTTGAATAACATTCGCCGGGTTGCCAGAATGTATATGGGAGATATATCTTTGGAGCAGGGAAATGAGGAAGTAATCCTTAGCATTATGATGCAGGTAGAATAAAGAAATAAATTGGCACTATGTATTTTGTAAATTACAGAAATTACAGAATTTTTTCATGCTTCACAACGAAAAAAGGGCGGTTCACAACATCACAGTTTATTGTGAAGAAAGATATGCCGAAAGAAAAAATAAAGAGAAATCATGTTATACAGATTTTCAGGAAACGGATTTCAGAGTATTAGCTCAAGGAGGACAACGAAATGATGAAAATTAATGGATTTAACGGAACGAATACGCAGACAGGAGCAATGGGAATGGCACAGGCGAATGATTCTGTGAGTAAAAATATTCAGAATCAGATTGCAAATGCACAGCAGAAATTGCAGGACTTATCATCAAATGAAGAACTGTCATTAGAGGATAAGATGAAGAAACGTCAGGAGATACAACAGGAAATTACAAATCTCAATCAACAGTTAAGACAGCACCAGATTGAACAGAGAAAGGAACAGCAGAGTAAAAAAACATCTATGGATGATATGGTGGCTGGTAAAAAAATACATCTGCAAAGAAAGGAACAGGCTTGTCACAGGCAGGTATGCGGGCAATGATTTCCGCAGATTCATCTATGAAGCAAGCAAAAGTGCAGGGTAGTATGGCAACACAGATGGAAGGAAGAGCCGGTGTGATTGCGTCTGAAATCAAGCAGGATGCCGGAAAAGGCAATACCGAAAAGAAAGAAGAAGAACTGGCAGATTTGCAGGCGAAAGCGCAGTCTGCAACAGCATCACAGATGTCTTCACTTTCAGATGCAAATAAATCTATGGAAGAAGCAGTAAAGGCAGACAACAGTACAGATGCATCAGATAATGCAGATGTCAAAACAGAAACAGCAGAAACAATAAAAAATCCAGCATCAGAAAGTGGACAGTCGGTAGTATATACACCGATAGATATACGTTTATAGTTCAGAAAGGAGGCTGGTGTTATGTCAGAAATCAAATATGCTTTCTGATTATGCTGCAATCAAAAATGGAAGCTATGGAAAACTTATGAAAGCATATTATGCAAAACAGGATGCTGAAAAATTATCGGGAAAAGGTGATACTTCACAAAAACTTACCTTGATGAAAACAAGTGCAGATTCTCTGAAAAAATCAGCAGGTGCTTTGAATGACTCTTCTCTTTGGGAAAAAAAGAAAATAAAAAAGAAAGATGAAAAAACGGGGGAAGAGATTGAGGTAGAGGATTATGACTGGGATAAAATCACCAAGGCAGTAAAATCTTTTGTTGAAGATTATAATGATGTAGTTAAGGAAGCCGGAGAATCTAATACAAAGGATGTATTGCGAAATGCTTCATGGATGACTGGAATGACAGACAAAAACAGTAATATGCTTGCCAAAATAGGTATTACCATAGGAAAAGGAAACAAGTTGGAATTAGATGAGGATGCTTTAAAGCAGGCAGATATCAGTTCGCTGAAAACGGTCTTTGCAGGATATAATTCTTTTGTAAGCAAAATATCGCAGAAAGCAACTGGTATATCGAATGCTGCAAACCGGGCGAGTGCAACCTATACAAATAATGGTACGTACTCTAAGACGGATTCTTCTTTGACATCGAGCAAGATAGATAAAGAAGTATAAAAATATTACACAAGTAGTCCGATATATAAAATAGTTATCATTAATTACTGAACATAAAACGAAAGGTGAGAGATGTATTATGAATATTGATTACGGTCAGTTTTACAGAGGAACAACGAATATTCCTTCATATGGGAACGGTACATATAAGAAAGATACCCTTGTAAAGTATGAATTTAACACTACGGATGAACATGGCAATAAGGTTATGGACAAGATGTCAAGGGAAGAAACTCTGCAGGCGATGAAGGATATTGGTTCGCAGTATGGAGATGCGGTTATTGTTGAGTTTTCGGGAGACGGAATGGCTGCACTTGTGGAAAACAAGAAAGGTATAGTGGATGCCAATGTAACGAAAGAGCAGCGGGAAGCAATGGATGCGAGAAATGCAGTGTTTCAAAAAGAAATCACGCAGGTTGATAAGTCATTAGAACTTCCAGCATATTCCGGGATGTACGGTGCAGACAAGGCGGTTGTATCTGCGGTGGAGAACTGTAGCAAAGAGGAGCAGGGATTTGTGTATGATATCATCCGTCAGAATTTCCTTGTCGGAAACACTGGTTTTATGACAGAGGAAGAACGGCAGGCAAATATTTCACTTGGTATGAAAAAAGCGGAATATGCGGCAGAGAATTTTATCCCGGAAGATAGCAGAAAACCATTTTTGGAAGCAATGGAGTCTATCGCAAAGCTTGCGAGCGCAGGAAAAGCTGACAATAACGGAAATATGGACTATGGAGTAGGGAAAGGTACATATCTTGGACATGGTAGCAATCTTGTAAAGACTACAAATGCGCTTGATATGATGAGGACGATGGACGGCAGTGCATACACGGAATATCAGAAGATTAGTAAAGAAAGCAGCAATGAGGACAGACAGCTTAATGCATTAAAATACCTTACAAATTGGTATGAAGGGGCAGTGAAAAAGAATCCTTCGATGGTTGATAATTACGAAAAGCAGTCGGAGGAATATGTGGAGAAAAATGTAAAAGATCAGAAGCTGGATGCAACTTTTTCAGATATAAAGACAGAGAATAAAGCGGCTTTTTTTGAAAGTCTGAAAGTGTTCCAGAATAATAATCCTAATTTTCTCTCATCTATCATAAATCGGGAGCTGGCATCTAAATTTTGGAGCATTTGATAAACGTAGATTGGAAAAGTTATAATTGCTCGGAAAATGGAAGATAACAACAATAAAGTGTAGAGTGTGCCTTTCACATAGGGACACTTGTTACAAGCAATATTGTAAATGATACAAGTGGAGATTAAGGCACAAATATGATAAAAACAAAAAATATTTCAGAAATGTTGACTTCTTTAATTGAGGAGTATCGTTTTAATAAAAATACTCTTTCAAAATATTTAGAAATAACTGAAGAAACAGTAGATTGAGTAGTAATGGGCAATGTGGAATGTTTGCCAGATGATCCTGCATTGCGTCTTAAAATACTTAGTAAAGCAGGATTTCTGTATTTTGGAGCGATTGAAGATAAGGATAGGCAATTAAGCGGTTTTTTGGAAGTGCTTGTTTCCTATCATGGCATATCCAAGCTAACGATAGCAAAAATGGCTGGTGTTGAGGAACAGGATATTGACAGGCTTTTAGCCAATCCACCAGAAAAAGTTGAAATCGAAGTAAAGTATAAAATTGCTGTGACGGTTATGGAACTGCGATTTTGGCTAAAAGATTGTGAATCACCGATATAATCGGGATTTGTGAGTAGAGGGCACTTATGAAAAATAAAAGTATCAATCAAGTTTCTATAATAAATGGTGAAGATGGTCCCACAAGTGTTTTTATATTTGGAGAAGCTCAAAAGCAATCTCTAAAGATTAGAATCCGAAAAGCTATCTATCAATCCAGACGAAAAAGGATAGAAAAGAGAATAGCGGCCAACCCGCATACCCTTGCGGAAGTGGTGCAATACGCAAAGGATCATTATGATTTAGTGGAAATCAATCCTGCCGCAACAAATTGGATAGAACGACAGAAAAATCTAAAAGCTAGTTTGATTATGCAGTATAAACCAGAACTTTTGGGCCAAAGGAAGGATATTCCAAAACCAGATTTTCATAATGAAGAATCTGTTAAAAATTTTTTGAATGAAATGGAAATTAGAAATAAATTGATTGACCAAATGCCTGATAATGTAATTCCCATGGATTTTCATTTATATGAAATAAAAATTGGTGAGGATTTAATGGAAATAGAGGTAGATTATACCTGGAATATATTTGGAATATCTTACTCTGGAAATAAGTCGGTCATAAAAAGGTTTAAGAAAATAGCCAGAGATTTATATTGTTATTATGGTGTCAGTGAGGAGGATATAAAGAACCGGACAAAAAGATATTCTTCACTGGTAACGGAATTGAGTTCATAATTCAGAATTTTAAATAGAAGTAGGATTTCTGTATTTTGGAGCGATTGAAGATAAGGATAAGCAATTAAGCGGTTTTTTGGAAGTGCTTGTTTCCTATCATGGCATATCCAAGCTAACGATAGCAAAAATGGCTGATGTTGAGGAACAGGATATTGACAGGCTTTTAGCCAATCCGCCAGAAAAAGTTGAAATCGAAGTAAAATATAAAATTGCTGTGACTGTTATGGAACTGCGATTTTGGCTAAAGGATTGTGAGTTACCAATATAATCATGTGGTGCTTGGGAAACTGGTGGAATAACAGGAAATGTAATTAGAATAAAGAAAGATAGAAGGCGAGTAGCGGATTGGTGTCTGCTGCTCACTTTTCGTTTATGGGGATATGTCGCAATACGACTTTTGAAGTGTTGTATTGCAATCTGTTTTCGGGTATTTCTCGTTGGTATCATTACCATAAAAGCGAGGTGAATTCCATGAAAGCAGAGAAGAAGGAAATCAATATACAGATTGGAAAAAGGTTGCAAACCGCCAGAGAAAACAGTGGATATACGCAGGAAGTTTTTGCAGAGACGCTGGATGTAGGGGTAGAGCATTATCGCAAAATCGAAAGCGGTGTCTATGGCTTACAGCCGGAGAAAATGCTGATCTTGTATGAGAAGTACAGGATTGAGCCGACTTATCTGGTTACGGGGGA
>OLOV01002661.1_pt1 | contig 11847 bp, 9 predicted proteins | sample 1672931 | NCBI WGS metagenome assembly OLOV01 (sample SAMEA3136738, study PRJEB25190) | human gut metagenome | biome: human gut; feature: human-associated habitat; material: faeces | place: Austria | collected 2013
CAGTTATAATCTTCTTTGTATCCAGATCTCCGACTTTATAAACGAAAGAATATCCGCTTTTATTCTTCAATTGCGTCATTGCTTCTTTCACTGAAACATTATTCATTTTCAATGAAACGGCCTGGGCTAGTATTGCTATGTTAAGGCAAAAGAGAGCCACGACCATTAATATGGCCTTCTTCCTGTAATTCATAAAATAAACAAATTATTTAAAAATAATAATTTAGGAAAACGTCAATTAAATAGCACATTTGAAAATTATAAAATAACAAATAAGAATAAAAATGCTTATGAAAATGTTAAAAAATATGTAGACAAATTGATAAAAGGAACCACTAATAAAGGACTTTTTATAACAGGAGCTTATGGCGTAGGGAAAACTTATTTGGCATCATGTATTGCAAATGAAATTATTAAGAACGGAAAATCAGTAATATTTGGAACTTTAATACAATTGTTAGATTTTATTAGAGATTCATATAGTGATTCAGAAGTTTCTGATAAAGTTTATTTGAATTTATATTCTAGTGTTGATCTTTTAGTGATTGATGATCTAGGAAAAAAAAAGCCAACAGAATGGGTATTAGAAAAATTATTTTTGATAGTGAATAATAGATATAATAATTATTTGCCGATTGTTATAACCACAAATTATAACAGAAATCAATTAAGAGAAAGATTATGCATAAATAAAAATTATAGTATTGTAGATTCAATAATTTCAAGATTATATGAAATGTGTGGTGGTATTGAAATTAAGGATGATGACCATAGAATGAGCGATTCCCTAATTAGGGAATCGCTACAAAATAGTTGAGATAACTGGAGTATAAGCTAAATTACTTTAGACGTGAAATGATTAGTGGCAGATAAAAATGTCACTTTTCTTTTTACATTGTTTTGGAGTAGAAAGAACTAAAATAAGAGAAATTTTTTTAGCAAGATTCCTCTTTGCGTATACAAAGGGTTTTTGATAGTTGGGAAAGTCCCAAACCCTTTTATGAAATGGAGATGATAAATTGAAGAAGGATAAAATTATAACAATTAGAGTTAGTGAAAAAGAGAAGAAAAAATTAATTGAGAAAAGCGAAGTTGCTAAACTTAGTTTATCAGAGTATTTGATTAAACAAGGTTTAGATAAAGATATAGTGATAGTTGATGGATTAAATGAAGTGGCAACAGAGCTCAGAAGAATAGGAAATAATATAAATCAATTAACATATTTGGCGAATAGTGGAAGGATTTATACTGTTGATTTAAGTGAGGTGAAACAAGAAATAGGAAAGGTATGGAATGGAATTAATGAGTTACAAAATAAGTGGTAAGAAAACATTAGAAATTATAAAAACTTTTTCGACAAAATAGCTTAAAATATTGGGATTTTTATTGTTAAAAATTGGATTATGTGATATAAAATAAATAGGATAATTAGAAATTTTTTGGAGGATAAAATGAATAGTGAAGAAGAGTTACAAGAACTAGAAAAAAAATTATATGCTGCAGCTGATAAAATGAGAGGAGCAGTTCCAGTATCTAGTTATAAATTTATAATATTGGGATTGATATTTTTAAAATATATATCTGATGCATTTGAAGAAAGATATCGCCAATTAGTTGAAAATGGAGATGGAATGGAAGAAGATAGAGATTCATATACAATGGATAATATCTTTTATGTTCCAGCTAAAGCAAGATGGGAATATTTAAATGCACATTCTAAAGATGCAAATATAGGACAATATATAGACGAAGCACTTGATGAAATAGAAAAAGAAAATCCATCATTAAAGGGAGTACTAATAAAAGAGTATAATAGCCCAGATTATAGAAACGTAAATCTTGGAGAATTAATAGATTTATTTACAAATATAAAAATTGGAAGTAAAGAAGCTCAAGATAAAGATATTTTAGGAAGAATATATGAATATTTCTTAGGAGAATTTGCAGCAAAAGAATTACAAAAAGGTGGAGAATTTTATACTCCAGCATGTCTTGTTAGAACAATGGTAGAAATGATAGAACCATATAAAGGAAGAATATATGACCCATGTTGTGGTTCAGGAGGAATGTTTGTACAAAGTACAAAATTTATTGAAAGACATCAAGGAAAAGTACAAGATTTAGCCATATATGGACAAGAAAAGAATCCAACAACATGGAAATTAGCAAAAATGAATTTAGCAATTAGAAGTCTAAATGGTGATATTGGAAAATTTGCAGATGACACATTTCAAAATGATTTGCATAAAGGATTAAAAGCCGATTTTATTTTAGCAAATCCACCATTTAATATAAGTGATTGGGGACAAGAAAAATTATTACAAGACCCAAGATGGAAGTATGGAATACCACCTAAAGGAAATGCCAATATGGCATGGGTAGAACATATGATAGATAAATTATCAATAAATGGTAAAGCAGCAATAATATTAGCAAATGGAGCATTATCTTCTGATACTTCAGGAGAGGGAGAAATAAGAAAAAATATATTAGAAGCAGATCTAGTAGATTGTATTTTAGCAATGCCATCAAATTTATTTTATACAGTTACAATTCCTTGTAGTATTTGGATTATAAATAGAAATAAAAAGCAAATTGGAAAAACATTATTTATTGATGCAAGAGAAATGGGAAATATGGTTACAAGAAAGTTAAGAGAACTTTCTGATGAAGATATTAATAAAATTTCAAGTACATATCATAATTTTATTAATAATGTAAATTACGAAGATATTGCAGGATTTTGCAAAGTAGCTGATATTTCTGAAATAAAAGAAAACAACTATATTTTAACACCAGGAAGATATGTTGGAACAAAGGAAGTTGAAGATGATGGAATACCTTTTGAAGAGAAAATGAAAGACTTAACATCAAAGTTAGCAGAGCAAATGCAAGAAAGTGAAAAACTAGATGAGGAAATTAAAAAGGTGTTAGGAGCGATTGGATATGAAATCTAGAAAATTTAATGATAACTGGAAAGAATATGTATTGTATGATTTAGCAAATTGGAAAAATGGACTTGCTTTTAATAAGATAAATTTTTCAGAAGATGGATATCCAATTATAAAAATTGCAGAGCTAAAAAATGGAATAACTTCACAAACAAATTTTACAAAAGATAAATGCTCAGAAGAAGTATATTTAAGAAAAAATGATCTAATTTTTTCTTGGTCTGGAAATCCTGAAACATCCATAGATGCGTATTTATATGACTTACCTGAAGGATATCTTAATCAACATAGTTTTAAAGTTACACCACATGAATTTATAAATAAATATTTTCTTTTTTATGTATTAAAATACTTAAAACCAATATTTAAGAAAATTGCTAGTAATAAACAAACAACAGGATTAGGTCATATAACAATTTCTGATTTAAAGAATTTAAGGATAAAGATCCCAACAATGGAAATCCAAGAAAAGTTTTTAAAGATAATAAAAAGAATAGATGATAAAATTAAATTAAATAATCAGACAAATGATAATTTGTATGAATTAGGAGATGCATTGTATAAGGAATATTATTCAAAATATGAAAATGAATTACCTAATGGATATAAGTATCTGGATTTAAATGAAGTATCAGTAAATTTTGATTCAAAAAGAAAACCTATGTCTAGCAGAGAAAGAGAACAACATAAAGGAATATATCCATATTATGGAGCAACTTCTATAATAGACTATGTAGATGATTATATATTTGATGACACATATCTATTGATGGGAGAAGATGGCACTGTAAAAACTAATGAGGGTTATCCTGTTTTACAATATATATGGGAAAAAAGTTGTATAAACAATCATACACACGTATTACAAGGAACAATAATAAGCACTGAACATTTAATGTTTGCATTAAGAAAAAAGAATATAGAGACTTTAATTACAGGAGCTGTGCAACCAAAAATAAATCAGGAAAACATGAATAAAATCAAAATAATAATAGCCACTGATGATATTAATATAAAATTTGAAGAACAAATAAAGACAATTGTTGATAAAATAAAATTTAATTCAATTGAAAATATAACACTAACACAGTTAAGAAATACACTACTACCAAAGTTAATGAATGGAAAAATAGATTTAAATAAAATAGAGGTGTGAAGATGGATTTACTTGAAACAGCAGATAAGTATGGATTAAGTCCAATAATAGGGAATAAAGTTTTTATATTAAAAAATCCTTTGCAAATATGTATAGATAATAAAACATATTTATTAAATATGGATGAATTTATATATGATATTAATATTGATTTATATTGTTATTTAATAAAAGAATATAATAAAAATAACACTTTAATGTTAAGGTTATATAAACAAATGTTAATTGAAAAACCGATATATTTTTTCAATAAATATCAAGGAAAAGATATTAATTTAGAGGGGTTATGTAATGAAATGAGTAGTTTTAAAAATATAGTATATAACCCTGAAAATAATGATAAATTTATTGCTATAATTGATATTGAAAAACAATTTATACATATATATGAATTTGTTAGTAATTCACTGGATTATAAAGCAAAATATATACATGCAAAATACGAAAAGGATACAAATTTAATTTGTCATTTGGATTATTCAATAAATCAATATACAAAAGAACAATATGAAAAAATTATACAGAATCCATATAATATTGAAAAGAGCTATATTCATGAAAAAATATGGAGATTAGATGGCAATATAACTATAGAGAGTTTTTATAATATAATATTTTGTATGTTTAATAAAAATGAAAAGTATATAAAAGAATTATTTAATGAATAATTTACTAATACAAATTACTATTTGTATAAGAAAGAGAGATGTTTAGTGAAAGAAATTAGAATAAATGTATATATAATTATAGTTTTAATTGTAATGTCAATAATTATGATGGTGATAAATGATTTATTTGTAAATAACAATGATATAGATAATCTAATTATTGGGATTTTTAGTGGAGAAATTGTATCTTTAATACATACTGTTTTTATATATATTCTTTTGTATAAAAAAGAATATGAAAATAAGATAATAAATAGTTTGATATTGCACTATTCAGATATGGCATGTATTAACTTTATTACATCAAAATTTGATAATTTTACTATAATTAGAGATGAAACTGCTAAAAAAGAATTAAAACAATTAATAATAAATTTAATAAATAGCAAAGTTAGTTATGAAGAACCACTGTGTGGACTTTTTAAAGATGGAAAAAAAATTAGATATTATAATTATGCATATAATTTTTCAAGAGAACGATCTCCAATAAATGATTTAAAACTACAGTTAGAGATAAATGAATACGAGAAAGGCTCAATAGATGAATTATTTGATGAATGTTGTAAAATAACAGAAGAAAGAATGAACAAAATTGATGATATATTTAATATATTAAATGAAAAATATGATTTAAAATTAAATTGGAATCAATACAAGAAAGAAAATTGTATTGGTTATTGTAAAATATAATTTAGGGGGCATATTATGTTTGATGAAGCAACACTAGAAAAAATAACAATGGAATTATTAACAAATTTAGGATACGAAACATTAAATGGATACGAATTAGAAAGAGAAAACTATTCGAATGTAATACTAGAGGATGACTTAGAAAATGCAATAACAAAATTAAATAAAAATATTACAAATGAAGATATTAAAGAAGTTATCCGTTTAATAAAGAATTTGGACAATAATAATACAATATTAAACAATAAACAATTTACACAGTATTTATTAGAAGGAGTAAAAGTTCCAATTCAAGAAGATGGAACAACTAGATACAAAACAATAAAAGTAATTGATTTTAATAATATAGAAATAAATACATTCAAAGCAATTAATCAATATACAATTATTGAAGAAAGTGAAAAACGTCCTGATATAATTGTGTTTATTAATGGAATGCCCCTAGTAGTTATTGAATTAAAAAGCACAACAAGAGAAGAAGTAAAATTAGAAGATGGATATAACCAGTTAAAAGGATATCAAAATGTACACATTCCAACATTATTTTATTATAACCAATTTTTAATAGTAAGTAATGGTGCACAAGCAAGAGCAGGAACTATAACAAGTCCATGGAGTAGATTTTCAGAATGGAAAAAGATTGAAGATACAGATGTTGTAAAAGAAAATATGGCAACTCATAATACACTATTTAATGGAATGATGAGAAAAGAAAGAATAATGGACATTATAAATAACTTTATAATGTGGAGTGGAGATAATAAAATTTTAGCAGCATATCATCAATATTTTGGTGTAAAAAAAGCAATTAAAAGCACAGAAAAAGCTTATAACGAAAGAACAGGAAAAGCAGGAATATTATGGCATACGCAAGGATCAGGAAAAAGTTTTTCTATGGTGTTCTATTCAGCAAATATGATAAAAATATTAAAAAATCCAAGTATTGTTGTAGTTACAGATAGAAATGATTTAGATGATCAATTATTCAATACATTTTCACAGTGTTCGGAATTTTTAAAACAAAAACCAGTGCAAATTGAGAGTAGAGCAGATTTAAATGATAAGCTTGATAATAGAATATCAGGAGGAATATTTTTTACAACATTACAAAAATTTGAAGAAGAAACAGGAGTATTTAGTAAAAGAGATGATATTTTAGTTTTAGTTGATGAAGCACATAGAAGTCATTACGGAATAGATGCTACAATGAAATTCGATAAAGAAAAAATGATAGCATATAAAAAATACGGAACTGCAAAATATTTACATACAGCATTTCCAAATGCTACTTATATTGGATTTACAGGTACACCAGTCGAAACAAAAGATAAGTCAACGTCAGAAATTTTCGGAAATGTAATAGATACATATGATATGACTCAAGCAATTCTTGATGGTGCAACAGTACCGATTATGTATGAAGCTAGAATGGCGAGAGTTGGATTAAATCAAAAAATACTAGATGAGATAGACGATTATTATACATATCTTGAAAAGGATGAAGGTGTAGATGAAGAAACATTAAATGAATCTAAAAAAGAAATGGCAAAAATGCAAGAAATTATTGAAGATCCAGATAGATTAGAACTTATAGTAAAAGATATTATAAAAAATTATAGTGATATTGAAAATACAGTTGCAAACAAAGCAATGGTTGTTGCTTACTCGAGAAGAACAGCATATACAATGTATAAAAAGTTTTTAGAATTAAAGCCAGAATGGAAAAATAAAATACATATGGTAATAACATCAAATAATAAAGATGATGAAGAAATGCAAAAAGCAATTGGATCTACAAAAGATAAACACCAACTTGAGAAGGATTTTAAAGATTATAATTCAGAATTCAAAATTGCAATTGTTGTGGATATGTGGCTTACTGGATTTGATGTACCATCACTAGGAACAATGTATGTAGACAAGCCAATGAAAGCACATAACTTAATGCAAGCAATAGCAAGAGTAAATAGAGTATTTAAAGACAAACAGGGAGGACTAATTGTAGATTATATTGGATTAAAAAGGTGGTTAATAGATGCATTAAAGACTTATACAAAACGTGACCAAGGAAAAGTAGTAGACAACACAGAAATTGTTAAAGTTTTAATGGACAAAATTGAATTAATAAGAAATATATTCCATGGATTTATATATAGTCATTTTGCTACAACAACAGATAGTGATAAATATGAAATAATTATGGCAGGAGCAGACTGGGTTTTAAAAGATGAAAAAACTAAAAAAGAATTTTTAAAATATAGTTATGATTGTAAAAATTTATATTCATTATGTGCTGGAGAACTAACACAAGAAATAAAAGACGAAATATTATTTTTTATTTCAGTTAGATCATTTATAAAAAAATTAAGCAATAGTGGAAATACAATAGATAGCAAAGAAATTAACGAACATGTTGGAAAAATGCTTGAAAGAGCAATCCAAGATGATGAAATGTTACAAATTGGAAAAGTGCAAAATAGTAATAGAATAATGCTTCTAAGTGATGAATTGATGAATAAAATAGCAAAAATGCAAAAGAAGAACATTGCAGTAGAAATCTTGAATCAGGCATTAAAAGATTATGTTGAAAAAGTGGGAATACAAAATATTGTTATGCAAGAAAAATTCTCTACAAAATTTCAAAAAATAGCAACAGCATATAATGAAAGAACAAGTGTAGAAGATATAGAAAAAATAATACAAGAAATGATAAATCTAAAAAACGAAATTGAAAAAGAACTAGCAGCAGGAAATGAATATAATTTATCAATTGAAGAAAAAGCTTTTTTTGATGCATTAGGCAATGATCCTCAGGTTAAAGAATTGATGAAAGATGAAACTTTAGTAAAAATAGCAAAAGAATTAGTAGATACAATAAATTCAAATATGACAATAGATTGGGATATTAGAAAAGATGCTAGAGCTAGAATGAGATATGAAATAAAAAAACTATTAATAAAATATGATTATCCACCAGTTAAAAGAGATTCTGCAGTTCAATTAGTTATTAGACAAGCAGAATTACAATGCAAAGGAATGATTGAAGAATAAATAAAGGAAAAATAATGAAATTTAAATTGATTTTATAATTTTATTTAAATAACAAACAAAAGAAAAGCAAAATAATTAGTAATATATATTACAGGATTATTTTGCTTTTTCTATAATAAATAGGAGGGGAAAATAGTGAATGGAACTTTTTTGAATTTTTTTGAGTGTAAATTAGATAACAATCTAATGGAAGTATATTCTATTGATTATATGGGGAATGAAAATCTTGAATATTTAAGAAAAAAATATCCAGATATATTTTTTTATAGATTTGATGGTAATAAAATATATTATTGGAAGAAAAAAAATAATAGTGATATACCAATAGATTTGAAAGGTATATGTGTACGTTTAGCATTAGATGATTATCCACAAATATTTCGAGTAATTTTAACTAATAGCATAGCAGAAGTCTTTAAAAATAATGGAGCCTCAATATATAAAGATAGACATTCAAGTACATTTGAAATTGAGTCTAATAATAATGTTACAAAAACTATAGAGGGATTAGAAGTAAAAAAAATACTTTTATTAGATAGTTATTATAGTAAAGAAAACAAAATTTTAGGGATAACATTAGCTTTTAAAACAAAAAATATATTTAAATGGACGAGCAAAGAACTATCACAACATGGAATTGATATTCAAGACTTATCAACAGACAACGAAAAAATATTTTGTAACAAGAAAGCATTAACCAGGTTCCTTGAATGCACTAATAATACGGAACAATATAAAAAAATTATTTGGAAAATAAATTCTTTTAATGAGCAATATAAGACAATTATAAAAACTTATGATTATATAAAACAACATTTATCAGAAATATACATTAGTGATAATATTCATATTTCATCTATTTCATTAAATAATTTACCTTATAGAGAAAATGCATTTAATATGGAAAACTTACAAACACCTAATCATTATTATTATTTAGATAAAACACAAAAAGGTAAGTATAATGATGCATTAAAAGAATTGAAGCCTTATACATATGAGATTTTTTCAACTAACAAGATAAAATGTGCGGTAATCTGCCCTAAGAAATACGAAGGAACAGAAGAAGTTTTTTCTGTAAGATTAAAAAGAAAACTGAAAGAAGTTTTTTATGTGAATGTAGAATTTATTAAATTTTATATAGACGATCTAAATATAGAAGACTATAAAAATTCAGTATATGAAAGTATAATAAATAAAGCAGAAAAGCCAGATCTTGTGATAGTTATATTAGAAGAAAAACAAAAAAAACTAAATGTAAAGCAATCACCATATTATTATTGTAAAGCAAAATTAATAGGACAAGGAATTCCTTCACAAGAAATATTAATTGAAAGAATAAAAGATATTAATGATTTTATATTAAACAACATTTCCTTAAATATTTATGCAAAAATAGGAGGAACAGCTTGGACAATAGAAAAAATAGAAAGGGAAAAACAAGAATTTATAATAGGAATTTCCTCTTGCTATGATAAGTTTCAAAATAAAATATTTGGAGTATCTCAAATTTTTGAATATAATGGAAATTATATTGTTACAGATTGTACACCATTAACAAATATGAATGATTATGAAGAGGCATTTGAACGATATTTAGAAAGTACTTTAAAAAATGCGTTATTTAGAGAAAATGAAAATAAAAAAGAATTTAGATTGATATTTCACATTAATAAAGCACCAAGCAATAAATATGAAATAAAAGCCATTAATAATGTGTTAAATAAATTTAAAGAGTATAATGTAAGTTATGCAATTGTACATTTAAACTATAATCATAATTTTAGAGTTTTTAATAATGAAGGAAAAGAAAATAATAGAAAGGGATTATATATAAATATAGATGAAAACAAAACACTATTAACTCTATCTGATAAAAGTATAAATCCATTATTAATAGATGTTGATAATAGGTCTACATTTAAAGATAAGGATTATATAACAAAACAAATTTATTGGTTTTGTCATTTATCTTTTAGAAGTTTTATACCATCTAAAAGAACGGTAACTATGCAATATCCATATTTAATTTCAAGACTAACTAACGAAATAAAACAAATTGATGGTTGGGATTACGAACTACTAAAGGGAATAGGAGATAAATTATGGTTTTTATAAAAGATGAAATAAAAAGATTAAAGCAAAATTTAATAGAAAATAATACAGGGATAGATGTATATTTATATAATTATATTAATAATATAGATAATAATACTGATATAAATATTCCAGTAAATTCAAAAGAGTTAGCAATTTGCGGATATTCAAAGAAAGACATAGATAATAAAATAATAGATGAAATACTATTAAAACCACCAGTAAGAGGAATCGATTATAAAATGAATATTTATGAAATGATAGGAATATTTCTTTTAAATAATAAAGATAATAATATTGAACAAGATTTAATAGAAAAATACGAAAAATCAACTTTAGAAAATAAATATTTGATTTACAAGATATATCCTCAAATTATAGAAAGATTAAAAAAAGATGTTGAAAATGTAAATGATGCAAAAGGGCTTGTTATAAAAAATATTTTAGATGCTAAGGTGGCACTAGTAAAAAAAGAAATTTACCTAGAATTTATATCTAATGCAGAAAGTATTAATGATCTGATAATAATGGAGGATTTATATAAAAAAATGATAACAGCTGATATTCAATTTCATGACGACCCAAAAGATATAATTATAAATATACTTAAAGAATTTTCTAATTCTGTTAAAAGAATTACTTTAAAAAGAAGGAAATCTCATGATAAATTTATAATAAAGGATGAGTATGATGTACAAGATTTGTTATATGTAATATTAAAATCGATTTTTCCTAAAATGTTGCAGGAAGAAAATACACCTCAAGTTGGAGGTAAAACAGAAAGAACAGACTTTATGTTTAAAGAATTTGGGATTATATTAGAAATAAAAATGATAAAAGAATCTGACAAAGATGAAAAAGAATTTGTTAAGCAGATAAAAATTGATATTGAATCATATTATAGAGATAATCCAAAATTTATTATATTTTTTATATATGATCCTCAAAAAAAGACTGTAAATAATAATAACTTTTATGATTTACAAGGAAGTACAGAGAAAAATGATGAGACAGGAAAATATAAATTTGATGTTATAACAATATTAAGTAACTAAGTGATTAAAAGATTGAAATCATAGAAATAAAAGTTAACAAAAATGTTTTTTATCCGTATAAAAAGCATTAAGAAAAAATGAAAAAACTTTGCAAAAGACAAAAGTTTTTTCATAATTTTGAAAAAACTTGACTATAATAATAAAAGATAGTATAATTATTATAGTTAGGAGGAGATTTA
>OLOV01002671.1_pt1 | contig 11813 bp, 10 predicted proteins | sample 1672931 | NCBI WGS metagenome assembly OLOV01 (sample SAMEA3136738, study PRJEB25190) | human gut metagenome | biome: human gut; feature: human-associated habitat; material: faeces | place: Austria | collected 2013
AAACAAATACCGCCGGTAGGGAATTACACCCATCCCCGAAGATTCTGTATTTATTTACTCGTTTATTATAACGCATTATGAATATGGATTCAAGATAAAAATAATGGAAAAATTTTATATTTCTATTCAAGATATATCGTAGATGTGGGAGTCATCTTGCATCCGATATATCCTACACATATTCAATATGTAAATAAAACATTTGATGTCAGAACTTTTCCTTTCTATACTTAAGCCATACGAAAGGAAAGCCAGGTGTTATTATGCAAACTGTTTTACCAAGAGAGGAAGAGGTTGAAGCTATTTTTTCCCAGATCCTTGCTTCTCCGGATTCCTGCAAAAAATTAATGGATGTTTTTTATGATGCAATGGATGATAATCATTTATTAGAATCGGATGATCCGAAACATTTTTCCAAAGTACTCTTTTATGCCTATCAAAACGGTGATGTCACCGCTCTTTTATTAAAACTTTGCGGAAAAAGTATGTTTGATCTTTTAAGAGATGCGTACCTGATTCCTAAAAAATTTCATGGAAAAGCCGGAATGAATCCTGTTCTTTTAACAAATCCTGACGGAGAGCTTTTGCCTACAGCAAAGAAAATCGTTTCCAGTAGAGAGTATAGTAAATTTAAAGAAATTTATAAGAAGTATATGTTTAATTTTAATAGTAGCTTTTGTATTGTCACTAGTATGTGCAAAAAGTACATTATCACATAAAGAAATTGAATACAAATTAATATATGTTGCAAAAGGAGATACATTATGGGAAATTGCAAGTGACTTACAGAAAAGTAATGACTATTACAAAACTAAAGACATCAGATATATAATATCAGATATTAAGAATATAAATAATTTGGAATCAAGCAATTTACATATTGATCAAGAATTAATGGTTCCCGTAATTTAAGGCTACTGCAAAAGGAAACAATAATGTATAAAAAACATATTGTTTCCTTTTTATTATATATTAGCTAGAGGATTGTTTTCTACAGCATTTCTAACTCTTTCATCATTTACATGTGTATATATCTCTGTAGTTGAAATACTTTCATGACCTAATAGTTCTTGCAAAGCTCTTATATCAACCTCTCCATATTGATACATAAGTGTTGCAGCAGTATGTCGTAATTTATGAACAGAATACTTGTTTGTATCTAAACCAGCATTTTTAAGTTCCTTTTTTACAATATCCTGTACAGATCTATTACTAATTCTTTCTTTACGTTCACTTAAAAATAATGCATCACGAGAATCGGTTTTAACCCTATCATATGGTCTAATAGATAAATAATCATTAATAACCTTCATACATGCGTTATTTAGGTAAATAGTGCGCTCCTTGTTACCTTTACCAATTACTGTCATCTTACTTTCTGAAAAATCAATATTACTAATATTAATATTAACTAATTCAGACAAACGCATACCACAATTTAAAAACAATGTTATAATTGCATAGTCTCTAACATTATTCCTACTATCTTCACTTTGAGTAGCCTCTAAAAGCTTTTTGCTTTCTTCAAGAGATAAATACTTAGGCAGTCTACGACCAAGTTTAGGAGTTTCCAAATCTTGAGCAGGATTTATTTCAAGTAACTTAGCTTTACTAGTAAGATATTTAAAAAATACTCTAAGAGAAGAAATTTTCCTTGCGCGAGTAGCAGGTGAGCTTTTTAGTTCCCTTGCCATATATGAAATATATCCGTGAATATCCTCAAGAGTAACACTTTTAATTGTACGTATATCCATATCATTTATCTTTATTGCCTTAACATCAACTTCATCAGTCAATTTATATTGCTTCATAATATATTTTAAAAAGTTTGCTATATCATAATTATACTCTTTAACAGTATTAGGAGATTTATTAAGTATAGTAATAGTATAATCCAAAAAAGAATTAACAAACTCTGGATTGTCCTCACGATTAATCATAGGTAACACCTCATATATATTTATATAATAAAAGTTATCAATTTGCAATAATTTTTTATATAATTGTACAAAAAGCAATATTTTTAAAATTTATCGCTATCTTCGTGTTTTATTGAAAAAATATAAAATTTATGATATTTTATATATATGGAGGTAAAAGATATAAATTTAGAAATGTTACCATATAAAATTGGAGGGAAATATGAATCATGCTCAACAATCAGCAATATTCCTAGTAATATTTACAATATGGATTTCAACGTTAATATTAAGAGTATTTGACAAAACACTCAAAAAATACACTCTGTCAATAGGAATATGCCTAATATTTTGGATGATAATAAAAGTATTTAAACATTATACAACAGGAAGTATAATGTGGTATTTATTTTATCTTCCATTAATATTTATACCTACATTCTATTATAATTGTAGCGAATATTTATTAAAAAAAGATAATAATAAAAAAAGAATAATAGCAATAGGAATATCAATTATTCTACTTTTGTTAGTAATAACAAATGATAGCCACCAATTAGTGTTTAAAATATTAAATGAAAATAACGATTATATACACAAATGGGGATATTATTTAGTTTGTATATGGATTTTTTTATTACTAATAATGGCAGTAAAAAATTTTGTAAAAGTTAGTCTGGCAGAAAAAGATAAGAAGAAAATTATAATTCCATTTATTCCTATTATTCTAGGCTTAATATATACAGTAATATATGTTTTAGATATAGGGTTTATACGAAAAACAAATATGTCAATAGTTATTGGAGTGTTATTTTGTGTAGGGTTAGAAGTTCTTTTTAGATTGAAGTTAATACCTAACAATTTAAGATATAGAAAAATATTCCTAAGTTCAAACTTACCAATAGAAATAATATCAAAAGACGGAGCTAAAAAAATCAATACAAATCATTATATAGAAGTAGAAGAAGATATAAGAAAAGACATCAAAAATAATGAACTCAAAACGCAATATAAAGCAGAAAATAAAATTCAAAATGTAAAATCAATACAGGGAGGATATGCAGTAGAAGAAAAAGATTTAAGTAAAATAAATGATCTTAAAAAGAAACTAGAAAATACAAATCAAGAACTTTTAAAACAAGAAGCATTATTAAAAAATCAAAAGAAAATAAAAGAGAAAATTTATGAAGTAAAAATAAAAAAAGAGATAATAGAATTACTAGATGAAAAAATAGATGAAAAACGAGAACAAATAAATAAAATGCTAGATGAAATGACAGAGGTAGATATAGAAAAAATGTATATGATAAAGCTACTAATCAATTATTGTAAAAGAATGAGTAGTTTAGTAATTTCAAATTATAATAAAGAAAAATATAACAACAAAAGAATAGAAACTATTATAAATGAACTTTTAACAGAAGTAAAAACATTAAATGTAGGTGGCGTATTACAAACAAATAATTTTGAAATAAATAGTAGTGAAACAACAGCGATTTATGAAATAATATTTGAAATAATATACGACTTAAAAGATGTTAATTTTATACTAAATATAGAAGTAAACAATACATACATAAAATTAAAGTATCTATTTGATAAAAATATTAAAGGATTGAAACGAAAGTTAGAAGAACTAAAATTGGAAAGAATAACTGTAATAGATGAGAAAAATAATGAAGAAGAAACAAAATTAGAAGTAAGAATATTAAGAGGAGAGAGTTAAATATGATTGCTATTTTAATAATACTATCTTTAATATTAGTAGCACAGACAATAAAAATTATAGTTAAAACAAATATAATTGATAAAAGCTTAATAGACTATTATATAGAATATGTTGTAGCAATAATAATATTATTAACACTAATATTTGAAAAAAGTATTTCTCTTGATATTTTATTATTAGTTACAATTACGAGTTTATTATATGAAGTAATATCTTTCATATATATGTATTTTAAATACATTAAAAAAGAAAAAATAAATCAATTTTCTATAAAAAAAGTAATAGATTCATCTGATTTTGGAATTTTAGTATTAAAAGGTAATAAAAGTGTTTTAATAAACAATACAATGTATGCAATTTTGAATAAATTAAATATAAGAACAAACTATATATCTAACATAATAAAACAAAGCGAAGAACAAATGGAGGAAAATTATGTTGTCAAAGTTGAAGAAAAATATTACTTATTTATTATTAACCAAAATGAAGTAATAGCATTTGATATAACAGAAGAATATAGTTTGAAAAAAGAATTAGATGAGCAAAATGAAAAAATAAAACTTAATAATAAAGAATTAATGTCAAGTATGGAGAACATAGAAAAACTAGAAAAAGAGAAAAACCTACTTAAGATAAAAAATAAATATCACGATTTACTAGGGCAAAATCTTTCTGTATTACAACAATATTTAAATAGAGAAGAAATAAAACAAGAAAATTTTGATGAAATAAAATTTATGATAGAAAAGATGTTTATAGATATAGAAGATACAGAAGATCCTAATACAAATTTACAAAGTTTAATAAAAATACACAAAAATAATGGAACTAATATTATTATAAAAGGCAAATTACCAGAAAACGAGAAACAAGCAAAAGTGTTTTTTGAAATTATAAGAGAGGCAACAACAAATGCTATAAAACACGCAGGAAGTTCAAAAATATTTGTTGAAATTAAAGAAACATTAGAGAAAACTAATATGGTAATTACAAATGATGGTAAAAAGCCAAATGAATTTATTACAGAAAATGAAGGAATAAAAGGTATGAGAAGAAAAGTAGAAGAAATAAAAGGCTATTTTTATGTTTCAACAGTTCCACAATTTTCGGTTAATGTATCAATAAAAAATAACTGCTAACAATAGCAGTTATTTTTTAGCTTATTCTTCAGGAGATTCAAGATTAGTAACAATTAAACCATTAGACACGCAATAAACAGAAAGTTTAGCCAAATTATCATAACCTGTTTTTGAATAGATAGAGGAAATATGAGATTTTAGTGTTCTTGTAGATATTCCAAGTTTATTTGCTACTTCATCTCTATCTAATAATTTGCAGTATAAAGTTAAAACTTTTAATTCAGAATCTGTTAAATTAGATAATATATTATCTTTTGACAAATTATTTTTATCATTAGGATACATAGAATATCCATCTAAAGTATTTTTTATAGTCATAATAAGTGAGTCTTTACTAATATTTTTGTATATAAAACTATCAACTCCTGCCTCTTTTGCATCATTAATAAAATTTAAATCCAAAATACCTGTCATAACAATAACTTTTACATTAGGAAACTGTTTTTTTAAAAGTTTAGAATATGCAATTCCATTTGAATTATTTTCAGTACACACATCCATTAATACTAAATCTGGATTCAATTTTTTACATAGCTCAAGAGAATCTTTAGCATTTCCAGAAGTTGCGACAACATTTAAATCATCTTGGAAATTTAACGTTTCAGAAATCATATCTCTTAACATTTGATGATCATCTATTACAATAATATTATACAAAAAAACACCTCCTATCAATGATGTATCTAGTTTATCACAAAATACATAAAAAGAAAAGAATATATGTAGAAAAAATGAATTTGCACTTTTGAGGCAAAAAAAGTCAAAAATTTTCACCTCAGGGACATTGCTATTTTATTTTATATATGATATAAAATAAAAAGATTAGTCTATTTTATTATATTGGAGGTGAAAACAGTTTTTAAATAGAATTGTTTTCTAATAAAAATACTTACGGAAATAATAACACAAAAGAAATTTATATTTATTATTAAGAAAACATTAAAAATTAAATATATATTGTGATAAATTCACAAATTTTGAAAGGAGAAAAAGAAAAATGTTTAAATTAAAGAAAAAACATTTAATTATTTTAGGTTTTCTATTTATAGCATTTATGCTTATAGGAATGAATAAGGTAGAAGCCACATCTGTAACAGTAACAACATATGATGAACTTAAAGAAGCAGTTAATGGTCATAACGATAATATAACTGATACTAGCATAACGGAAGTAAAATTAGGAGCAGATATTGCAATTCCCGCTTCATCTGGTATGGCCATACGTGTTGTTAATGATTTTACATTTGATTTAAATGGGTATACATTAGATATAACTAATGATAACTCTAGTATGGACATTTACTACGGAAGCAATAACATTGAAAATTTTACCTCAGGCAGTTTAACTATAACAGACACTAGTTCATCTCAAACAGGAACGATTAAGTTAGGAATTAACCCTATTGGCGTTCTTCAACAAAACGCATCAAATACTGGTATGCATTACAAGTTAACAATAGATGGTGGAAAATTTTATGGAACAAGCGGTGCATATAATAGGTTTTTTGAATTTAATACTAACAATTCTTACTATTGGAAAGATAAATTAATAACTTTTGATTTTAAAATAACAAAAGGATATTTTGAACATGTATCTACTAATATGTCATCAATTATTCTAGCTAACGATATGAAGTTAAACAATGTTACATTTAATATGTCATTTGATAATTTAACATTTAAATCTGGTAACAATCGTTTGATTGCAGGCAATGAAAGTTATTCTATTGATGATGTCGTTCCAGAAGATACTAATTTCTATATTTTTAATTCATCAGAAGATAAACAAGTATTGATTGCAGAAAGAAGTACATCAGTTAACACAGAAGTTCCTTCATCTCTATGGTACAATGTTGATGGCTACACAAATCTTAATTATGCTGGTATAAAACTTGTTAAAAAAGATGGATTTGATGTAACTGCACCAACATTTGATAGTGTTAATTATGGCTATACAAGTGTAAGTGCTAAAGAAATATCAATTTATAACAGAGGAACAACTGATTTACAAGTTAAAAGTGTTACCGTAGATGAACCAACTAAATTTACTGTAATTGGAACTACACAACCAACAATTGCCTCAAAAGCAACTGATAATACTTCATTTACTATTAAACCAGTGGATGGATTAGAGGCAGGAACTCATACAGCAACAATAACTGTTACTGATATGTCAGATAAGGCATATACAAGTACTGTGACACTTAATGTAGGTGCTAAAAATTTACCTGATCTTGGTATTGACATTGAAAGTACTATTACTTATGGAGAAGAATATGCTCCAACAATTATTGGAGCTCCAGAATTAGGTGTAGGTGACTATGAGTTTAAATATGCTAAAAAAGTAGGAGAAAGTTATCAGGATGTTGATGATAAACCTACAAGCATTGGAAGTTATAAAGTAACAATCAACGTTACTAATATAAACTACTCAGCTTCTGGTGTTTCAGTATTTTATGATATAGTTGCTAAAACAATTACACCAACAATAGAAAATATTACTGATCAAACATATACTGGCTCAGAAATAAAACCAACAGTTGTTGTAAAAGATGGTTCAACAACATTAACAGAAGGAACTGATTACGAAGTTACATATTCAAACAATATAAATGTTGGAACTGCAACAGCAACAATTTCAGAGGTAGCTAATGGAAATTATACTTTTAGCGATAAGGATGTAAATTTTACAATTAAAAAAGTTCAATTAGAAAAAGTTACTCTAAGAACTGATGAACTTGTATATAATGGTTTAGGAAGTTTCCCAGCAATGGATAATTATAATAGTAGTTTACAAGAATTATCTGGAACACTTGGAGCTACTAATGTAGGTGATTATACAACTTATGTAGCATTAAAAGATACTGCTAATTATGAATGGGTTGATGGTACTACAGGAAATTTAACTCTTAATTGGAAAATTATTCAAGCTACTATTACTGATGCAAGTGTAACATTACCACAAGCAACATATAGAGTAACCGGTAGTGCAATTACACCAGAACCAACAGTAGTAGTAAATGGTAGAACATTAGTAAAAGATACTGATTATACAGTAAGTTATACTGATAATACTAATATAGGTACAGCAACTGTAACTGTTACTGGTAAAAATAATTATAAAGGTACAGGAGTAACGACATTTGAAATAGCTGATAAAGAAGTATTAACTATCACTGGACTTAACAATAATGAAGAGTTCACTTATGATGGAAATAGTAAAACTCCAACTGGAACTTTAACTGTAACAGATGATAAAGTTTCTGTAAGTGAATTAGAAGTATTATATGAAGGAACTGATAATAGTTATTCTAATACGACAGCTCCAGTTAATGCTGGTTCTTATAAAGTAACTTATAAGATAGCAGATACTAATGTGGATTATACAGGTAGTGTTGTTTATAACTTTAAAATCAATAAAGTTCAATTAGAAAAAGTTACTTTAAGAACTGATGAAATTGTATATAATGGTTTAGGAAGTTTTCCAGCAATGGATAATTATAATAGTAGTTTACAAGAATTATCTGGAACACTTGGAGCTACTAATGTAGGTGATTATACAACTTATGTAGCATTAAAAGATACTGCTAATTATGAATGGGTTGATGGTACTACAGGAAATTTAACTCTTAATTGGTCTATCATACAAGCAACTCCAACTTATGAAGTACCTACAGATTTAACAAGTATTGTGGGAAAAACTTTAGGTGATGTAATTCTACCTACAGGATTTACTTGGAATAATTTAGCTACAGTATTAACTGCTGGTGAACAAACATATAAAGCAACATATACACCAGAAGATACAGTAAATTATAAAACAATTACTGATATAGATATTATGGTTGATGTTAAAGATTTATTTAATGTATCTACTTCTGTAAATGGTGGCAATGGTACAATTAGTCCATCGCTAACTGATGTTGTAGAAGATAGCAATGTAACTATTAACTTCACACCAAATACTGGCTATATGATTGATAAAGTATTAGTAAATGGAACAGTAACTGAAGTTACTAATAATAAATTATCGTTAACTATTAACGATAATAAAGATGTTGAAGTAAGTTATAAGAAAATACCATTTACTATAACTGTTAAAGATGTAACAGGAGCAACAATTACTCCAAATGGTGCAGTAAGTGTTAATTATGGTGATAATAAAAAATTTACTATAACTGCTAATGCTGGCTATAAATTAGTAAAAGTTCTAGTTGATGGAGCTGATAAAACAGTTGATATGGTTGGCGATGTATTAACAATAAATAATATTACTTCTGATATGGAAATCGAAGTAGTAGTAGAAAAAATTGTTTATGAAGTAACAGAAGGTGCTAATCAAAAATACACTATTACCAAAAATACTGAAGCTAAATTTAAAATAAATGCTGATTATAATTTATTTGATGGTAAAGTATATGTTGATGATGTATTAGTTGATTCTGAAAATTATACTTCAGAAAGTGGTAGTACAATTATTACATTTAAACAAAGTTATATTGATACATTATCAGAAGGAGAACATACTTTAAAAGTAGTTTTCACAGATGGTGGAGAAGCTAAAACAACATTTACAATAGCAAAAGTAGCTGAAGAAAACAGTGGAACAGCAGATAAAGCAGAAAATACAACAGATAATCCAAAAACAAGTGATAATATAATAATATTTGTAGCTATGTTTATAGTATCAGTTTTAGGAATTGCTATTATAATAAAATATAATAAAAAGAAAGTAGCAAAAAAAACATTAAGATAAAGCTAAAATAGACTAGCCAATAAAAAGCTAGTCTATTTGTTTCATAATAAGAAAAGGGGTAAAAAAAATAAAATGACTATAAAGAATAAAAAAAGATTTTGTATTATGATCTTCATAATTATTGCAGTAATAATCTTAATGGCATTACTTATAAATGGAATTTTTGGAAATAAATATGGAGATGCAGGAAGTGTAAAAGATGGAGTTGTTACATATTCAGAAAAAATAGTAAATACAACATACAATAAAGAGAGCAATAACAAAATAGTTACATTAAAAAGTGTTAATACTTTAATAGATGATTGTATACTAACAAATGAAAACATTGCAGAAATGAAAAACAAAGACAGTAAATATCAAAAAACATTAAATGAGATATTAGCAGATGAAAGTACTTCTAATAAAGAAATATATAATATTAGAAAAGCAATAGAATTAAAATATGTAGATGAAAATACAAAATATGCAGAGTATTATGCAAAAATAACAGGATTCAAAAACTCTAAAAGTTTAATCAAATTTTGCGAAAATACATTTAAACTTATGGAGATAGATTACTAATTTTATATTTTAATCTTATTCCTTTTTGCACAAAAGTTTGATAATACAAACCAAAATTTATAAAAAATTATACATGTTTTTAAAATATGTATAATTTTTTTTGATTTTTTATACATTTTTATTGAAAAATGTATACTAGTTTAATATTAGTGTATAATAATATTATCACTTCCCAATTTTAAAAAAATTTGATTTTTGGGAAATGATATGCTATAATATTTTTGAGGTGGAAAAATATGAAATTAATAAAAAGAGAATATCTTAATACTTTAATAGATGTAATGGGAACTCCTGATATAAAAGTTATTACTGGAGTAAGAAGAAGTGGAAAATCTAAATTATTAGAGCTTTTCAAAGAATATATAATAAATAATGTGAAAAATTACAATATAATAGATATAAATTATAACTCATTGGATTTTGAAAGCTTAAAAGAATATCATAAATTGAATGACTATGTAGAACACAGATATAAAAAAGGAATGAATAATTTTGTATTAATTGATGAAGTGCAAATGTGTGAAGGTTTCGAAAAGACAATAAATAGTCTACACGCAGAAGAAAAATATGATATATATATAACTGGTTCCAATGCCTTTCTATTAAGCAGTGATTTAGCTACATTGTTCACTGGAAGAACATTTGAAATTGAAGTTTATCCATTTTCTTTTAAAGAATATCTTGATTATTTTAAATATAGTGATATTGATAATGCATTTAATAACTATGTAATGGAAGGTGGAATGTCAGGTTCATATTTATATAATTCAATAGAAAAAAAATACGATTACTTAAATGATATATATAATACTCTAATAGTTAGAGATATTTTTGAAAGAAATAAAATAAAAGATGAAAAGTTAATGAGTTCGATAAATGACTTTCTTATGGATAATATATCTAATAGAACATCATTAAGAAATGTTTCTAATTCGTTAAATAATAGTAATCTAGAAACAAATCATAAAACTGTTGGAAACTATATTGAATATTTATGTGAGGCATTTGCTTTTTATAAAATAAGTAGATATGATATAAAAGGTAAAAAATATTTAAATAGTGATGAAAAATATTATTTATCTGATCATGCATTTAGATATGCTCGTTTAGGTACAAAATCTTTAGATTATGGTAGAGTATATGAGAATATGGTTGCAATTGAATTACTAAGAAGAGGATATGAAGTATATACGGGAATATTATATAATAAAGAAGTTGATTTTATAGCATTAAAAAGAAACGAAAAAGTTTATATCCAAGTTTCAGATAATATAGACTATGAAGAGACTCTAAAAAGAGAAGTAGAGCCATTACTACAGATTAAAGATGCATATCCTAAAATGATAATAGCTAGAACAAAACATGAGGATTATCAATATGAAGGAATTCAAATCTGTGATATCGCCAATTGGCTTATAAAAGAGTAATTTATGGAGAAGAGAGTTTAGATTACTAATCAATAATATAATTTCATATTATAGACGCACCAAAATCAATATAATATTAGAACAAATATTTTAAAGTGCAATGTTTTTAAAAATAAAGTGCAAAACTTGCACTTTAAATTTGATATTATATTGAAATTATGGTATAATTATATTTGTAGGAGGTTTGGTTATGGATAAGAAAAAAGATTGGAATTTAGAATTATCTGAATATATTAAACAAGGCGAGCCAACTCAAGTAGAAAAAACAAAAGTGTGGGAAAC
>OLOV01002673.1_pt1 | contig 11810 bp, 9 predicted proteins | sample 1672931 | NCBI WGS metagenome assembly OLOV01 (sample SAMEA3136738, study PRJEB25190) | human gut metagenome | biome: human gut; feature: human-associated habitat; material: faeces | place: Austria | collected 2013
GCCAGCTCCCGCCTGTTTCTGATGCAGACGACCTGGAACTTGAAGAAGGCGATATCGTCCGGAATATTTCTGTAAATATCCGTTTTTATGAGGGATGGGATGAATAAAATTCCTTTTCCGGATTTCATCTTATCAAATCAACCCGGAAGGAGTTTTTAACATGTCGATGTTCTCAGATATTCTCGGCGAATATATTAATAACAAAAATATCAAAGTTTTTTCTCTGGCAAAATACTGCGGTCTGGACCGTTCCACAATGTACAAACTGATCAGTGGCAAGCGCAATCCACCGCCCAGAGATGTTTTTGAAAAGATGGTGCAGTTCATGCATCTGACACCTGCAGAAACACAGCAATTTGAAGAAGCATGGAAAGTTACCCGAATCGGACCGGAAATTTATTATAAGCGAAAAAGTGTCGAAAATTTTATCCGGCATTTTCCCAGTCATTCCTCTGTATCTCCGGATGAATTTGCTTTTTCATCAAAAATTGTGCAGAATAATCCAGAATCTGACTGTATTGTTCTGACTTCACCTCAGCACGTTAACTATTTTATCCACAAGATGTTTCTGGCAGAAGCATCCAGATCATGAATTTGTTTTTCATCTGCTCTCTACGCTGGCTCCGTCAGAAAATCTGGAAGTACAGCATATTATCTGTCTGAGCAGCAGCGATACCTTTACAGAGCACCATGAGCTTATAAACCTGAAATACCTGCATGAGATCTTCCCAATTTATATGTCCGGCTTAAACTATACTCTCTGGTATTATTATGATAATATTCAATCTCATTATCATAATTTAAACATTTTTCCATGCATGATCCTGACTTCTGATTCAGCACTTATGTGTACAGCTGACGGACAGACCGGAATCTTTTACCAGAGTGCTGATGTGATACATATGCTTCAGGAAATGTACGGCACTTATCTGGAACAGTGTTCACAGTTATTTCTGGCAACAGCTTTTGCACCGGACAATTTCTCGAATGTATTCAATACGGTATTTGAAGTTTCCGAAGATGAAGCCACTTTTGCACTTCAGCCTGAAGTCTGCATCACCCCGTTTATCAGTGAGGAAATTCTGAAAGCAGCTTTTAATTATGATCTTCCTCACAGTGAAGAGATCATTGCACAGGCAGCCCTTGCTTTTAAGGGAAATATGAAAAGACTTACAGACAGCCAGACTTTTGTTTACTTTACAGCTGACGGACTTCTGCAGTTTGCAGCTTCCGGAAGGACAGCTGAAATCCCGGAAGTCTTTTATCACAAATTTACTGTCGAACAGAGGATCCAGATGCTTCACGGAGTTGCCGAAAGCTGCCGCCGTGGTTCTTACAGGATCCTGCAGAAGCCATTAAATCACCTGCCGGCTAACCTGCACCTCTGCATCCGCGGAAACGTCGGAACCCTGATCTTCCAGAAATATAACGGCGAAGTCATGCTGTTTACCATTCAGGAATACGGGCTTCTGGAGACCTTTCTGGATTATCTCCAGAATATGCAGGAAAGCAGCTTCTACAGTACAGAAGAAGCCGCCGGATACGTGGAGGATATTATTCTCAAACTTGAAAACGGAGAGCTTTGACAGCTCTCCGCATTTTTAAAATTCTTCTTTTATCTCATCCAGAAGTTTCTTTCTCCGCTTTTCAAAAATCCGCGGAAGCAGACACAGAATCACTGTGCAGACCACAACTCCTACAATTCCACCTGTCATCATAATTTTGTCCAGCAGCATTTATATTCCCTTCTTTCTCGCTCTGCCCCGTATCAGGATTTCAGCCAGCCATTCGAAACAGCCTGCTGATACAGATCCTTCAGGCGGTCCATCTCCACATCATTTGAATTGGATGATGCCGTCTGCTGATACAGTTCATCTGCTTTTTTGTAGTATTCCTGGAACTGACTGTAGTTTCGTAAATTCGTATCCAAGGTACCCTGCTTTGCAACTTCAAGGAAAGCAAGATTTTTGTAGGTTCTGTAGTCCTCGCCATAGGTGTCTAGAATATTTTTCAGGGTATTCGCTGCATTTGAGTAATCCTGAATATTCTGATAAAGAACCGCCAGATTATACTCCGTATCATAGTCTGCCATGCCTTGTTTTTCAATCTGTTTGAAGACATCGATCGCTTTTTTGTAATACTCAGTATTACCGGAATCATCTCCTGCATCACAATAGGCCTGTGCCAGTTCTTCAAGAATTCCAATATTGTCTTCTCTGTCCAGTTCCTGTGATGCCTGCTGCAGAAGCGCGATCTTTTCATTTTTGCCATTCAGGCTGTCGTCTGTTTTGTCGATACATTTGCCAACCATGATATACGCACGCATTTTTGTATAGGAATCTTCGGTTTTCTTGAGACAATCCTGAAAAATCTGTCTTGCCCCCTGGTAATCACCTGTGCTGAAAAGGATCTCCCCCTGTACATAGCTGACTTCCACCGAGTCCAGTCCCTGTTCAGCAGCAGAGTTCAGAACATTCTCTGCCTCTTCTGTATTTCCACTGTATGCCAGCGCGATCGCATAATCACGATAATAATCGCCATTATTCGAATCAATTTCAATAGCATCCTTGTAATAATCACAGGCAGAAGTATAATCTTCCTGCTTTTCATAACAGTCTGCCAGCAGATAGTACACATTGTTCAGGTTTTCTTTCTGTTTCATGATATTCTTATTTCCCAGAATTTCTGAACCAATAAACTGTATACAGTCACCATACTGCTGTCTTTGATTATATGCAACTGCTTTCTGATAATACGCATCCAGACCATCCGGAAAAATGTCAACTGCCTTCTGATAACATACTTCCATCTTTTCAAAATCATTCTCGGACAGATACTGCTTTTCCTGGCGTACCAGACTGTCATACGCTTTCTGCCTGTCATTACCAAGCCGGAAATATCCTAGCAGTGCCACACCTGCACTGAGCAGCATACATCCCACAGTTACTCCATAGGTTATTTTTTGTTTTACTGCCAGTGCTTTATATCTTTTATCTTTCTGATGAATATTTTTGAGATCAGCCAGTAGTTCCTCTGCACTCTGGTAACGTTTGTCCGGATTCGGTTCCAGACACTTCATGATGATCGAAGCAAATACCGTGTTGATCTTTATTCCCGTTTCCTGTATATCGTCTACATATCCATCTTCATCTGTTTCCGGTTTCCTGCCGCACATCAAATGATAAACCGTAGCACCCAGGCTGTAGATATCTGATCTTGGATCTGATTTCTTCCACAGTTTCGGATCCAGTTCATTCTGGTTATAGTGCATCGCCTCGATCTGTTCTGGAGCCGCATATCCATTGGTATAACCTGTCACCCATGCATTATTGCCATCCAGAATTGCCGATATATTAAAATCTATCAGACAGATATTTCCATTTGGCATCAGCATAATATTTTCCGGTTTCAAATCTCCATGGATAATGGCCGGTTTCTGTCCATGCATATAACACAGTGTCGCACAGATCTGTTTTGTCCATATGATCACCGAACTTTCCGGAAATGTTTTGCCCTCATCCATGTACTGGCGAAATGTATTCCCGGGAATGAAATCCATTACCGTATACACATCTCCATCTATTTCCAGAAAATCCAGCACCTGCGGAATACAGGAGTGTCGAAGTTTCTTCAACACATCCACTTCCGCACGTTTATTCACAAAATCCTTGATCTCCGTTCGTATTTTTTTGAAGACAACGTATTTCTTCAGATTTTTGTGATATGCTTTGTATACTTCGCCACTTTTGCCGGCACCAATCTTTCCAATTATTTCATATGTATCTGAAATATCTTTTCGCATCATGTTCCCCTTTATCCTGCAAATGAGGTACTATCCTGCAGGCTGAGATTCATAACTCCGCTTCCGGCACTCATATCAGCATTTACAAATACCAGATCCTGTACGCCTGCTTCACTCAGGCCGCCTGCTATCGGATTCGGAAGCCCCGACATATCCTGCCACGGATCATTTATCAGATCCATGGAAAGCAGAGTGTCTGCATTGGAAGCATTCCAGCTTCCTGACATTCCTGCTGCACCCAGCATTCCTGCAAATACATCCTGGCCACCAGACTGTGCACTTGTTGCATCACCATTTGCATAAACAGCATCACCATTCTGGATCGTTGCTGCACACAGTCTGGATGCACTTCCATCGCTTCCGATCTGGTAAGCTTCCAGGTTTGTTCTCGCAGCCGGTGTTCCATCGCCTGCATCTGCACCATACAGATAAGAAGCAAAACCTACGATATAATTTCCTCCGTTATCTTTGATAAAACACTCCTGTGTGCTTCCATATGTCAGATCAGTCAGCGGTGTTCCCAGACCATCGCAGGCTGCTGTTATTGACGCGCTCTGCTCCACATTTCCATTTCTGACTTTGTAAACAGTAAAGGCAAGTCTTCCTCCCTGTACAGAGATCACCAGAAGTTCCGGAGTTCCGTCTTTGTCAAGGTCTTCTTTCTGAATTCCAATTCTTCCATTCATTACACTTCCCGCAGAAAAAGCATCTACGGAAGAACCGCTGAAAGATGCTTCCGGTTCCTGAACAGAAAGTGTCTCATTTACATATCTGCTGAGAAGTTCTTCCGCACTTTCCTGTGTTCCGGATTCTTCTGACATTGTTGTATCATCGTAGCTTTCTGAAGGATTCTCTTCCGGATACATTTCTGAAGGGTCCTGTTCTCCATTTTCCGGATGATACTCAGAATACTCTTCGGAATATCCCGAATCTGTTTCTGATCCTGAATAGGAAGAATCCTCTGTATATCCATCTTCACCTGTCGATGGATTATAAACATATTCCTGTCCCGGAGTCGGAATTCCAGTATCTTCTTCGATATATTCATCCATCCAGTCTGTTTCAGCCGGTGTTGGAGTTGGTGTCACTTCATTCTCTTCAATATATTTATATTCATCCATCCAGTCCGTTTCGATCGGAGTCGGTGATATAGTTACCTCTTTCACTCCTGTAATTTCCGGTGTTACTGTTACGTCTGGCTCTCCTGTTATCTCCGGTGTTACTGTTACGTCTGGCTCTCCTGTTATCTCCGGTGTTACTGTCACATCCGGATCTTCTGTTACTCCCGGCGTTATACTTATCGTCGGATCCACTGTTATCTCCGGTGTTACCGTTGGTGTCTCATTATTTCCTGATGAATCCGCTGGATTTTCTGATATGGGCGGATCATCATCGTCGTCATCATCATCTGATGTCTTTCCAGACGTATTATTTGATGTCTTTCCAGATTTATCTGACTTGCCTGTATTGTTTGAATTATCTGATGGTTTCACTGTAATAACAGGTATTTCAATATTTATCACATAGTTCTTGATCTCCTGCACTTCTTTTGTCTTTTCCGGAGTGCTGGTCTGCTTATAAAGAGCAGATGTATTATCACAGCTCTTCTGATACCGAGTCTTAAAGCTCTGCGCATCTTTTGGGATATTCGTAGTGTCTTTTTTCTTAGATGCTGTCTCGAGATTAGAAGAAGCCTTCTTTAAATATTTCAGGGCCTGATCCGGTTTCTTCTGTCCATTATACGCATCTGCCATACCCAGCGCGGCTTCCGGAGATTTCTCATCTATTTTGAGTGCATCCTGAAAAGCCACTTTTGCCTTTTCATAATCTGCTTTTTCCAGATAATTATTTCCCAGATTCAGTTTTTCCTGAAGTTTGCTGGCTGTAGTCTGCTTTGGAGATATTACAAGCCCGACAACAAGAACAAGTAAAATACAGAGTGCTCCGATTCCTACCGGAATGAACAGCTTTTTCTTTCCAGGTTTTCCCGGCTTCCCGGATTTTCCAGCTTTCCCTTTCTTAATCTCAGAAATTTCTTCTCCACAATGTTCACAAAATTTCTGTCCAGGTTCTATTTTTCCTTTACAGTTTGGGCACTTCATCTCGCATCCTCCTCAATTATAAAATGAAAGATCTCATCGGACATCTGAATCTCACAGCCGCTTTCCAGTTTTACCTTCTTTCCTGGCTGCAACTGTTTCCCGTTTAAGTAAGTATAATTAAGCGACTTATTATCTTCCAGGCAATATTCCCCTGCATCATAGTAAATGATACAATGCTCTCTGCTGATCGTATTGTTGTTTCTGATATGAATATCAACTTTAGATCCCTGTTTTCCGATCATAGATACTTTGTTTACAACAGGAAAGCTCTCTCCTGTCCTCTCTCTTACCAGCTTTGCATTTACTCTCGGAATTGTTTTGAGAAGTACCGTTCCCTCATCATCCTCATTCATTAGAAGAACAGTCTCATTACCATCGTCGTCATCCTCTGGCTCAGGATTTCCACAATTCTCCTGTTGACTTTCCATGTCATCCAGAAATTCCTCTTCATCGTCATCCAACTCACTGAAATTATCCAGATAGTCATCCTCTGGTTTCCACAATTCTTCCTGCTGAATATATACATTCGAAAATGCTGGTTGAACTTCCGGTTCATCCATTTCATTTGCGTCAGCAAACGTTTCTTCCTGCCACCTGGAATTCACTTCCTCCTGGCTTCTCTTCTCTACACGTCCATAATCCTCAAACATTCCTCCATCATCGCTTGGTACCGGAAGTGCATCCGGAAGCGGAGGCAGATCCAGCTGTTCTTCCTTACGGGCAGCCTTTCGTCCAAACAGGCCTAATCCTCTTTTTTCTTTTACAGCCTTTTCTCTCAGTGGTATGCATACGAGCTGTACCTGTCCTGTTTCCTGGTTTATATATGTATATTTCACCTCATTCACCAGCATTTCCTCCGGTACTCCCGTTTCTATCAGGAATCTTCTGGCACGCTCTATGATATTCTGTGTTCTCTCCTGTTCGGCAGGACTGCACTCTGCCAGCCATGCCCTCATATTGATACATTCCGTGATATCATATTCCAGACGACAGGAATTTTTTTTGATCGTTGACTCAAATGGAAGGATGTAATCTGCAATCTGATCCTCCCGCAGCATATAATAAATATCTTCGTCAAGTTCATATCCCTTGTCAGCCTGGTAAATAAGTACCTGCTTTCTTCCTGAACGTCCAAATGAAAATCCCATAGTAACTTCCTCCCTAAATTTTAATAAATATCCAATTGAATCAGTTTCCAGGTTCCTGCGGTTTTGACCGGCGCAATTCCCTGGGAATTAAATGCCTTTGCATTGTCAAACTGAGCATCTATTACCGTATCACCATTTTGTTTGATATATCCCCAGTAATCTCCTGTCGCTACAGAAGCATATCCGATAGAAGAAAAACTGTTTGCATTCTGAAATGCACATTCCAGAGTTTTTTCTCCTGTTGTGGAAACGAATCCCCATTTTCCATCCTGCATAACTGCAGCCGGAAGTTCTGAAAGAAATGGAGACGCATTTTCGAAACTTTCCTCTCCAAGCTGTGTTCCCTCTGCATTTAAAAGGATATAACTGTCGCCGCTTTTTACAAATACAACACCATTTCTTGAACAGAATCCCCAGTCATCACAAATAACATCGCTGAATCCAAACTCTGTAAAAAGTTTCAGGTCAGATCCCATCAGTGCCCATTTTTCGCCCTGTTTTACTGCCGCGATTCCATTCAGGAAAGGGGTCGCCGCATCATAAACAAAATCTGTCACCGGTTTGAAATTCTCATCCAGATAGCCCCATTTTCCATCTTTCTGAGCCGGTAAAACACCTTCACACATAACACCAAGATACTGATAATTTTCTTCTGGCTGCCGGCGTTTGTAATTATTACTGTCGATATAGTAATACTGATCGTCTTTCTTAACCGGTGCAAAACCAGTCTCACCAAACAGTCCAACCGCCTGATACTGCGGTCGGATAAGCTCCTGTCCATTCTCATCAAGAAATCCATACTGTTCTCCGGATTTCACAGCCATACAACCATTGCGGGTTGTGGAAATCCCGTCATAATCGCCACTGATAATATTGAAATCTCCCGCCAGGGACTGCAGTTTTTCCAGAACAGCACCATTATATCGGGTGTTTTCTGCCTGCCGTTTCAGAAGTGCAATTGCATCTGCCCTGCGATTCTCATCCAGATAATAATCTGTCAGCACAAAAACGGCATCCTCACTTCCATCTCCTGCCTTGATTGCCTGACTGCATGCCTGTTCAAATTCATCGTCTGAACCAAGATTCCTGTATGCCTGTGCGATCTTCAGCCACAGTTCTCCTGATTCCGGTTTATCCTCAAGTGCACTCTTATATTCCAGGATCGCATCATAATAAATCTGCTGATTTTCGTACTGTTCTGCCGCTGCTATATGTTTTTTGTAATCTGCTGTCTTTACTCCTACATTACTTACTGCACTGAACCATGCAGCACCAAATAATAAAAACATAGATATAACTACCAGTTTTTTCATACGTTTCCCCTAAAATCCAAGTAATAATACTGCTATTGTGCCAATTGCCAGAAATGGTACCAGCGGAATAGAATCTTTCATTGTCAGTTTTTTTCTCAGTAACTGTATTACACAGTACAGACCTGCAAAGCATAATCCCACTGCCAGATCCCACCAGATCAGTGACAGGCCCAGATACCATCCAAGTACTGCTGCAAGTTTCACATCTCCCATACCGATACTTTTCCTTGAAAGGAAATATGCGATAAGAAAAAGGATCAGCCCCGCTATGAGCCCTCCGGCTGCCGATATCAGAAGTTCTTTCCAGTATTCCGGATAACTTATGATCTCTGCCACAAGAAGGACGCCTCTCACTGCCAGCATCACAATCAGAAGCCTGTTTGGAACGATCGTCTTCTCATGATCGATTCTGGCAAGCACTACCATAAAAGCATTCAGAGATAAATACCTGATAATTTTGGTCCAGTGGTATCCATAACTGACAAAAAGCCATGCTCCCACTGCCTCTATGAGAATTGCTGTAATAAAAAGAAGATATTTTTTCTGTGATGTTTTTTCCATGTTTCCCCCTATACCCCTGACCAGACTCTTGTAGATGCACAGACTCTGTAATGCCTTGGAGCCATCTCAAAAAAAGGAACCCGGTTATTCATATCAAAGTCTACCACGATTTTGATATCTCTCGACTTATTCCGGCACCAGACTGTTTTGGACATGCTCATATTGGATATCCCCAGTTTTTCCTCATACAGAACAGGATCTCCGCCACCGCCGGCGATGGACATCTGCTTCATCACACAGGACTTTGCTACTGTATTGACCATATAGCTTGAGATGCCATTGATCGAATCCTTTTTTAGTACATTCAGAACTCCTGTCAGAAAAGAAGCTGGATCCTTGACGTATCCCTCAATCTGATCGTAAACTTTTTCGCCTGCTTTTCCGGCCTCAGCCATATTGTCTGCTACATTCTCTCCGTTCAGTGCGTTTTCACCAGCTTCCTGGATCACGTTAAGCTGTTCTTCGAGCCCAGCAATTTCTTTTTCGAAATCTTCTGCTCTCGTGTTCAGCCCGTCCAGCGATTCCAGAATTCCTGTTTTTTCTAATATGTAACTGTATTGGGCAACTTCCTTCGCAGCCTGGTCTGCTGCATACTGTACAATCAGCTGTGCCCTGGCAAAATATACCAGATTGTAGATACTGATAAATGCCAGAAAAAACAACGGAAGAAATAACGTTGCCTCTACTGTGATAGAACCTTTCTGCTTGTTTGCCATTTTCTTTCTCCTAATATCCCTGTATTCCCTGATAATGGATGATTCTCTTTCCATCATCATCAGAACTTTCTCTGCCCAGAAAAGCCGGAACTCTCGGTAAAAATGTTGTTGTAGACTTCACATCTGCCTGCAGTGTCAGCATTGTATACTTATCGCTTAATTTCTTGCCATAATTCAGCTGGATACAGTCACCTGTCCGTGCCAGAAGTTTCTGCTCGCCCTGTGCACCGATACTTTTGATCAGTATAAAAAGCTTCATATATTCCAGATAGGAAAGGGTAATATCATCCTTCCCTCTCCATACTGCTACAGACTCTCCCTGAGTAAGATCCCTTATCTCCTCTCCAGAATAAATAACCGCCTTGCAAAACAGATATGCGTATTTGACGATCGGATAAAGCCACGCCTGACCTGTGGAAACTGCAATTCCATTCGCGATCGCATTTGCCTCTACATTCAGGTTTTTGTCAAAAAACACATAAACACTGTTGATCGCCAGACGCAGGGAATACAGAACACCGATTGCCTGTGCCTTATTTACTCCTGTATTGGAATTTCCATAAAGAAGATATTCAATCTCTCCATTATTGATATAATGACTGTTCAGTTTCTCACCGCTCAGAGAAATATCATCCTCTTTTGTCGTAAGGCAGTTGAACATTTCTGTCATATATTCCATCAGATATGCACGTTCCAGTAATTCTCCTGATATCTTATCCAGCCCCTGAATAAGTTCTGTGACAGCCGAAAGCCCTGCGTCCATATCATCAACTGTATTTTCTGATGTATCAACACGGATTTTTTCTATCTTTTTGCTGGAATTGATATCTGAACCGTTCTTGCTGATACCACTTGGAAATTCTGACGGAAAAGAAATTCCTTCATATTCTTCCAGATTTTTTTCGTTCTGCAGAGCATCGATTGCCGACTGATAGCTGTCCTGTGCTGATTCAGCTTCTGCTTCTGCCTCTTTTTTCTTATTTCTCTGTTCGGAATCTTCCTCGCCTTCTTTTATTTTGGAAAGGTATTCTACATAAAATTTCTGATTCTTCGGATCTGAATAATACAGATCTGTTCCCTGGATTTCATTTAATTCCGGATGATTCTGCCAGAAAAGCTGTATCGCATCTGATGCATTATAATCATGCAGATATTCCGCTTCTATTGAAGTTATACTGGTCTGTTCGAGATAAGTCGGAAGTTCCTGCATTTCTTCTGCTTCTGTCAGATTCTGACGCGCTGTCTGTGTATTCATATTCAGGCAGTTGATCAGCTCCTGGACATCCTCTGTATTAATATCCAGGTTTTCATTCTCTTCCATTTCTTCCAGATCTGTCAGATCCTCTCCCTTGCTTTTGAGAGCTGCTTTTCTCTGTTCACATAAACTGGATGCCGGCTGCACATTATTTTTCCAAACATCCAGCAATTCCTGCAGATCGTCTTGTCCAGTCTCTCCTGTATCAATGATCGTCTGTATTTCAGACTTATAATCTTCTATGCCATCTTTGTATTTCTGTGCAGCATTCTGATAAATAGCGTCCATATTGCTAATGCTCTGCCGCACTACATTTGTAATGTTCAGATATGTCTGTATATCTTCTTCTGTAAAACCATTCTCTTCGTTCGTAAGAACTGGTTCTACCAGATCTGAATACTGGTAAAGTGAGATTGCCGCAACCAGATTGTCATATCTTGTCTGATCAAATGTTGTCTGACTCTGATCCCATACTACAGCTCCTGAAAGATTATATCGTATAACTTCTGCGCTGATTGTTCCTGATCCCACTTCTGCCATGATATTTCCATTCAGGTACTGTTCCAGAGATCTCGCTGCAAGCCAGAAAACAGCCTGTGATTTGTATTCACTTTCCAGTTCCGGGATTTTCTCGCCTGCCATTGAGGTAACCTGTGAGATTGCACTGCTCTGACTTTCTACGGCATCTTTTGCTTTCCCTGATGGCTCTCCAAGTTTCTGGACAGCCTTTCCGTATTTTGATTTCGCATCTACGTAATCCTTTTTTTCTTTCATATTCTGAAGTGGAAGTTTCCGGAACTTCTCCAGAATATCTGTCACCATATATACCGGTGCGCGGAATTTCATATATTCTATGATCTGCTGCTGTAATACCTGTGTATCTGCCAGAGAAGATGAACCCACAACCTGCAGG
>OLOV01002674.1_pt1 | contig 11809 bp, 9 predicted proteins | sample 1672931 | NCBI WGS metagenome assembly OLOV01 (sample SAMEA3136738, study PRJEB25190) | human gut metagenome | biome: human gut; feature: human-associated habitat; material: faeces | place: Austria | collected 2013
GTCTTTTCCCCAAGCAAACGGCCCATGGCTGTGAACCAGGGCAGCAGGAATGGCATCCGGATCCATATCGGCAAAGGTTTCAACGATAACGTGGCCGGTTTCAAGCTCATACCGGCCGGCGATTTCCTCTTCTGTCATCCGGCGTGTGCAGGGGATTTCTCCATAAAAATAATCGGCATGGGTGGTGCCAAGGGCAGGAATGCCACGGCCCTGCTGGGCAAAAATGGTGGCCCAGCGGCTATGCGTGTGAACAATGCCACCCAGGTTTGGAAAGGCTTTGTACAGGGCAAGATGCGTATCCGTATCGCTGGAGGGATGAAGAACCCCCTCCACAACGCGCCCATCCAAATCCACAACGACCATATCCGACGCTTTCATCTCTTCATAGGAAACACCGGAGGGCTTGATGACAACAAGCCCTTTTTCGCGATCTATCCCGGAGACATTGCCCCAGGTAAAAGTGACAAGATTGTATTTTGGCAGCAGCAGGTTTGCTTGCAAAACCTGTTGTTTTAGAGTTTCCAGCATGAATATACCTCCTTTTTGCCGGCAGTTTTACTTTGGCAAAACATCGGCCGACATTTTCTAAAGGGTTTGTAAAAACATTCCGTAAGTTTACAGGCAGTCTACGGCGGCTTTTTCTACGGAAAGCCCTTTGGCATAGCGCTGCATAAAGGCGTTGAAGCCATCCACATCTGCCTGTTCCGGCGATACGGTGGTGCTTTGGCTACAAGCAAATACGCTGTCGGCCAAATACTTTTCCAGGGACGGATTTTCCGCGGATTTCATCATATAAGCAGCGAGTATAGCCATGCCCCACGGGCCGCCTTCGCCGGCGGTTTCCATGCAGGTGACAGGTGTATTCATGGCAGCGGCCAAAATGCGCTGCCCCACGCCCGGGGTCTTGAATAAACCGCCGTGGCCGGTGACGTTGTCTAACGTTACGCCCTCTTCTTGCATTAAAATATCCAGCCCGGTTTTCAACGCGCCAAGAGAGGTGTAAAGATGCGTGCGCATGAAGTTTGCCAGGGTGAAGCTGGCGTTGGGCGTCCGGGCGAACACGGGGCGGCCCTCGTCCAGGTCGGTCACGCCCTCGCCGGAGAAGTAGTTGTAGCTCACCAGCCCGCCGCAGTCGGCGTCGCCCTCCAGCGCCTTGCGGAAGAGCATGGTAAACAGCGCTCCCTTGTCCTGGGGTGCGCCGATCAGCTGGGCAAACTCGCCCAGCAGGTTGACCCAGGCGTTGATGTCGGAGGTGCAGTTGTTGCAGTGTACCATGGCCACCGGCGCGCCTGCGGGGGTGGTGACCATGTCGATCTCCCGGTGCACGCCCAGCGCGTGATCGGTGACGATCATGGCAAAGTCGGAGGTACCGGCGGATACGTTGCCCGTGCGCTCCCGCACGGAGTTGGTGGCAACCATGCCGGCGCCGGCGTCGCCCTCGCAGGGGGCCACGGGGATGCCGGACTTCAGGCCGCCCTGGGGATCCAGGAACCACGCGCCCGCCTCGGTCAGCACGCCGCCCCGGTCGCCCGCGCACAGCACCTTGGGCAGAATATCCCGCAGCTTCCAGGGCATACCGCTCATGGTGTCGAAGATATCCACCATCCGCTGGTCAAAGTCCAGCTTTTCGGAGTTGATGGGGAACATGCCGGAGGCCTCGCCGATGCCCATCACCTTTTCGCCGGTGAGCTTGAAATGAATGTAACCCGCCAGAGTGGTGAGGAAGGCAATGTCCTTTACATGGCTTTCCTTGTTCAGAATGGCCTGGTACAGGTGGGCGATGCTCCAGCGCTGGGGAATGTTGAAATTCAGTGCGTCGCTGAGCTTAGCCGCCGCCTCGCCGGTGATGGTGTTGCGCCAGGTGCGGAAGGCCGCCAGCTGGTTGCCGTCCTTGTCAAAGGGCAGGTAACCATGCATCATGGCGGAAACGCCGATGGCCCCCACCTCGGTGAGCACAGTGCCGAATTTTTCCTGCACGTCCCGCTTCAGGTCGGCATAGCAGTCCTGAATGCCGTTCGTCACGGCCTCCATGGAATAGGTCCAGATGCCGTCCACCAACTGATTCTCCCACTCGTGGGAGCCGGAGGCAATGGGAATATGGTTTTCGTCGATCAGCACCGCTTTGATCCGGGTGGAACCAAGCTCGATGCCCAGCGCGGTATTTTTCAGATTCATGATCGTTCTCCTTCCAGTTGAGATCGCGCCTGCGCGCGTTCCTGCTTTTACAGCCACATTCTACCATACACCCAACGAAAATGCAATTCGATTCACGAAAAATAAAAACCCATGGATGCTGATTTTTTGCCTGCGCGTCAAAGCCAGAATGGAAAAAACGGGAAAGAAAACCATCCGGGCGATCCCCCTGAGTGGGGGGACCCGGATGGTCTTGCGCTTTTTCTCTGAAATCAAAGAGCCGGGCAGGCCGTACATTCAGCGCGTCGCAGATATCAAACACCACATCCAGCGAGACAGCACAGTCCGCCGTTTCGATCCGGCTCATGTGGGTTCTGCTGACGTTGACCAGCTCCGCAAGCTGACTTTGGGAAAGCCCTTTTTCCTTGCGGTAGTAGGCGATATTCAAACCAAGAAATCTAAACTTTTCCCGCTGCTGCTCCTGCATAGCCTTCACTCCTTGCTATAAAGTATAGCGGCTGGATTCCTCAGAAGCGGCAACGTAAAAAGATATGTTTCCGACTTGACACGCTGCAAAAGTTGCGCAATAATTGGCTTGTCGAAGGAAAAAGATTCCTTTCGGTAATGATTCAGTTCAAATAACAGCACTCAGAAAACTGGGGACATATCAGAAAGAAGTGTTTACGCATGGATGAACAATGGATGGTTGGGGAAGACGAAGAGATACAGTGGATTGAAACAAAAATGACACTGCATATCATAGCAATGTGTCTGTCGGCATTGGGCATTGTTTGGTCGGTGCGGGAGATGATTGCAAATGGAGGGGACGGCGAGCTTTGCCTCATTGCATTTTGCTGTGCCGCCTTTACTGCCGGGTTTGCGCACCTGGCACGGAAATGCGCAAAGAAAATAAAGGAACGCAAGCAGTGCATACAGGCAAAACGCAAGGAGAACGCGGAAAGGCAAAAAAGGCAGAACGAGAAAAATGCGCTGGCTCAAAAAGGAACGCTGGAAATTTCGGCAGAAAAATTCTACAACGCCTGCAAAGAAGCGCATATCACATCTTTTAATGATGAATTCAGCCAGGCAAAGGCAAAACAAATTATCAATGACATGCTGAATGATGAAGGAATTTTGCCGGAAAACCGCACATTGTACTTGAGCCCGGATTATTTCGAAAGGTGTTTTCGTGATGGAGAGGCACAGGCGAAAGCGAGCGAAAAAGCCCGGTTGGAAGCCTCCAAAGCACCGCGCAATGCCACGCCCAACGAGGACGAAGCAAGATTTTTTCAGCGGGTTGCGGAGATTTCCGGTCTGACCGGCAACCAGAAGCGGATTAAAATGCTGCAAAACCTGGAAAGCGATTGCCAGACCCGCATCACGAAAAAGAAACAGGGGCAGGAGGCAATGCGGCAGTTGGGGCAGTTTTACTTTGCCGCGCAGCAGAAAGAGGCGAGCTGGGGGCTCTCCGGCGGAATTGCTGAGGGAATTGCTGGGCCGGCAGCAGGCGTAATTGCCGCCTCTCAAACGATAGAAAACAATCGGAAGATTCAGCAGTATAATCAGTCCATGCGGGAGGCGTCCGCCATCGCGCTTCGCGGCTCCTTTGGGCTTAACAATGACATTTGTGAACTGGAATCAGAACGAAGCGAGATTCAGAAAAAGGTGAGCGAAGCGGAGAAAAAGGTTACGCTGCAAAATCCCACTGCGGATGAAATCTTTTCCAACCTGAAAATCGGAAGGGCAAGGATTGAAAAATCCGAAACAGGGGTTCTGCATATCGAGCTCCCCATTTCCATTAAGCGCCCCTTTGCGCTGAGTGCGCCGGAAGAGATAATCATGGTTGTGGACGGAGTACTGAGCGGGGAAATCTGGATGGAGGAAAAGATGATTGGTTCCGTGTTGATTCCGCTCCCGCTTTATGGCATTCCCACCAATATGCGGGAAGAAGTCACACTGGATGCAATGTCTGATCGGTCTGTGGAGTACAACGGGAAATACACAGTAAAACTTGCAGAAAGTCAAAATCTTTGGATTATGGAAGCGTAAAAAGTGGGGCACCCGAGACCGGGTGCCCGCTTGCGTATATCCAATTATTTCAAAAATCCGCTGACGATCTGTTCTTCTGCTTCCTGCTCGGTCAGGCCCAGGGTCATAAGCTTGATGATCTGCTCACCGGCGATCTTGCCGATGGCGGCCTCGTGGATCAGGGCAGCGTCAATGTTGTTGGCCTCCAGCTGGGGGACGGCCAGGATGCGGGCGTTGCCCATAATGATGGCGTCGCATTCCGTGTGGCCGGTGCAGGCGGCGTTGCCGGTGATGCGGGAGTCGAATTTCTGATAGGAGCTGTCCTTCGCCACGCTGCGGGACACCACGTCCGCCCGGGAGCCGTCGCCGTTCAGCTCGGTGACGTAGATGCTCTCCGCCTTCTGCTCGCCGTGGGTCATCAGCCGCTCCCGCACCACCAGGGAGGCCCCGGCGGCCACGTCGGCATGGGTGGTGCGGACGGTGGAATCCACGCCCTTGATCTGCACCATTTCCATTTCCATGGCGCTGCCCTCGCCCAGGTGCACCTCGGTCACCGGGTTCAGGATGCGCTTGCCGGTGCCGTCGCCCTCGCCGTAGTGCTTCTCTACGTATTTGACCTTCGCGTTTTTCTCCACGAAGAAGCGGTGCACGCCGTCGTGCTGGGAATCCTGGTTGCCGCAGTTGTGGATGCCGCACCCGGCCACGATCACCACATCCGCGCCCTCGCCCACGAAGAAATCATTGTATACCAGATCCTTCAGGCCGCTCTGGCTCAGTACCACGGGGATGTGGACGCTCTCGTTCTTGGTGCCGGGCTTGATGTGGATATCAATGCCGCTGCCGTCGGGCTTGGACACGATGTCAATATTGGCGGTGGTGTTCCGCCCCGCCAGCGCGCCATTGGAGCGGATGTTGTAGGCCCCCTCCGGGATGGTGTGCAGATCGGCGACCTCCTGGAGAATGTGCATCTGAATTTCGTCAAGTGCCATGATTACAGCCCTCCCTCTTCGATTTTGGCGCAGCCGCGGGCCACGTCGGCGCTGCGCAGCAGCTCCGGCATGATCTCCTCTTTGGAGCCCTGGGCACTGATGCCGCCGCCGGAGAGCACCACGATCTCATCGGCAATGTCCAAAATCCGCTCCTGGTGGGAAATGATGATAATGGAGCCGTGGATGGTGTCGCGCATGTGGCGGAACACCTTGATCAGGCTCTGGAAGCTCCACAGGTCGATGCCTGCCTCCGGCTCATCGAAGATGGAAAGCCGGGTGCCCCGGGCCAATACGGTGGCGATCTCGATGCGCTTCAGCTCACCGCCGGACAGGGAGGCGTTGACCTCACGATTTACATAATCCTTTGCGCACAGCCCTACCTCAGAAAGGTAGTTGCAGGCCTCGCCCACGCTCAGACGCTTCTTGGCGGCCAGCCGCAGCAGATCCAGCACGGTGATGCCCTTGAAGCGGACGGGCTGCTGGAAGGCAAAGCTGATACCCAGGTTGGCCCGGTCGGTGATGGACAGCTCGGTGATATCCGCCCCGTCAAAGAAGATCCGGCCGCTGGTGGGATGTTCGATGCCCGCGATCAGCTTGGCCAGGGTGGATTTGCCGCTGCCGTTGGGGCCGGTGATGACGATGAACTTTCCCTCGTCCACATTCAGATTCAGCCCCTTGATGATCTCCTTCTGACCCTTTTCCTCAGTGACGTCAAAGGTCAGATCCTTTATTTGAAGCATATGGTGTTTTCCTCCCAAAATGTCATAACACTTTCCAAACCCACATTCTACACCATTTTTCCGACGGATTCAACCATATTTCGGAAATTTGCGGGAAACTTTTCCAAAATGCGGTTGCGCGGAAAAAACGGCTGTGGTATGATATAAAAAACGCCGTAGGAATGAAAAATCGTCCTGCGCTGCAGAAGAACGCAAAAAGAGGGGAGAAGCATGAACGAACTGGAGATCATTCGCCACGAGCGTATCCCCGGGCTTACCGCCTTTTTTAACACGGTGGATTACCGTACGCCCCATTTTCACCCGGAGTGGGAGCTGATGTGGCTGCTGGATCATCCGCTGACCGTCAGCCGGGGCGGCGGAAGCTTCCGGGCGGAGAAGGGAAGTTTGCTCCTGTTCCAGCCCAATGAGCCCCACGAGCTGCACATGATCGACGAGAAGTGCACCTTCCTGTGCCTCCAGGTGTCGCCGGAGCTGCTCCGGCTGGACAGCGAGCTGGTGGTGGAAGATATCCTGCTGAACCCCTACCTGGGGAATGGGGCGGAGCGGGTCCGCACAGCCATGCTGGAGATCGCGGACGCCTACCTGAGTCAGGAGCCGTACAGCTCGCTGCTGTGCATCGGCCGGACATGCCTGGTGTTCCATGAGATCCTTTGCGGCATCCCCGTCCGGGCGATCACCCGGGAGGAGCTGATCAGCCAGGAGAAGCGCAACAAGCGCCTGGCCTCCCTCATCCGCTTTGTGGATGAGAACTACATGCATAAAATTCGCCTGTCAGACTTTGCCGCGTCCGAGGGCTTCTCCATGAGCTACCTGTCCCATTTCATCAAAAGCACCCTGAACCAGAGCTTCCAGGAGTATGTCAATTCCGTTCGGGTCAACTGCGCCTGCAAGCTGATCTCCGGGGGAGAGGAGAAGCTCACCGCCGTATGCATGGCCTCGGGCTTTTCCGACTACCGCTATTTCTCCGCCGCCTTTAAAAAGCAGTTCGGTATGACCCCGGAGCAATACAAGCTTTCTCTGAAAAAGCCGGAAAATGCAGTGATCCACCATAGTATCCATTCTTTGGAGCGTTTTTATACCGACGACCAGAGCAAGGCCATTATTGCCGCGCTGCGCCGCTGAATTGTTGCACAATTCCGCCGCCGCGAAAATGGACGATATGCCGAAAAAACGCAAAAGAGCAAAATTGTCTAATAAAAAGCGGAAACAGTTACTTGCCGCGGCAGCAAACCTGTATTAAACTGAGAGCATAAACTGCACTTAAATTGAAGGAGGTATTTTCATGCAGTATTTTATCGGTATTGACCTGGGCACATCCGCCGTCAAGCTGCTGCTGGTGGATGGCGTCGGCAAGATCTGCGGCACCGTTTCCCGGGATTATCCCCTGTTTTTCCCTCATCCCGGCTGGTCCGAGCAGAACCCCGAGGACTGGTGGGCGGCGGTGCAGGACGGCCTGAAGGAGCTGACCCGGGATATCGATGTCAGCCAGGTAGCCGGTGTGGGCTGCGGCGGCCAGATGCACGGCTTGGTCATTCTGGACGAGGACGACCGGGTGATCCGCCCCGCGATCCTCTGGAACGACGGCCGCACCTACAAGGAGGTGGACTACCTCAACAATGTGATCGGCAAGAAAAAGCTGTCCCAGCTCACCGCTAACATTGCCTTCGCCGGGTTTACCGCCCCCAAGCTCCTGTGGGTGCAGAAGAACGAGCCGGAGAATTTCAGGCGCATCCGCCGGATCATGCTGCCCAAGGATTTCATCAACTATAAGCTCACCGGCGTCCATGCCTGCGACTACTCCGACGCCTCCGGCATGCTGCTGTTGGATGTGGAGCATAAGTGCTGGAGCAGGGAGATGCTGGATATCTGCGGCGTCAGCGAGGGTCAGATGCCCAAGCTGTTTGAGAGCTTCCAGGTCATCGGCAATGTCACTGCTGATATCGGCCTGCCCAAGACCGCTAAGGTCGTGGCGGGCGCGGGGGACAATGCCGCCGCCGCCGTGGGCACCGGCACCGTGGGCGACGGCGCGTGCAACATCAGCCTGGGCACTTCCGGCACCGTGTTCATCTCCTCCGAGAAATTCGGCGTGGACGATACCAACGGCCTGCATGCCTTTGCCCATGCCGATGGGCGCTTCCACCTGATGGGCTGCATGCTCTCCGCCGCCAGCTGCAACAAGTGGCTGTGTGACGAGATCCTCAAAACCAAGGATTACCCCGCCGAGCAGAAAGACATCACCGACGAGAAGCTGGGCGCCAATCGGGTCTTCTTCCTGCCCTACCTGATGGGCGAGCGCAGCCCCATCAACGATACCAACGCCCGCGCCACCTTCCTGGGCATGACCATGGATACCACCCGCTCCGATATGGTCCAGGCGGTGCTGGAGGGCGTGGCCTTCGCCATCCGGGACAGCTTCGAGGTGGCCAAGTCCCTGGGCATCCACATTGAGCGCTCCAAGGTCTGCGGCGGCGGCGCGAAAAGCCCCCTGTGGCGCAAGATCTTCGCTAATGTCCTGAACCTGCCCCTGGACATTCCCCAGACTGAGGAAGGCCCCGGTTACGGCGGCGCCATGCTGGCCATGGTGGGCTGCGGCCTATACGGCAGCGTAAAGGATTGCGCCGACGCCCTGGTCACCGTCCGCGAGACCGTCCAGCCCGACCCGGAGATCGCCGCCCGGTACGAAAAGCAGTACCAGCGCTTCCGCGACATCTATCCCACCCTCAAGCCCCTGTTCGCCAAGCTTCAGGAGCAGTAATTTTTAAAGAGCCGTCCGCCGGACGGCTCTTTTCCTGTACAGCCGGGAAGGTATGCTTGCGGCTGTGCGGTGTTCTGTGCATAGTGGGTGTGTAATTTTCCGAATTTTGAGCTTCGATTAAGGTTCCTCTGTTATGCTGTGCGCAGACAAACGACAGAGGCAGGAGGAAAGCAGATGAAAATTCTGATTGCCGAGGATGATGTGTCACTGCGGCGGGTGCTCACCGCCATGCTGCAAAAGAACAACTACTGCGTGAATGCGGTGGATAATGGGGCGGATGCCCTGGAATATCTGCTACATGGATGTGGCCTTCCAAGGCGGAAAAATCGGTGTCCATCCCAATGACAATACTGCTACCATCTGGATGCGGACCGATGACCTGCTTCGCCTGATCCGGGAAAATGGCAATGAAGCAGATGTGGTCGCGTTTTAGTTGCTTGCTCGGCAAAACGGGGAGGTTTTTATTGACTTTAGCATGAAACCTTACTATAATTACTGAGAAATGCAAAATGCTGCGCTTGAAAATGAACGCGAAAAACAAAAAAGCCAAGATGTGTAAGGGGAAGATCATTACAATGGATGAACGAAAGATGTACGAAGGCAGAGATGAGATCGATCTGGTCGCGCTGATGCTGTCGGTCGCGCATAAGTACCGCCAGATCATTGCCGCGGCGCTGATCGGCGCGCTGCTGCTTGGGGGGCTCAAGATTGCCAAGAGCTTTCTGAGCAAGCGTACCGTAGAGACGGCGAGTGTGGATGAAGTGCAGACGCAGATTGCCGATGCTGACAAGGAGTATGAGCAGGAGCTTATTAAGTATTATACGGAGAAGTCCGAGTATGACAAGGCAGTCAACGAATATACGGATCAGCTTCGCCAGATTCAGATAGATCAGAAAAAAGCCGAAGCGGACATTCAGAATTTGAATCAGTACGCGGAAAAATCAGTCCTGATCAACTTGAATCCTGATTGCGTTTACACCGAAAACGTTGAGCTGTCGGTTTCTAATGATTACAAGATCATTCCAGAAATGGGCTATCAGGACCCGGATTATATAGTGCCATTGCTGGATTCGTACGTTAAGATTCTGTCTGGTCATGGCACGATGAACGCCATCGCAGGTCAGATCGGAATCGAGGAACGGTATTTGGAAGAGTTGGTGGAGATATCCGCCGATACCGGGGCACACGCTTTGTCGATTAGTGTCATTTCCGACAGCATGGAGCGCTCCAAAGCAATTATGGAAGCGCTGCTGACACGCCAAGAGAATGTCAAGGAAACGGTTGAGCAGGCAATCGGGACGCATGAGGTCAAACAGCTGACCAGCTTCAGCGGGGTGACCGTGCAGGATAGCGTGCGTGATACCCAGAGTGCTTTCCGAGTAGAACTGGCTGGGCTGGAAAAGAATAAGGATGCCCTCCAGGATGCTTACGATCTGGCCATGCAGAATCTCGAAACAGAGAAGCGAAATCTGGCAGTCCTCAAGTTCCCGGAGAAATCCAGCGGCATTGGCTCCGTGGTAAAATACGCAGTTCTAGGCGCGATCCTTGGAATTGTTGTGGTGATGGGCTGCGCTACGGTGCGGTTTATTTCCGGCGGGAAGGCCAGCTCCGCCGGTGAGCTGTGCCGGTACAGCGGCGTCCCGGTGCTGGGGCGTCTCGCGGGCGAGGCGACCCAGAAACAGAAGGGGCTGGATGCTTGGCTCAATAAACTGGAGCGGCGTCCCAACGGAGGCGAGAACGAAGAGACCATCCGTCTGATCGCCGCGCTGGTGCGCAATCTGGAGCCGGACGCCGAAACGGTCCTGCTCACCGGCGATCTCCCTGCGGAGCAGATGCAGGCGCTGTGCGGCAAATTGCAGGCCTCGCCGGGCATGAGCGGCAAAAAGGTCACGGCGTCGGCGTGCGTTTTGAGTTCCGCCCAGGCGGTGGAGCAGGTCGTCGCCTCGGATGTGGTCCTCCTGGTCGCTGACTGCACCCGGACCTGCATTGTCGATTTCCAGATGCAAAGCGATAGAATTCAGAAGCTGGGCAAGAAGGTGCTTGGCTGCGTTGTTTTCGAGTAAATATAATGAAACGCCGGATAAGGCCAAGGGGGTTCCCGGGCCTTATTCGGCATTTTTGATAAAAGGAACCGCCCAAAGAAAAAGAAAGCGCCGGATTGTCAGCGCGGGGAAAGCGTGATATAATGTCCCCAATACTGCCAGTGAAAGGTTGAAGTCAATGAAAGCAGAGCGAGAATTCCCCCGGTTCGTCATCACCCCCAAGGGCACCCGTTGGGTGGAGCAGGGGCACCCCTGGATCTATGCGGACGAAGTCGTCCGGGAGGAGGGGACATGCGAAAACGGCGCCCTGGTGGACGCCGTCAGCGAAAAAGGGAAATATCTTGGCACGGGTTTTGTCAGCCGCCAGAGCAAGATCCGGGTGCGGCTGATCTCCCGCAACGCCAACGACCGCTTCGACGAGGCCTTCTGGCAGCGCCGTATTCAGTACGCCTGGGCGTACCGCAAAACCGTCATGGCAGGCGATACCTCCTGCTGCCGCATCATCTTCGGCGAGGCCGACGGCTTCCCAGGGCTGACGGTGGACCGCTTCTCCGATATCCTGGTCACCCAGACCCTGTCCGCCGGAATGGAAAAAATCAAACACCTGTTGTTCCCCCTGCTGGTGCAGGCGCTGCGCCAGGACGGCGAAACGATCCGCGGCGTTTTTGAGCGCAACGACGTGGCCATCCGGGAGCTGGAGGGCCTGGAGCAGAACAAGGGCTGGTTCAATCTCGGCGAACCCTTCCCGGATACCGTCACGGAGATCTGCGAAAATGGAATTTTTTACCGGGTAGACGTGGAAAACGGCCAGAAAACCGGGTTTTTCCTGGACCAGAAGTATAACCGCCTGGCCGTTGCCCGGCTGGCAAGGGGACGCCGGGTGCTGGACTGCTTTACCCACACCGGCTCTTTCGCCCTGAATGCCGCCCTGGGCGGGGCGGAGCATGTTACGGCGGTGGATATTTCCGCCTCCGCCATCGAAATGGCCCGGGCCAATGCCCGGCGCAACGGCCTGGCGGATCGGATGGACTTCCTGGTGGCCGATGTATTCGACCTGCTGCCGGAGCTGGCAGCCAAGGGAAAGTCCCCCTATGATTTCATTATCCTCGACCCGCCCGCCTT
>OLOV01002676.1_pt1 | contig 11807 bp, 11 predicted proteins | sample 1672931 | NCBI WGS metagenome assembly OLOV01 (sample SAMEA3136738, study PRJEB25190) | human gut metagenome | biome: human gut; feature: human-associated habitat; material: faeces | place: Austria | collected 2013
CCGGTCTCTCTTGTCCGTTTCCCCAGCGCGCTTGACTATAATACCAAACACTCCTCTTTTTGTCAACGCTTTTTTGCAAAAAATCTTGAATCTTTTTTGCCGACCTCAAATTTTGTTAGGCACAGCGGGCTTTTTCTCTGCAAAATAAATTGCGGGGCAAAGTGCTTCCGCCTTGCCCCGCATGGAATATTATCGATTTTGTCGTTAATAAACGCCAAGCTTTTTAATAATCTACCTTCTTCAGCATGAAGTACAGCCTTGCGCCCTTGCCGGCGTCGCTGTGCTGCGTTGCGCAGGTGAACACGGTGAGGAAATCGTCCTTCACGTTAACGTTGGTGTTCAGCTCAAGCCCGCTCAGCTCCTTGGTCTGCTTTATGCATTCGTCTATCCAGGCCTGAACCTTTTCATCGGTGTCCTTATCGTGGTTTGTGTTGCCGTAGGGATACCAAACGTACTCCATCAGGGACTTTTCAACGTCCGCGGGAGCCTTGGTTTCAAACATGGCGAATATCTCGTAGCGCGCCTCCTCGCCATAGAGATACACGTCCCACACGCGCTCGGAATACACCTTCAAATTGGGCAGATTGCTGAGCTCCTTGCCGCAATACTTCTTTTCCTCGCAGTTCGACTTGCCCATATTGAAGTCCTCAATATGATGAAGCTGATGGAACATGCTGCCGGAGGGCCTGGAGTTGTGGCCGGTTATTACGTCGTTATGCTGCTGGCCGTAATAATAGGCGTAAACGGAGCCGGATTCGGCCTTTTCCTTGGCGGGGGTATGGTCGTTATAGTACCATTTGCCCGTCTTATCGAACATAATGGGATAGCTTACATTCGTGCCGAGCACTTCAATGTAACCCACGGTATCGTTATTCGCATCGTAAGCGCTCTTGAACTTATCGGTATAGGTACCCCTCACCTTGTCGCCGAACTGGTCTATGCTGCCGGTGCCCGCAATGTATGAGGCAATGGTGTTCTTATCAGCCGCGCGGCATTCCGGAGCGGGCAGGCCATAGGAAAGGCTAAGCTGCAATGCGCGCAGCTTTGCGCCGCTAAGGTCGCTCTGCTTTGTGAGCACGGCGTCTATAAGTGCGGAATCATCGTTCGTCACGGCGCCGTCGCCGTTGCCATCGCCCATTATTACTATTTCGCCCACGTCGCCCGCTTTCATGCCGGTGGCAACCGTGTCGGTATCGGCGGCCTCGCTGCCGTCCGCCTTGGTTATGGCAACGCTGTCCGCGCCCGTGAACAGGGCGATCAGCTTCTTCGCCTGCTCAACGGTGCTGCCTATTTCTATGCCGCGTATGTAGTTCGCGCCGTTCACGTTTTCAACATAGGGCCTCAGGTTGAACGTCCCCACGTCGCACTGCAAATCGGTATTCTTGCCGTATGCATAGGCATAGCCCGTGCGATCCATAACAACCGCGTGCGTATCGCCCACGGCAACGGAAACCGCGTTCTTCACGGCGGTTATATCCTTTGAATCGGCGTATACGAGGGGGTTATTGTCCGCCTCAACCTCCATGGCCGCAACAACGCTGCCGTCCGCACGCACGGCGGCAAGACCCGCCGCGCCAACGTCAACCGCAACGTAATCGCTGTTCGCATCGAAAGCGGCTGTGCTTATGCTGGCAACCAGCTTGCCTTCGGCGGTTATACCCGCGGCGCGGTCCGCACCGGCGGCTATTTTTACCATGTTGGTCCATGCGGAAACGTCCGGCGCACCGGCGGTAGCCGCAACGGTACCGTCGCTCTTAAGGCCTATTGCAAAGCTTTCGCCCGCCGCAACCCATACCATGTCGCTCCATGCGGAAACGTCAGGCGCGCCGCTGGTGCCGATAACAGTGCCGTCGTTAAGCAGGGCAACCGCAAAGTCGCCGCCCATGGCCGCCATGTATACGTTGCTCCAGCCCGAAACGGCCTCGCTGCCGGTCATTTCGCCCGCAAACAGGGCGCTGCCGTCCGCCTTAACGCCTATGGTGGCGCTCTTGTTGGCCGCAACGAACACTATGTCGGTCCAGTTGCTCGTCCTGCGCTGGCCGTATTGGTCATGTCCGCCGGAAACTATCGTGCCGTTGGTCCTCAGGCCAACGTTATGTATGCTGCCCGCAGCTATCATGCCCGTGCCGCCGAGCGGAGCGCGCGTAAGGGCGGCACCCGCAGTTTGGCTCTGGCCGGGGTCTGTACTCTCCTGCGGCTTGGGCGTTGTGTCGCCCACGTTTACGGGAAGGTCAACATCCCCGTTATCCTGACCGCATCCTGCAAAAAGCGCCGTCGCCATTATAAGCGTAAGCAGCGCAGCAATGATCTTTTTCATGCATTATCCTCCATTCGTCCTGCGTATGCAGAATCTTATACATATCATATCATATAGCGGCTTCCGCCGCAAACGAACCGCATTTAATTTACATATTCTACATATTTTGTTCGCCTGCCGCGCAATGCTTGCCCTATGCCCGAATTAAGGGTATAATAGTTATATCTATACTATAATAAAGTAGGCGTCGGCACAGCGTCCGCCGCCGGAGGATGAATTTGGAAACAAAAAAAGCTCCCGCATCGCGGGGTATTGTTATAGGTTTGGCGCTTGGCGCCGTTATGGGCGCGCTCAGCGGGTTCAGCGAACTCGGCTTTGTGCTCGCGCCGGCGTTTCTGGGCTTCGTGCTCGGCTCGTGGGGTTATGCCGCGGGCGCGGTTTCTTTCGCCGCGTTCGGCATTGCAGCGTATTTTGTTGCCGGAATAAGCGCGTTTCCTTATGTTCTCGGCGCGGCTCTGCCCGCTTCCGCCGCGATAGGCTATGTTATATATAATAAAAAGCCTTGGCGCACGGCCGTCGCCCTCGGCGCGCTGCTGATGGGCATCGGGCTTTATGCTTATATATGCCTGCCCAGCATACTTGAAGGGCAAGAACCTTTTTATGCAATAGAGTCCTTCATTTCCGCATTCAGTCAGGATTTTACCGCCCTTGCGCAGTCCACGGGAATGGATGAAGATAAGCTCAGCTATGTCCGCACCGGACTTTTGCTCTATGAGGAGATGGCCGAAAGGATGACCATGCGGTTCATCTGCACGGCCGCCATGTTCTTCGCCCTTATCGATACGCTTATCGCCCGCGCGTTCACCCGCCGCACCGGGCGGGAGCTTCGCCCAATGGCGCCCATGCCGCTTTGGCAGCTTTCGCGCAACTTTACCTATGCCGCGGGCGCGGCCATTCTCGGCGCGGTGGCAACGCTGCTTTTGCAGCTAAACAATTCCGAAAGCGTGCTGGAGGCCGCGCAGCAGGTTGTGCTGGGGCCGCTTGCGCTTATGGGCTTGTGCTATCTCGATTTCAGCACCCGCCTCGGCCGCCCCGGCAGCAAGGCTAAGCGCATAATAATATATGTGCTCATCGTGCTCGTGCCGTACCGCACCAACATACTGGCGCTTGTCGGCCTTATGGACAGAATGCTCAAAACGCGCACGCGCTTCGTGCCGAATGATAAAGCCAAATAACCCCGGGGGAGGGTACCTTGGCCCCACAGGAAAGGATATGTTTATGGAAAAGAAACCGTATGCCGCGCTTGTACCGCTGTTCGTCGCGGCGCTGGCGGCTTCAGCCGCGCTGGCGCTGTTCCTAAAGCCGCTTTGGGTCGGCCTTCTGTCCGCGGCGCTCGTTGTGGCGTGCTTCGGCATAGGCATGGTAATAATAGGCGCGCGCTGGCGGCAGCTTCAGCAGGAATGCGACGATATTTTCCTTGAAAATTCATCCGCCGCTTCTTCCATAATAAATACAATCGATGTGCCCGCGCTCATATTCGATGATTCCGGCCGCATAATCTGGTCCAACGAGGCCATGGACGAAATTTACGCCGGGCGGGACATAAAAAGGATTCTGCCCTCGCTCGATACCCACGCCCCCACTCAGGCCACCACGCTTGAGTTCAACGGCAAAGCGTATCAAATAATGTGCAGCCCCATAAAGCGGGAGCACCCCTCCGCGCATAAGCTCACCTTCCAGTATTGGCTCGATAGGACAGAGGCGCTGCATTATACCCGCCTTTATGAAGAAAACATGCCCGTAGTGGCGCTGATATACGTCGATAATTACGAGGAGCTGAATGCCGATAAGCAGTTCCAGCGCAACAGCGTGCTTTCGGAGGTGGAAGGCCTTGTCAGCAAGTTCACCTCTTCAATTCAGGGCACATACCGCCGCTATGAAAACGCGCGCTTCTTCCTTATATTTGAAGCGAAGTATATGGACGCGCTGGAGAAGGAGCGTTTCAAGCTGCTTGAGCTTGCCCATGCCATAGATACCGGCACCGAGCAGACCGTTACCCTTTCAATAGCCGTGGGCGCCGAAAGCCAGGTTGCGCACAGCGACGAATCCGCAAGGCAGGCAATGGAACTTGCGCTCGGCCGCGGGGGTGACCAGGCCGTTGTAAAGCGCGGCACGAACTATGCCTTCTTCGGCGGGCAGAAGCAGATCGCCCTCACGCGGCAGTCCCGCGTAAAGGCAAGGCTTTTTGCAAAGGCGCTGCGCCAGCTTATGGAAAATTCGGATATGGTGTTCGTAATGGGCCACAAGAACGCGGATATGGACTGCATTGGCGCGGCTTTGGGGCTTATGCGTCTGAGCCAGTGCGCAAACCGCCGCGGCTATATAGTGCTTGATGAATCGAATGCAACTATCGAGGGCGCGCTCGACAGCATGGCCGAAAGCAAGCAGTATCACGACTGCGTCCGTACCGTGGAGCAGGCGCTTCAGCTTATCCGGCCCACAAGCGTGCTTGTCGTTGTCGATACTCAGCGCACAAGCTCCGTCCTTTCGCCCCAGCTTTATAACAAGGCCGCAAAAACCGTTATAATAGATCATCACCGCCGCCCCGTGGATTCGCTCAGCGCGCCTACGCTTAATTATTACGAAGCCGGCGCAAGCTCCGCCTGCGAAATGGTAACGGAAGTGATGCAGTATTTTGCGGACGGGCTCAAGCCCACGCCGTTTGAATCGAGCGCACTGCTTGCCGGCATGACCATGGACACCAAGAGCTTTGCCATAAATACCGGCGCAAGAACGTTTGAAGCCGCGGGCTTCCTTAGGCGCAGCGGCGCGGATACCAGCATGGTAAAGCTTATGTATCAGGACGATATGACCACCTTCCGCAACCGCGCAAAGGTAGTCGAAAACGCCACCATAATGGATGGCGGCATAGCCATATCCACCTGCCCCAAGGATATGCCCAACAATATGCTCATCGCGGCGCAGGCGGCGGATGCTCTCCTTTCAATAAAGGGGATACAGGCTTCCTTCGTGCTTGCGGAAACACCCGGCGGCATAAACATAAGCGGCCGCAGCTTGGGGCAGATCAACGTTCAGCTTATATTGGAGCGCATAGGCGGCGGCGGGCATCTTGCTGTTGCGGGCGCCCAGCTTAAAGATATAAGTATTAATGAGGCCGTTGACAAGCTGACCGACAGCATTTACTCTTATTTGGACGAAATAGGCGCGGATTATACGCGCTCATAATAAAGAAATAACCAACAGGAGGTTTATAAAAATATGAAAGTCATTCTGCAAAAGGACGTTAAAGGCACCGGTAAGGCGGGCGACGTTTGCGAAGTAAACGACGGCTACGCCCGCAATTTCCTCATCCCGCGCAAGCTGGCCCTTCCCGGGGACGCGAGCAGCATCAACGCCGCCAATATAAAAAAGCAGGCCGATGCGCACCGCCTTGAGATGCAGCGCAAGCGCGCCAAGGAGCTTGCCGCCGGCATGAACGGGCTGAACGTTAAGGTATATGCCAAGTGCGGCGAAAACGGCAGGTTGTTCGGCTCAATAGGCGCGGCGGAAATATCCGCCGGCCTTAAGGAGCAGCACGGGCTTGACGTGGACAAGAAAAAAATTCGCCTCGACGAGCCCATAAAGGCGCTGGGCAAGCTGAACGTTACCGCGCATCTTTACGAAAACGCGGACGCGAAGTTCGAAGTAGAGGTTCTTCCCCTGCCCCAGAACAACTGATTTATACCCTGAGAGCAACACATTAAAGGTGGAAAGATAAAAGTGGAAGCAAGGACTCCCCCTCATTCGCTGGAGGCGGAAAAAAGCGTGCTGGGCAGCATGCTCATCAGCCGCGATGCAGCCGAACTTTCGGCAGAGATGCTGACCGTTCAGGATTTTTACATGCCGCAGCATCAATATATATTCGAAGCCATGTGCGACCTGGTCAACCATGCCAAGGCCGTGGACAGCGTTACCATTGTGGATGCGCTGGAGCGGGCGGGCAAGCTGGCTGCCGCCGGCGGCATAGGCTACATTGCGGAGCTTTCGCTTTTTGTCCCCAGCGCAGCCAACGTAAGCTACTATATTAAAATAGTAGAGGACAGGAGCGTTCTGCGCCAGCTTATAGCCGCGGGCGGCGAAATAATAAAAACCGCCAGCGATTCCGACGCCCCCATAACCGATATATTGGACGAAGCCGAACGGCGCGTATTCAATATATCCATGAAAAAGAACGAGGACACAATGGTTCCCGTGGACAAAAGCGCGCTGGAAGCGTATATGCGCATAGGCGAGCTTATGAAAACCAAGGGCGAAATAAGCGGCGTGCCGACGGGGTTTAAGGAGCTGGACGAGCTTACGAGCGGCCTTCAGAAGGGCGACCTTATAATCGTTGCCGCAAGGCCGAGCGTCGGCAAATCCACATTCGCAATGAACATAGCCGAATACGCCGCAACCGCAGCCAATAAAAAGGTCGCCGTATTCAGCCTTGAAATGAGCCACGAGCAGCTTACCACCCGTATGCTCTGCTCATTGGCTAAAGTGGACATGCAAAAGGTGAACACCGGCGAAACCACGGAGGAGGATCTTCTGGTCCTGAGCGACGCTCTGCTCACCCTGAGCGATTCAAAAATGTATATCGATGACAGCGGCAATCTCAGCGTTGCCGATATACGCAGCCGCTGCCGCCGCCAGCAGACGCGCTACGGGCTCGATCTGGTTGTTATAGACTATCTGGGCCTGTTACAGCTCGGCAACAAGCGCGGCAGCCTTGTGGCGGACATTGCGGAGGCCACGCGCGCGCTGAAGATACTTGCAAAGGAGCTTCAGGTGCCCATAATGCTTTTGTGCCAGCTTTCCCGCGGCTCCGAAAGCAGAAAGGAAAACGGCTACCGCCCAATATTGGCGGACCTGCGCGACTCCGGCGCAATAGAGCAGGACGCGGACATGGTGCTTCTGCTCTACCGCAAGGCGCTCGCCATGCGCAACAGGAAGGACGATTCCGAATACGGCGGCGCCCCTGCCGAGGAGATAGAGGACAACACGGCGGAGGTAATAGTTGCCAAGAACCGCAACGGCCCGCTCAAAACCGTCAATTTGGCGTTCCAGGGCATGTTCTCCCGCTTCGTGAACCCGTCCTAAACAGCATATAAAAAGCAAAACGCCCGCTGACCACGGGCGTTTTTTCAGGAGGTAACAACTTTGGCTTTTCATCCGATAGATTTGGACTCATTCCCCCGCAGGGAGCATTATTTGAGCTTTATAGGCAACAATCAATGCAGCTATTCCATGACCGTAAACGTGGACATAACCGCGCTCGGCGCTCATAAGCTTTACCCTGCCATGATATGGCTGCTCACGCGCACAGTTAATGAAATTCCCGAATTTCGCATGGCGCTTGTGGACGGCGTGCTTGGCGTATATGATGATATGCACCCCGCATACACCGTTTTCAATAAGGGATCGAAAACCTTCTCCGGCATATGGACGGAGTTTGACCCGAACTATTCAGCGTTCCTCGCCGCGTATGAGCGCGACAGCGCGCTGTATTCAGCCGCCGTGTCCTATGCGCCCAAGCCCAACACCCCGCCCAACTCCTTCAATGTATCCATGATGCCGTGGGCAACGTTCACCGCAGTGAATCTCAATCTTTATAACGGCGGCACGGCGCTGCTGCCCATATTCACGATGGGCAAAGCCTTCTTTGCGGACGGCCGCCGCCTGCTGCCCCTTGCCATACAGGCGCACCATGCCGTGTGCGACGGCTACCACATAGGCCGCTTCCTCGCCGCGCTGCAAGGGAATATTGATGGGTTTGAGGGGTAAATGCCCCGTACGTGTGCAGTACCAAAAGCCTGCCCTTAAAGGGGAGGTGGGTTTTGCGAAGCGAAAGTCGGAGGGGTTATAAACCAACTTATAGCTCTTTGTTTGTTACAACCCCTCAGTCACGGCTTACGCCGTGCCAGCTCCCCGTAAAGGGGAGCCTTTTGGTTAGCGGTACATAAAAACCATTGTACAATTTCGGCGGGCCGCCAATGACGGCCCCTACTTCGCATCTTATAAACTTTTGTCAAAAGCCAAGGGGACGGCCTCCCGTCCCCACAACTTTACAATCTCCCGCGCTCACCCGCCGCATGGCGGATTTCACATGGCGCAGCCATATTTCACATTGCGAATGCAATATTTCACCCGTTCGTAAGAACGGATTTCACCGCGCGCGTAAGCGTGCTTACTCTATTCCCTCATCAGCGGTTTCTATCGCATCTTCCACGTTTTCGTCCTTTGCCGTGTCTGCCGCGGCAAACTGCGCCTTTTCAGGATGGCACAGGGCGCTGCGCTTATAGCATACATACATGGCTATGCTGCAAACCACCCAGCCCATCGGGTACGCGAGCGACACCAGCACGAATCCGCCGCCGAGCTTTGTGCCGACGTAAAGAAATATCTGGCGGAATACCACGAACGAGGACAGCATCACTATCATGGGTACCTTGGCCTTGCCTATGCCGCGCATAGCGCCCGCAAACGTTTGATTGAAGCAGGTGCAGAAGTAGAACGGCGCTATCATGCCTATGAAGCGTGAGCCGTATTGTATAACAAGCGAATCATTGGTGAAAAGCGTAAGCAGCTGATCCCTGAATATAAGCAGCAACGCGCAAAGGAATATGGTCATGGATATGCTCATTATAAGCGCCTGCTTAACGCCCTGCCGAGCGCGCTCAAGTTTCCTTGCGCCGTAGTTCTGACCGACGAACGTTGTGGACGCCATGGCTATGCTCTGCGCCGGAACCAGCGCGTATACATCAAGCTTGTTGTAGCTTGACCAGCCCGCCATGCAGTCCGAACCGAACGCATTCACATAGCTTTGCACGAACACATTTGAAAACGAGGTCAACCCCTGCTGCACGCCAGAGGGCAAGCCTATGGACAGCACCTGCTTTAGTATGTTGCCCTTTATGCAAAGGTGGCCCCAATGTATGGCATACGGCCCGGCGGAGCGCGTAAGCACGAACAGCACAAGCGCCGCCGAAAGAAACTGGCTGACTATTGTTGCATACGCCGCGCCGGCAATGTCCATTTTGAACACTATTACGAACACAAGGTCCAGTATAACGTTCAGCACGGCGGAGAATATAAGGAAATACAGCGGCCGCCTTGAATCGCCCACGGCGCGCAGTATGGCCGAGCCCATGTTGTATATAAACAGTCCCGATATGCCCGCAAAATATATTGTCAAATAATCGTGCGCCGCGCCGAAAACGTCGTCCGGCGTGCTCATCATCGTGAGCATCGGGTCAACTATCGCCATGCCAACGCCCGTGGCGATAACGCTCATTATTATCGTAACAAGTATTGTTGTATGCACCGCGTCGTGCAGCCGAACGTAGTCCTTCGCGCCGTAGGATTGGGATATAACAACGCTTGCGCCCATGGACAATCCGGAGCACAGCCCGACCAGCATGTTTATTATGCTGCTTGTGCTGCCGACAGCCGCCAGCGCCTCTTTACCCACGAATTTGCCCACAACGATTGTGTCCACGGTATTATAAAGCTGCTGAAACAGCAATCCCGCCGCCAGCGGCAGCGCAAATGTTATCAGCAGCCTCCATATCGATCCGCTCGTCATGTCCGAATCGGCGCGCTTAATATGTCGCTTAATTCCCGGGGGGACCTTCTCTTTTTCCTTGCTTACCTGTTCCAATTCCATGCTCTCTCTTTCTCTTACAACATCTTATATATCCTTTTATATATAATGATATCACATCGCATGGATTTGTCAAAGCCGCAAGCCCCGCTTTTTATGCCCAGCCCATGAGCCGGATGAAACTATAAACAAGCCTGAGAAGGAAAAGACCGATTCTGCAAAATGGATAATAGGCTGCATACAAAAGCGGCGCGACACCTTGATGAGCATAGCGCAGCTTATAGCGGAAAGCCGGCAGCAGGCGCTGAACAGCGTTTCCGCGCCCATTCAGCCGCTTAGCATAGATTATGCTGCGGAGCGGCTGAACGTTAGCCCGTCCACGGTTTACCACGCGATACGCGGCAAATATATTTCCACGCCGCGCGGGGTAATGAGTATGGCAGCCTTCTTTGATAAAGCAAAGCTTAGTGCGGCGCCGGAAACCGAGTTGTGCCGCAGCGATATATCCCTTAAAATAAAAAGCCTTATCGCCAACGAAACCCACCCGATGAGCGACAGCGAAATAGCCAAATCGCTTGAAGCGGACGGCATAAGGATATCCCGGCGGACGGTAGCCAAATACCGCGAGGAAATGCATATACCCTCTTCGTCATGCAGAGTAAGGATAAAAAGCGAGGACAGCATATGAAAAGAAAGCGCGTAGTAATAGTCACCGGCAATCAGCGCGTGGCGCAGGCAATATTCAACGATGTAAAGGCCGTATTTAACGACGATGTTGATATTGACATAGTATATCCTTCCCAAATAGCGTCATTGGACGCCGTGGAGGCGGACGCCTTTCTTGTTACCCGCTGGTACAACATAGGCGGCCTTACGGACAAGGTATCCAGCAAATCCAAGGTGGTGCGCACAACCCGCACCATATCCGAAAGCGGCTATAAGAAAATAACAAAGATCCCTCCGGGAAGCTATATGCTGTGAAAGGGGGATAAGAAATCGCCCATAGAAAGGAGAGTTTTTCAATGAAAGCAAAGAAAACGGACAACGGCAAGATAACCGCACTATACGAGCGTCTTTCCCGCGACGACGACCTCACAGGCGACAGTAACAGTATAATCAATCAAGAGTTACTATGTAGAGGGTGGTTTCTCCCACCTAATACATATGACTGCGGCTCATTTGTGGTGAATGGAACAGCAGTTGTAGGAAAGGAGCCAAAAAAAGCCTTATAACCGCTGCAAATCAACACAAAAAGGAGCTGAACTTTATGAAATCTCTATTTGAGGAAATGGGCGGCACTTACCGTCAGGAGGGTGATTATCTTATCCCGAACCTTGCGCTGCCGGACGAACCAGAATATCAGATCGGCAAGTACGGGCGTATGCGCCGCAGCTATCTGAAAGAACATCGCCCTATTCTCTACACAAACCTGCTCACAAGCGGAACGCTGCATCGGCACCTTGCCGAGATCGACCAAGCCTGCAACGAGCGTATGGCAATGGCAAGGCAGGAAGATGTGACCGAAGCGCTCAAAGCCGCCGACCAAATGGAATGGGTGCGCCGCATGAACAACATCCACAGCCGCGCAGAGGAAATCGTTCTGACTGAGCTTGTATATGAATGACAGATGCCCGTTATTGGCAGTATGGCCAATAACGGGCATTATCTTTATTCTTTTGGTGCTATAAACTTATATTTACCCTTTCCAAAGCCGCTGACAGGCTCGATCAAATCCGCATTTTTCAGTTTTGTAATGAGATTGCCTGCGGCAGTAACAGAATCCTTTGTGATAGTAGCGATATCGGAGCGACCAAAGACACCATCAACGCCCATATTTGCAAATACCGCTTTTGCCTTTGCAATCGTACCTTGGCTTGCGTTCAGCCGGTCAATCGCAACCTCAATCGC
>OLOV01002677.1_pt1 | contig 11804 bp, 13 predicted proteins | sample 1672931 | NCBI WGS metagenome assembly OLOV01 (sample SAMEA3136738, study PRJEB25190) | human gut metagenome | biome: human gut; feature: human-associated habitat; material: faeces | place: Austria | collected 2013
GGGGAAATCGAAATCCCCCTTTCCTTAAATGGCGTTCTTTGGTTACTTTCTTTCGTCAAGGAAAGAAAGTAACCCGTGGAGACCTGATCAGAGAGCAAAAAAGAACCGCCCGCAGGCGGTTCTTTTTTACTTGATCTCCTGCTCCAGCCCGTCAAACACCTCCGCGCTGAAGAACTCTCCCAGCGTCATATCCAACCCGTCACACAGCATTTTGATGGTCAGCAGCTTGGGATTTTGGCTCTTGCCGTACAGGATATTCTTCACGCTGGACGGCGGCAGCGCACTGACTGTCGCCAGCTTGTTGATGGTCATGCTCCGCTGCTCGCACAGCTGTAAAATACGGTCGCGCACCGCTTCTGCCGTGGTCATAAGCGCCCCTCCCGGATACTTTTTCTTAAAGAATACCCGAAAGCGCTTGCATTTATAGGCTATGCGTGCTACTATTAGGCTATGCGTAGACCATTTGTCCCCCTTTTGCTCCGCCGCCTCCTCCGCGTCCTCCCCCGGCGCGCTCGGCGGCGGAGCGATTTAAGCAAAAAAGAACCGCCCTCGGGCGGTTCTTTTTCTGTTCTCAGTCAACAATATCCACCGAGACCTTAGCGCCGGTGCGCTGGGCGTAGGACCGAACGACAGTGCGGATCTCCTTGGCGATGCGTCCCTGTCTGCCGATGACCTTACCCATGTCCTCCGGGGCGACGCGGAGCTGCAGCGTCAGCTCATCGCCGTTCTCCACCTCGGTCACAGTCACCTGCTCCGGGTGCTCCACCAGGTTCTGGGCGATATACAGCAGCAAATCCTTCATTGGCTTTGCCTCGACTTACAGTACGTCGACCTTCTTCAGCAGAGCGCGAACGGTGTCAGTGGGCTGAGCGCCGGTCTTGATCCACTCACGGGCGCGGTCGGCATCGATGCTGATCTTGGCAGGGGAGACGCAGGGATCATACGTGCCGATCTCCTCGATAAAGCGGCCATCGCGGGGATAGCGGGAGTCCGCCACGACCACGCGGTAGTAAGGAGCCTTCTTCGCACCCATTCTTCTCAGACGAATTTTGACCATTGTAGTGTTCCTCCATGTAAAATAAGTAATTTTTTATATCTGTTAAATGCTTCTGCACTTACACACTGTCGTTTATTTCAGCCGCTTTTTTCGGCCGAAGCCGTGCATCGCGCCCCGGGCCACCTTGCCGCCCATGCCGTTCATCAATCCGCCGAAGCCCCGCATACCACCGCCCTTGGTCATGGCCTTGGTCATCTGCTGGAGCATCTCAAAGGATTTCAGCAGCCGGTTCACATCCACCACCTCCAGGCCGCAGCCGGCGGCAATGCGCTTTTTGCGGCTGGCATTCAGGATCTGGGGGTTCTCCCGCTCCTGGGGCGTCATGGACCGGATGATGGCCTTGTTGTGGGCCATCTGCTTTTCGTCGATCTGATCCGGGTCGAAGCTCTTCGCCATGCCGCCGGGCAGCATCCCCGCGATCTGACTCAGATCGCCCATATTCTGCAGCTGCTCCAGCTGGTCGAGGTAGTCGCTCAGCGTCAGCCGGTTCTTCCGCAGCTTCTCCTCTAATTTCTTGGCCTGCTTCTCGTCGTACTGCTGCTCGGCCTTCTCGATGAACGTGAGCATATCGCCCATGCCCAGGATGCGGCCCGCCATGCGGTCCGGGTGGAACGGCTCGATCATGTCCAGCTTCTCACCCGTACCCACGAACTTGATGGGCTTGCCGGTAACGGCCCGGATGGACAGGGCCGCGCCGCCGCGGGCGTCGCCGTCCAGCTTGGTCAGCAGCACGCCGTCGATGCCCAGCGCGTCATCAAAGGCCTTGGCCGCGTTCACCGCGTCCTGGCCGGTCATGGCGTCCACCACCAGCAATATCTCGTTGGGCCGGACGGCGGCCTTCACAGCCTTCAGCTCGTCCATCAGCGCTTCGTCGATGTGCAGCCGGCCCGCCGTGTCCAGGAACACCATGTCGTGTCCGTGGTCGGCGGCATACTTCACCGCCTCCCTGGCGATGGTCACCGGGTCGATCTGGCCCATCTCAAACACAGGTATGTCCAGCTGCTTGCCCACCACCTGTAATTGGTTGATGGCCGCAGGCCGGTACACGTCGCAGGCCACCAGCAGGGGGCGGCGTCCGAACTGCCGCCGCATCAGGCCCGCCAGCTTCGCGCCGTTGGTGGTCTTACCCGCACCCTGCAGGCCCACCATCATCACGACGGTCGGCCCTTTGGAGGCGGTGGTCAGCTTGGCGTTGGAGCCGCCCATCAGGGTCGTCAGCTCCTGGTTGACGATCTTCACGATCTGCTGGGCCGGGGTCAGACTGTCCAGCACGTCCGTGCCGATACACTTCTCCGTCACATCTGCCACAAAGTCCTTCACGACCTTGTAGCTTACGTCGGCCTCCAGCAGTGCCAGGCGCACCTCGCGCATCCCCTCGCGGACGTCCGCCTCGGTGAGGCGGCCCTTGCCGCGCAGGCGCTTGAACACGCCGTTCAGTTTATCACTCAGTCCCTCAAATGCCATGGGTCTACTCCTTCAGGGCGGCGGCGCTGGTCAGAATAGTGTCCGCCAGCTCCTCCAACCGGGGGTTCTCGTACTGCCGGTAGTTCACGGTCTTGATCTCGTTGGCAGCGGCGATGACCGCGTCCACGTGCTGCTGCATCTGCAAAAAGCGCTTCACCAGGCCGGTCTTGTCCTCCAGCTCGGTCATGGCGGCCTCGGCGCGGACGATCACGTCCCGCACGCCCTGCCGGGAGATGCCGCAGTTTTCCGCGATCTCCGACAGCGACAGATCCTCATTGTAATATAGATCAAACAGCTCCCGCTGCCGCTGGGTAAGGATGTCGCCGTAAAAATCGAAGAGCATGGTCATGCGATAGGTCTGGTTTTTCACGGTGCTTCCTCCTTCTGTAAAGTTATATGCCTTTACAACACGAACTATGATACATGATTTCTCCGCAAAAGTCAAGGCGAAAACTGCCGGCGGCGGGAAAATTTTTGAAAAAACGGGAGAGGCGAAAGCCTCTCCCCTGCTGTGTTTATTTTTTCAGAAGGTCTTGCCCATAGCGCTGAGGATCTCCATGATGGCCGCCACGATGCAGAACAGGCCAAACGCCACGATCAGCGTGCCCGCCAGCTTCTTTTTCTGCTTCAGCTGGAACATCATGATGCCCACGATGATCATGGACACCGCCAGCAGGATCATGGACAGCCCCGGCACATACAGCACGTTCAGCTTGCGCATCACCCACAGCAGCATGGACAGCACCAGCAGCACCATGGCCACATTCTTCTTGGTATTCATCGTCATAGTCCGTTTTCTCCCTCCCGGCGGCAGCGCCGCCCAACATATACAGTGTAGCGGAAAACCGCCGGAAACACAAGGCTTTTTTACCGCCCCAGCAGGATTTTCGCCTTCAGGATGGCCGCCACCGTCTTGGCGTCGGTCAGCGTGCCGTCCATGCACTGCGCCACCGCCCGGTCAAAGGGCAGATACGTCACGTCCAGAAATTCGTCCTCGTCCGGATGTGTCTCGCCGAAGCGCAGCCCCCGGGCCATAAAGAGATACAGCGTCTCGCCGTAGCAGCCCGGCGACGCGATCAGCGCTCCCATGTCTGTCCACTGGTCCGCCTCCGCGCCGATCTCCTCCTTCAGCTCCCGCCGGGCGGTGACAAAGGGCTCTTCCCCTTTCTCCCGCTTCCCCGCCGGGATCTCCGTCAGCACCCGGGAGAACGCATACCGATACTGCCGCACCAGCGCCACCCGGTCCTCATCGTCCAGCGCCAGAATGCCCACGCCGCCGGGGTGCTCCACCACCTCCCGTGTGCCGGTCTTTCCGTTGGGCAGCAGCACCTTGTCCTCCCGCACCCGCAGGATGCGCCCCCGGTATACCTCCCGGCTCTCCAGCATCTTCTCGGTCATGTCCATGTCATGCGCTCCCTTCGCCGTTTTCCAGCAGTATACCACGATCCGCGCAAAAATACCAGCGTTTTCCGCCTGTTCCTACCCCTTGCACAGCGCCGGAAAATGTGCTATACTGTTTTCCAAACCGCCGGAGAGGAGGGATCGTCCATGGAGAAGTCCGGCGTCAAGATCGCGGCCCAGAACCGTAAGGCGTACCACGACTATTTCGTGGAGGATCGCTACGAGGCCGGCATCGAGCTGTTCGGCACAGAGGTCAAGTCCATCCGCGCCGGTACGCTGAACCTGAAGGACTCCTACTGCGTGGCCAAGGACGGCGAGATCTACGCCCACAGCCTGCACATCTCTCCCTACGACCACGGCAATATCTTCAACCGCGACCCGGATCGGCCCAAGCGCCTGCTGCTCCACAAGCGGGAGATACGCAAGCTCCACGACCTGCAGAAGCAGGACGGCTACGCCCTCATCCCCCTGTCCGTCTACTTCAAGAACTCCCGCGTCAAGGTGGAGCTGGGCCTGTGCAAGGGCAAGAAGAATTACGACAAGCGGGACGCCGTGGCCAAGCGGGACGCCAGGCGGGAGATGGACCGGGCCATGCGGGAGAAGAACCTGCGCTGAGACTGTACCACCATAGAATATAAAGAAACGAGGATGCAAATATGGCAAATCCCATCGTGACCATCGAAATGCAGGATGGCGGCAGGATCACCTGCGAGCTGTACCCCGACATCGCGCCCCAGAGCGTGTATAACTTCATCTCTCTGGCCAATGCCGGCTTCTACAACGGCCTGATCTTCCACCGGGTCATTCCCGGCTTTATGATCCAGGGCGGCTGCCCCGACGGCAACGGCATGGGCGGCCCGGGCTACTGCATCAAGGGCGAGTTCGAGGCCAACGGCTTCCACAACGACCTGCGCCACACCCGGGGCGTGCTGTCCATGGCCCGCGCCCAGGCGCCGGACAGCGCCGGAAGCCAGTTCTTCATCATGCACAAGGACGCCCCCCATCTGGACGGTCAGTACGCCGCCTTCGGCTGCGTCATGGACGGCATGGAGGTGGTGGACGCCATCGCCAACCAGCCCCGGAACATGATGACCAACAAGCCCAAGAAGGATCAGGTCATCGCCTCCGTCACTGTGGACACCCACGGCGAGACGTACCCCGAGCCGGAGAAGCTGGCCGATCCGTTTCACAGATAACAGGTAAATGTCCCTTTTGGGAGGGCAATGCCCTCCCAAAGGGTCTCATACATGGGGCTGCACCGGTTTCGACGGGGGTGCAGAGGCAGGATAAGCGAGCGGCGGCGCCTGACCGCCATAAAACGGGCAACTTAAAAATTAACTGACAACAATCGTATTGCTGTCGCTGCCTAACTAAAGGCAGCCGTCTGAACCGGAGAGGCCACAGGCCGGGGAAGGCGTCGTTAATGTGGCGTCCGTGCGGCGGGTAAGAGTTGCCCCGCCCACGCATCATGACTCTACTGAACCGCGCAGTCTGTCCGGTGTCTGCGCGGGGAGGGAATGCTGAAACCTGACTGCGCTCGGAGAAGGTCCTGTTGAAGTGCTTTCGGACAGGGGTTCGACTCCCCTCAGCTCCACCAAACAAGGTTCGGACGAACACCTATTTCTTCAGCGGCGGCTTCGCCGTGAAGTGTTCGCTCTGATCCACAACAAGAAAAGTGCCGTCTTGGGAGTGATCCCGAGACGGCGCTTTTTGCTATCCGCACATTCGATTTCCGCTAATTCTTCTGCTACAATGGTTGCAGAAAGGAACAGGAGGTTATACGAATGGAAAGATTTGTCATGGATGAACGCACAGGACTGAGGTATGAGCTGGTTGGCGACTATTATCTGATCGCCGGAGATGATGAGCCGGAGGGAGATCCGCTAATCGGGGTATGGGGGCAGCGGCATCTCCGCTATCTCAAGGAGCATCGCCGTGTGCGATATGCCACTCTGCTGACAAGTGGCGAATTGAATGCCTATCTCGCAGATATTGACCGACAGGCGGAAGAGCTTTTTCTTCGGCTGGTAAAACAAATGGCAGATGCAGAGGGCATTACGGAAACGCTGAAAGCCAACGACCAAATGGAATGGGTCGGGCGGATGAATAATGTCCGCAGCCGAGCATTTGAAATAGTTGAGGCAGATATTATCTATACATAAGGCATAAGCACAGAGCCGGTAAGAGCATTCTTGCCGGCTCTGTGCTACAATGCAAATGAGTTTACATGCGCTCATCCAAAATTTGTTCTACGAACTCAATTACATACTTTCGTTTAAGCAAATCATGGTATTTCTGATTTTTGTAGCTGCGCAAACACGAATAGCAGGAAGAATCTCCAGTTTCTCCTCCGCAAACGCAACCTTTCATCATTTTTAAAGTGTGAGTCAGAATGTTATAAAGCGCAATTTCATTATCAAGTCTCTTGGCGTGACCTGCGCCACCGGGTGTGTTGTCAAAAACGACAATCGAATAATTGGGTTGTCCATCAACAGGTTCATACTGCAAGCAACCGGAAATGTCATTTTCTTCGATATTCAAATAAGAGCAAGCACCTCGAAGAAACCCATACAGAATGGAAAGCCCATGCTCCCAATCTTCGATAACATAATTGTCAAATCTAATTCTAACAACATCGGTAAGAAAACGATACCCAAGTGAAAAAAGCCGTAGGTGCTCATTTGAACACGGGTAACCACTACTTATTTTGTGCTTCTTTTTCTTTATGCCGGTAAATTGATTTTCATCGACCTCAGAATATCCACAGTTCTCACATACATAAAAGGGGCTTTTATTCAAGACAGCCATTTCATCATTTTGGCTTGATCTGACACTTACAATGGCGTTACCAATGCTATAAGTGTTTTCTTGAACACTATTGTTGAATCCAACATAAGAGATTTCGCCTCTGTATGTACGCTCCGGTTTTTTGAGCCCCGGTTTTCGAATCATATTTCCATCTGCAATAAAACCCTGAGCCGGTATCAAAAATACTTTCGGAGATGATGTGAATTTCTTATGACATTGGCAACATTCCGTTATACCATCCTTTCCCGGTTCATCTTCGGCAAATGGCTTGATATTCAAAGTGCGGCACTCATCACACTGAATATAGCTGTACATTTTCCATCCGATTTTTGGTATCTTTTTGATGTAACGGCTTGTTATCAGGTTGTTATTTGCAACTATTTGGGAACCAGGAGCATACTCCGAAATAGCCATAGACAGGTCGCGCTGAAGCTGAAGTCCGTAACCTCTTCCTTTTTTTGCATCGGTAACCGTCATCTCGACCGTATCGACGGGAAAACCGTATTTAGGAAGTACATTTTTTCGCGAAAGGAACGAAAGGATATCCTCCCTTTCATATGCGGCGATTCGCTGAATAATACCGTCCACATAGGTCCCTTTTTCTATGCGTTGCTTCTTTACAGCTTCCAACAAGTCAATTTCATATCGATACATTTGAATTGCCTCAGTTAAAACGCCTTTTTCTCCTATAAGGGAGGCTACCCAGCCAAAATGGGCAACATCAAATTTTTCTGTCAGCACCGCAGGCAAAAATGTGGTCAAATAGTCACGAAGGCTGTTTGGTTCAGAATATAAATAGTTTTTAAGGCACTCAAAACCGTCTTCCCCCATTTCGTTCTTGCGCAAGAATTGGCCAATCGTCTTGAACAATTCCGGATGAATTTTCCAAAAGAAACTCATAGCAGATGCGTATAGGTGCCGAATTGCGATCTTATCATTTTCAACAACATAATTGGGAGGAGCTATTTTGCCCTTGATCATCTTGGCAGGATCATGAAAATAGGAGAAATCGTGATTGCTTTTGTTGCAAAATGTCAGTGCGAACGCCGCTGACTGCTTGCTTCGACCTGCTCGTCCGGCTCTTTGGGCGTAATTAGAAGGCATCGGCGGCACATTACGCATGAAGACTGTTTCCAAGCTACCAACATCAACACCCATTTCAAAGGTGGTAGAACAACTCAAAATATCGATTTCTTTCTGCTTGAATTTCTTCTGAAACTCATATGCCATATCCCGGTCAAGTTGGGCAGTGTGTTCCACAATACGAAGATCTCGGATCTCCATATCATTGAATAAGCGGTAGTAATGGTTCTCCTTAAACTCAATTGACGGATCAATTGGTATCAGCTCACCATCACATTGGTATGTCGGACAAACATCTTCAATATTGTGGCAGGTTAATCGCCTGCATTTTTTGCATATAAACCAAGGCTTGGAATTTGTGATTCTGATTTTTGAGGTGTCCACCTTATATGATGTTCCGCTGTCACGAACCACTATGCCTCTGAGTACAAAAACCTTGTCCCACAACAGCTTCAGGAAGTCCGTTGCATCATCTAAAGAAAGCTCAATACCCTTCTTTTTTGTGATCTTTTGCAGATAATCGACCCGTTTATTAGATAGTCCTGCTTTAGATGGAATAAAGGCCTTCTTCCGTTTTCCGGATTCTGAAACAGTATAAGAATACTCCGCTCCGCCATGAGTAAAATCTTCCAAATCGCTTTCGTTTAACGGAGCATCATATTTTAGAGCTGCATCCGTCATCATTGACGCGGCAAAAATGCTGCAGAGCGAACGGAATTCGTTTTCGTTGATGTGATATTTTTTATAGCTTCCCGAAACATCGGTCTCAATTCCGATAAGGCCAAAATGCGATAAAGAAGTATTTCCATTGCTGTCCACCAGTTCAGCGAGAATCGCTTTCCACGCCTCTTTTTGAATGCCAAAATCAGAATCAGCATCAAACGAGGTTCTTCCTTTGATATCGTTTTTTTCAAAAACTGTCTTCAGCAGGTCGACAAAAGACGGAACCATCAGACCGCCTGATGCCTCCCTCTTTTTGAGTGCTTCTACAATAAGCCTTTTATAGAGAATGTCATTATACGATATGTTCAGATAGCTTGCGTAAAAGGCGGCAGCCTGACGACTATCGGAGAACGCGATAAACTGCTTCGCTGTTTTCTCCTTGATTATTTCAGAAGAGCCGAAATCGTCACCAAACTCATCATCGGCATCATGCTTCTGAACTGTCACTTTATAGGAGGGTAATTCCTGAAACAACGCCGTGCCAATAACACTTGTCGATGCTTCCTGACCACTAAAAAACATTCTAAGGACTCCGGCAGTATTTACATTTTCGCAATGCAGGCACTTTGTCAATGTATGTCTTTCTGTCGTGAATTTTACACGGTATACCTTTACATAGGATGTTGTGATATGCTCACAGTGCGTCTTTGCACCATCCTTGTGAATTGATCCGCAGTATGGGCAAATACGATAGGCTTCGGCCTCAATTCCTTCGTCCTCCAATATGTGATCGTTGTCCGTGTCATTAATACTATCCGCAAGAAGGAATAATTCTTTTGTCGATATGTCATCAGACATATTGTATTGCTCCAACTTGCCATTTTCTATTTTTCCAACAAGATAAACAGCAGAGCAGAACGAACAAGTAGCTGCTTCAAACACCTTAAAGCTTGTGTTCGTAGTTATATCATATCTATTTGTGCTTCGATGAAGCATGACATGACTGTCGGGTGGAAGCGTCACAAACACGCTCTCGGTAGCACGCAAAAACATATGGTATCTGGCATCAAACAGTTTTCCACCATTTTTCTCTGCCATTGATGCCACGGAAACAAAGTCCGACAATTGTTTCTGTGTCCAGTTCATGCTGTCCGCTATCTGTTTTACTGTTTCCGGAGAGGAAAGCAACGAGCGTATTCTCCAATAATTTTGGTCATGCACGATTAAATCGTACAGCTCGCTTTCAAGTACCCCTTCTTTGGCTTTGCCGATGATTTCCAAGATTTCTGAATCGGGACAATTCATATCAATTGCATAGGCAATCTTTTCGTAAAACTGAATCGGCAAGGCGGATATATCATGCCTTGTTGATGGAATGATTCGATCAGCCCTTACGATGTCACTGCTGTCAAACGGTGCGCTGCAGAGCTTTTCTGCAAATTCTGCAACCTGCTTATTATCCTCTTTTCCGCCCAAGGTTGCACTGGTTAGAATGTAAGTGATTTTTTGATTGCCAAGCTTCGCTTTTAGCCTTCTGAAAAGCATGGACACTTCAATTCCCGTTGACCCGCTATATACATGGGCTTCGTCAAAAACAATAAATTTCCAGTGCGTTGCGAATTCTCCGTCAAAAAATACACTGTCTCTTGGACGCACCATTAGATATTCAAGCATCGCATAGTTTGTGATGAGAATGTGTGGAGGACTCGCTATCATTTGATCTCTTGAGATAAGCTCATTCCCACACGGTAGGTTCCCGTTGTTTAGTGATTTGTAATCTTCAATTGCATCGGCATCTTTTTGTTTTGTTTGGCCGGTATAAACACCAAATTTGATCTCCGGATAATTAGACAATAAAGAACGCAGTCTTTCCCTTCTACAAATACAGCAAAAAGTGCTACCTTCCAGCTATATCCCATGCTTCCACATACTGTATATGCGAAGTAAGCGTTAAGTCCAAGTCCTGGAGCAAGTGCAAAAGGATAATTAGCAAGGAATGCCATTGCAAAACAACCTATAGCAGACGCAATTGCAGTTGCCATAAGAATTGCATTAGAATCCATTCCTGATGCTGACAGGATAGATGGATTAACAGCCAGAATATAAGCCATTGTCATGAATGTTGTAATTCCGGCTACAACCTCAGTTCTTACACTGGTGTTGTTTTCTTTTAGTTTGAACAATTTGTCCATTTCAACCTCCATAATTTTATGAATATAAAAAACACTTGATAATATTAACATATTCTTCTCAATTTTACGACAACTTTTTTATTAGACATATATCTTTTCCAATAAAATCTACCACTAAAAGGGGGAAGCTCATTCAATAGCAAAATAGTACTATATCCTTGTACTTTAGTTACACGCCTGTGAATTGGACGTGAACACAGGTTTTTGGGATACATACATTTATGAAAAACATGAATAAAGCCATATATGCAGTTGGGAGACCTGCATATATGGCTTTATTTTATTTCTTATCTACTAATTCAGTTGTACAGAAAGGACATCTTGTTGCCTTAACAGATATCTTGCTGAAGCAGTATGGACAATCCTTTGTCGTTGGAGCCGGTTCTTCTTTCTTTTTACCTAAGCTCATCATCTTGTTCATTGCTTTAACTAAAAGAAACAGCACAAATGCCATAATAAGGAAATTAATAACTGCTGTTATGAATGAACCATAATCAAACACAACTCCTCTTATTGTAAATGTACCACCAACGGTAACACCCTCACCATTAGTACCACCTGTAACTACGGCAATAAGCGGATTAATAAAGCTGCTTGTAAGTGCGGTTACAATGCTCTGAAATGCAGCACCTATAATAACACCTACTGCCAGATTCATAACATTTCCTTTCAAAGCAAATTCTTTAAATTCATGAATGAATTTTTTCATTGTGTTTTCCTCCCGTATATTATTAATCTTAGAAACGATTATAATGTCTTTAGTTTTTTCCTTATATCCTCTACAGTTTCAACAATATAATCTGCTCCTGCTATCTCAAGCTCCTGTTCTTCTGCAAAACCATATCTTACTCCCATAGAATCAATTCCAGAAGCCTTGGCGCCTAATATATCGTCTTTTCTGTCACCTATCATTATAGACTGTGACTTTGTTCCTGACAGATTGCCAGCGTCTGCAAGTCCGGCATCAGCAAGTCTTACGAACACTTCATCAATAACCTGATTCTTATGTCTGCGTTCACCGCCTTCCAACTCACTTCCTACAGCAACATCAAAATACTTATCAACATTAAAGTACTCTAATATTCTTGGCACATATATTTCAGGCTTACATGTAGCCAGTGCAACTACATAACCAT